>ERZ772897.1602-NODE-1602-length-22667-cov-16.513488_pt1 | contig 22667 bp, 17 predicted proteins | sample MGYA00512125_ERZ772897 | MGnify/ENA primary metagenome ERZ772897 (study PRJEB29015, sample SAMEA2737660) | human gut metagenome | biome: human gut; feature: human-associated habitat; material: faeces | place: China | collected 2012 ... | reverse complement strand
AGTTTGGGGAGCCAGTGGCGCGGACACTGCCTAGTAGTAGTGCCTTCATGCTGCCCGAAAAGGGGGCCGGGTGTCAAGGACGTTTTATCTTACGGAGATAATCATGGAATTGTATAAGTATATGTCTGCTGAGAGTTTTGAGAAGCATATCATCAATGGGCCTACGATTAGATTTACCAGACCTTGGGAATTTAATGATCCATTTGAGTTCAAGCCTGCCATATTAGTAAATGGTACTGATAATTTTTTATATAAATTCAATTGGATATACGATCAATCCATAGAAAATGTTTATAAAAAAACAAACATTAATTTGCCTATTGATATTATCAAAGCGATATTTCAATGTAAAAAAGAGGAGATGGTAGAAAAAAATATGTCGATGATACGCGATAGGCTTATAGAGAAGGATTTTTTTCAAAGTAGATTACAATTAGGGGTATTTTGCGCAACGTCAAATGATTCTAATATACTTATGTGGTCTCACTATGCAGATAATCATAACGGGGTAGCCATATCTTTTGATAGTGATGACAATTTTTTTAAAAAATTTAAAATTGGATTTAGGAAAGTTACGTATAGAGAAGATCGTCCTACTTATTGTGTTGGAGATGATTTAAATTGTGATATTTTTTATACAAAATCAGTATTGTGGAGCTACGAAAATGAATACAGACTAGTAGCATATCTTGATAATGATATATCACGTGTTAAGATTGATAATAACGGTGTGTGTAACTTACCACATAGTGTTATTAAAAAAATTATTTTTGGATATAGGATTCCAAAAGATAAAATTAAAAAAATATATCAAAAAATATCAACAATAGAAGATTTTAGGTCTGTATCTTTTTATAAAGCGGAAATGGACAAGCTGGAGTACAAGCTGAACATTGTTCCCCTTGAGTGATGGCGGACTTTGTATGCCTGCTATCTTGACACTGTGCGCCTGTCAGGCATATTTTTTCAAAAAAAGGACAGTATATGCCGACAACCAGCATGAACATTCGCATGGACAGCGCGGTCAAGCAGCAGGCCCAGGAGCTGTTTGCCGCGCTGGGCATGGGCTTTGGGGTGCTGACAAGTTACGGCGAACATTCCAACTGGATCATCCTGATTTTCCCGTTCGTGTGCGCCGCGGCAGTGTATCAGGACCCCCAGATGTGGAAATTGCTGCTGGCGGTGGGGGAAGGCATTGCCCTTTGCGCGCTGCTGCGGACCTTCGTGCGCTATTGGCAGTATGGTGCCACCCTGATGGAGTACCCGGTCACCCTAATTGTGTACAGCGTTTTTATGCTGGGGCTGTGCGGCATTGGCTGCCTGATTGGCTGGCTGCTGAACTATGCCAGTGGGAAAGGAGAGAAAAAACATGAAAGTGAAAAGTAAGCGGAAGATGGCAGGCATTCTGGCGGCGGTGCTGATTGCTTTGGTGCTGCTGGCATTTGACTGCATCAACGGCGACCCCATCAGCGAGCGCTGGGCCATGCACCGGGCCATACAGTTTGCGGAAAAACTTTACCCGGACCAGACTTTTACGGCAGAAAACGCAGGTTCGATGCGGGGATTCTGCTATACAGTAAGCGTACAATCCCAGCAAAGCCGGGATACCCGGTTCTATGTGGAAACGAGTTTCTGGCTCTTTACCAGCGATACCCCTACCGTTGACCACACCCAGTATGTGGATGCCCGGCTCAACACTGCATGGCGTATGGACGAGGAAGCGCGGGCTGACCTGGCACCGGCCCTGGTCGATGCCCTGCCGGAATATGACATTCCCTACGATGAAAAGCAGCAATGCGTGATGGTGATTCTGCCGTATGAATCAGGGAAAAATATCTCTGATCTGGGCATGGAATACCAGCAATGGCTGCCATTGGACGCCCCGTTTGAAAAAGACATCTTGCAGCATATACCGGCCAAGCTGGCGGTCACGATTCAAACCACATCGCAGCCCCAGCAGTCAGATTTACAGCCCGCCTTGCAAAAAATAAAAGCCGCCTGCGAAGCAAACGGCTACAATTTTGCTACCTATAATGTGACCATGATCCAGCGGGATATCCCCTATGAGACCGCTCTTGCCCAATGCATAGAATCCGACGATGTGGCGGCGGGGGAGATTTGAAGCATGATAATAAAGCCATCATTTACGGTGCGGTAGGGCGGGATGCCCTCATCCCGCCGTGATGTATGATGGAATATAATCCCCCTAAAACTCAAAAAGGCTGCTCCTTCAACCGAAGAAGCAGCCTTTTGCTTATTCATCCAATCATGATGCTATCGTAATCTTATAATTCCTCAAGCCCAAATAAATCAAACATTCAGCTCCACATGCTGGCCAAGATCCTCTTTGTTGGCGTCCAGCACGGGACGGATAACTTCGGCCAGGAACTCTTCCACCTGCTGCGGAGCGCGGCCGGTGAAATCTTCGGGGCTCAGCTCGGCCTCGATCTCCTCGCGGCTCAGGCCGAAGGCGGGGTCAGCCTCCACGCGGGCAATCATGTCATTGGGCTTGCCCTCCTGCTTGACCACAGCGGCTGCGGCCACGGCATGCTCACGCAGGCGCTCGTGCAGCTCCTGACGGTCGCCGCCCTTCTTGACGGCCTTCATCATGATGTTCTCGCTGGCCATAAACGGCAGCTCGGCCATCACCCGGGCACGCACGACCTTGGGGTAAACCACCAGACCGTCCGAAACATTCAGCAGGATGTTCAGGATAGCGTCAGCGGCCAGGAAGCCCTCGGCCATCGCAATGCGTTTGTTGGCAGAGTCGTCCAGCGTACGCTCGAACCACTGGGTGCCGGCGGTCATGGCGGGGTTCAGCACGTCCACCATCAGGTAGCGGCTCAGGGCGCAGATGCGCTCACACCGCATGGGGTTGCGCTTGTAGGGCATGGCCGAGGAACCGATCTGGTTCTTCTCAAACGGCTCTTCCATCTCTTTAAAGTTGGCCAGCAGGCGGATGTCGGTGGCCATCTTCATAGCGCTCTGGCCCAGGCCTGCCACGGCGGACAGCACATTGTAGTCCACCTTGCGGCTGTAGGTCTGGCCGCAGACAGGCACGACCTTGGTAAAGCCCATCTGGGCGCAGACGTCAGCCTCGACGGCCTTGATCTTGGCGGAATCGCCGCCGAACAGCTCCATAAAGCTGGCCTGGGTGCCGGTGGTACCCTTGACGCCGCGCAGCGCCAGCTGGCCGATCTGGTGGTCAACCTCCTCCAAATCCATGTACAGCTCGTTCATCCACAGGGTGGCACGCTTGCCGACGGTGGTCAGCTGGGCGGGCTGGCAGTGGGTGTAGGCGAGGCAGGGCATATCCTTGTACTCGTCGGCAAACTTGGCCAGGTTCGCCAGTACGCCGATGATCTTCTTGCGCACCAGCTGCAAAGCCTCGCGCATGATGATGACGTCGGTATTATCGCCCACATAGCAGCTGGTAGCACCCAGATGGATGATACCCTTGGCCTTGGGGCACTGCAAACCGTAGGCGTAGACGTGGCTCATGACGTCATGGCGCACCAGCTTTTCGCGGGCGATGGCATCCTCGTAGTTCACGTCGTCCTTGTGGGCTTCCAGCTCGGCAATCTGCTCATCGGTGATGGCAAGGCCCTGCTTCTGCTCGGCCTTGGCCAGCGCGATCCACAGCTTGCGCCAGGTGCGGAACTTGTTGTTGTCCGAGAAGATGTACTGCATCTCGTCGGAGGCATAGCGGGTCGAGAACGGGGAAATATAACGGTCATGTTGTGCCATGGGAAAAGTCCTCTACTTTCTTACAGCTTAAAATAGTTCACGCCGCCCTCAAAGATAGGCTGGTACTTGTCGCCGGTAACGTTCTTGTACAGGCGTTCGCCGTAGCGTTCGCTGTGGCCCATCTTGCCAAAGACGCGGCCATCCGGGCTGGTGATGCCCTCGATAGCCATTACGGAGCCGTTGGGGTTGTAGCGCAGGTCCATGGTGGGCTGGCAGGTCAGGTCGACGTACTGGGTGGCGATCTGGCCGTTGTCGATCAGCTGGTTCAGCAGCGTCTGGCTGCAGACAAAGCGGCCCTCGCCGTGGCTGATGGCAATCAGGTGCTCATCGTTGATGTCGCAGCGGCTCAGCCAGGGGCTCTTATTGCTGGCAACGCGGGTGCGCACCAGCATGCTCTGGTGGCGATGGATGGTGTTGAAGGTCAGGGTCGGGTCATCGGCCGTGATGGGGCGGATCTCGCCGTAGGGGACCAGGCCCAGCTTGATGAGAGCCTGGAAGCCGTTGCAGATGCCCAGGGCCAGGCCGTCGCGCTGGTTCAGCAGGCGGTTGACGGCATCGGCCACAGCGGGGGAGCGGAAGAACGCCGCGATGAACTTGGCGGAGCCGTCCGGCTCGTCACCGCCGGAGAAGCCGCCCGGCAGCATCAGGATCTGGGCCTCGTCCAGCTCCTTGACCAGGGCTTCACAGCTCTCGGTAACATCGGCGGGGGTCAGGTTCTTCAGCACCAGAATGTGCGGGTCGCCGCCGGCCTGGCGGAAGGCGCGGGCGGTATCATACTCACAGTTGGTGCCGGGGAAGACGGGGATAATGACCCGCGGGGTAGCCAGGCGCACGGCAGGGGCCACGCGCTTGTTGGTGGGGCAGTCATGCTCCAGCGCGGGCACAGTCGGGCCGGCCTTGCGGTAGGGGAAGACCGGCTCCAGCTTGGCTTCCCACTTCTCCTGCAGCTTGGCCAGGTCGATCATCTCTTTGCCGGCTTCCAGCGTGTAGTCCACGGTGGTAAAGCCCAGGAACTCGCCGGCGGACGGGTCCAGCAGCTCCAAAATCACGCTGCCGTAAGCAGGCTTGAACAGGTCGTTGAAGTTCAGGTCGTTGGAGAGCTGCAGGCCCACATGGTTGCCCACGCACATCTTGAACAGGGCCTCGGCCACGCCGCCGTAACCGGGGGTAGCGGCAGACAGCACCTTGCCTTCTTCAATCATCTGCTCGACGGTCTTGTAGATGGCAATCAGGCTGCCAATCTCGGGCAGGCCGTCCTTATACTGGGGACGCAGCATAACAACGGCGCTGTTGGCTTTCTTGAACTCGGGGCTCTGCACATCGCGGGTATTGCCGATGGCGGTGGCAAAGCTGACCAGCGTGGGGGGAACATCCAGGCCTTCAAAGCTGCCGGACATGGAGTCCTTGCCGCCGATGGAGGCAATGCCCAGGCCCATCTGGGCATCCAGGGCACCCAGCAGGGCGGCCAGCGGCTTGCCCCAGCGCTCGGGCTTGTCGTTCATGTGCTCAAAGTATTCCTGGAAGGTCAGGTACATATTCTCGTGGTGGAAACCGGCGCACACCAGCTTGGTGATGCTCTCGACCACGGCCAGATAAGCGCCGCGGTAGGGGTCAGCCTCGGTCAGGTAGGGGTTGAAGCCCCAGGCCATGCCGGAGCAGGTGGTGGTCTCGCCGTCCACGGGCAGCTTGGCAGCCATGGCCATGGTGGGGGTCAGCTGATACTTGCCGCCGTAGGGCATCAGCACAGTGGCTGCGCCGATGGTGGAGTCGAAGCGCTCGCCCAGACCCTTCTGGCTGCAGACGTTCAGGTCGGAGACCAGGTGCTCCATCTTCTGCTCAAAGGTAGCACCGGCAAACTGGGGCTGCCAGACATGACCCTTGAGGATGTGCACGTTGGCGTGACGCTCGGCACCGTTGGAGTTCAGGAACTCGCGGGAGAGGTCGACGATGGCCTTGCCGTTCCAGAATTCGCGCATGCGCTTTTCCTCGGTAACGGTGGCAACGATCGTAGCTTCGAGGTTTTCCTCGGCGGCGTACTGCATAAAGGTCTCGGCATCCTCGGCAGCGACGGCCACAGCCATACGCTCCTGGCTCTCGGAGATGGCCAGTTCGGTGCCGTCCAGACCCTCATATTTCTTAGTGACCTTGTTCAGGTCGATCTTCAGGCCGTCGGCCAGCTCACCGATGGCAACAGAGACACCGCCTGCGCCAAAGTCGTTGCAGCGCTTGATGAGGCGGCAGGCATCCTCGCGGCGGAACAGACGCTGCAGCTTACGCTCGATGGGGGCGTTGCCCTTCTGCACCTCGGCACCGCAGGTCTCCAGGCTGGTCAGCTTGTGGGCCTTGGAGGAGCCGGTGGCGCCGCCGATGCCGTCACGGCCGGTGCGGCCGCCCAGCAGGATGACCACATCGCCGGGGGCGGGTTCCTCGCGGCGGACATGGCTGGCAGGCGTTGCGCCCACGACCGCGCCGATCTCCATGCGCTTGGCAGCGTAGCCGGGGTGATACAGTTCAGAGACCTGGCCGGTGGCAAGGCCGATCTGGTTGCCGTAGCTGGAGTAACCGGCAGCGGCGGTGGTGACCAGCTTGCGCTGGGGCAGCTTGCCGGGCATCGTCTCGGAGACAGGCTTCAGCGGGTCGGCTGCGCCGGTCACGCGCATGGCCTGGTAGACGTAGCTGCGGCCGGACAGGGGATCGCGAATGGCACCGCCGATGCAGGTGGCAGCACCGCCGAAAGGCTCGATCTCGGTGGGGTGGTTGTGGGTCTCATTCTTAAAGAGAAACAGCCAGTCCTGCAGCTCGCCGTCGACATCGCACTTGATCTTAACGGTGCAGGCGTTGATCTCCTCGCTCTCGTCCAGGTTCTTCAGGATGCCGCGCTGCTTCAGGGCCTTGGCGGCGATGGTGGCGCAGTCCATCAGGGTGCGGTTCTTCTTGTCGCGGCCGGTCTCCTCGCGCAGGGCCATGTAGCGGTCAAAGGCAGCCTGCACCAGCTCGTCATCGATCTGCACGTCGTCCAGAATGGTGCCGAAGGTAGTGTGGCGGCAGTGGTCGGACCAGTAGGTGTCGATCAGGCGGATCTCGGTGATGGTGGGGTCGCGGTGCTCGGACTTGAAGTAGTCCTGGCAGAACTTGATGTCGGCGTGGTCCATGGCCAGGCCCTTCTCGTTGCGGAAGGCTTCCAGGGCATCGTCGTCCAGGGAGGTAAAGCCGGTCAGGGTCTCCACCTCGGTGGGGATGGCAAACTCCATCTTGAGGGTGCTGCGCTCCTCAAGGCTGGCTTCGCGTGCCTCGACGGGGTTGATGACGTACTTTTTAATGGCGGCGATGTCGTCCCCGGTCAAATCGCCCTCCAGCAGGTAGACGCGGGCGCTGCGCACGGTGGGGCGCTCGCCCTGGCTGAGCAGCTGGATGCACTGACTGGCAGAGTCAGCACGCTGGTCAAACTGGCCGGGCAGGTACTCAACAGCAAAAACGTGCTGGGCCTCGGGCAGGGTGGTGTAGGTGGTGTCTACCGGCGGCTCGCTGAAGACAGTAGGGATGGCCTGCTGGAACAGGACGTTGTCGATACCCTCGACATCATAACGGTTGATGAGCCGCAGACCTTTCAGGGCCTTAATGCCCAGCAGGTCGACCAGCTCGTGGCAAAGGCCCTGAGCCTCGCCGTCAAAACCGGGCTTTTTCTCAACATAAATGCGATATACCATAGTTACTTCCTCCTGAATTCTGGAGTTTTATGGGGTGTATCTGATAAGTCAAAAGTGCTGGGAAATTCGCTAAAAGGCAACAACTGCAAGGATGAGCAACGCGGCAGATGTGCTTTTTAGTAGAATGGAACAGTGCTGAGGACTTTTCAGATACACCCTAGCAAGGATAGGAAAATGCGCTTTTACTGCATCGCAGCCAGCGCTCTTGCGCCGATGTCGCTGCGCTTGTGCAGCTTGTCAAAGTGGATGCTCTCGCTGGCAGCGTAGGCTTTTTTCAGTGCCTCGGGCAGGGTGGCGGCGGTGGCCGTCACGCCCAGCACACGGCCGCCGTTGGTGACCAGCTTGCCCTCCTTGATGGCGGTGCCCGCATGGTAGACGGTCACGTCGGCGGCATCCAACTGGCCCTCGGTCAGGCCGGTGATCTCCTTGCCCTTCTCGTAGGCGAGGGGATAGCCGCCGCTGGCCAGAATGACACAGGCAGCAGCGCCGTCGCTGAACTTGACCTCAGTCTTATCCAGCGTGCCGTTGGTGGTAGCCTGCATCACGGTCAGCAGGTCGCTTTCCAGCAGGGGCAGCACCACCTGGGTCTCCGGGTCGCCAAAGCGGCAGTTGTACTCGATGACCTTGGGGCCATCGGGGGTCAGCATCAGGCCAAAGTAAAGGCAGCCCTTAAAGGGGCAGCCCTCGGCCTGCATGGCGGCCACGGTGGGCAGGAAGATCTCCTTCATGCAGCGGTCGGCCACGGCGGGGGTGTAGTAGGGGTTGGGGGCCACGGTGCCCATGCCGCCGGTGTTCAGGCCTTCGTCATGGTCCAGCGCACGCTTGTGGTCCATGCTGGAGACCATCGGCTTGACGGTCTTTCCATCGCAGAAGGACAGCACGCTGACCTCGGGACCGGTGAGAAACTCCTCGACCACCACATGATTGCCCGATGCACCGAACTTTTTATCCAGCATGATCTCTTTCACGCCGTCGGCGGCTTCCTGCTCGTTCTGGCAGATCAGCACGCCCTTGCCCAGGGCCAGGCCGTCGGCCTTGATGACCACGGGATACTTGCCCTCGGCACGGATGTACGCCATGACCTTAGCGGGGTCGTCGAAGGTCTCGTACTTGGCGGTGGGGATGCCGTATTTCTTCATCAGGTCCTTGCTGAATACCTTGCTGGCCTCGATGCGGGCCGCGGCTTTGTCGGGGCCAAAGGCCGGGATGCCGACCGCCGCCAGGGCGTCGACCATGCCCAGGGCCAGGGGATCATCCTGGGCAACGACTACATAGTCAAAGGCTTCCTCTTTGGCAAAGGCGACCATGGCGTCCACGTCGGTGGCGGGGATGGCCTTGCAGTGGGCATCGTAGCTGATGCCGCCGTTGCCGGGTGCGCACCAGATCTCGGTGCAGAGGGGGCTTTTTTTCAGTGCGCGGATAATGGCGTGCTCGCGCCCGCCGCCGCCTACAACCAGAATTTTCATAAGCGTCCTCCTTGACAGCACAACAGCCCGCGACGAAAAATCGCCGCAGGCGAGTTGTTTTTTGCGTTTAATGATGGAACAGCCGGATGCCGCAGAACGCCATCGCAATGCCGTACTTGTTGCAGGTATCAATGACCTGCTGGTCCCGGATGGAGCCGCCCGGCTGCACAATGGCCGTTACGCCGCTGCGGCGGGCACGCTCGATATTATCGCCGAAGGGGAAGAAAGCATCGCTGCCTAAGGCAACACCGGTCACGGCGTCCAGCCAGGCGCGCTTCTCGTCCAGCGTCAGCGGGGCGGGCTGCTCGGTAAAGGTTTCAGCCCAGACGTCATCGCCGATGACATCCTGCGGCGTATCACCGATGTAGACGTCGATGGCGTTGTCGCGGTTAGGTTTGGCAATGTCGGGGCGGAAGGGCAGGTTCAGCACCTTGGGCATGTGGCGCAGCTGCCAGTTGTCAGCCTTCTGGCCTGCCAGGCGGGTGCAGTGCACGCGGCTCTGCTGGCCGGCACCTACGCCGATGGTCTGGCCGTCCTGCACGTAGCAAACGCTGTTGGACTGGGTGTACTTCAGTACGATGAGGCTGATAATGAGGTCGCGGCGCTGCTCCTCGCTGATGAACTGGTTCTCGGTCACGATGTTCTGCAGCATCGTGGCGTCGCTGATGTCCAGGTCCTGGCGGCCCTGCTCGAAGGTCACGCCAAAGACGGTGCGGGTCTCCAGCGGTTTCGGCTCGTAGGCGGCGTCGATCTGTACGATAGCGTAGTTGCCCTTCTTTTTGCTTTTCAGCACTTCCAGCGCGTCAGCATCGTAACCGGGGGCGATGATGCCGTCGGAAACTTCGTGCTGAATGAGCTTGGCGGTGGAGAGGTCGCAGACATCGGACAGCGCGATCCAGTCGCCAAAGCTGGACATGCGGTCGGCGCCGCGGGCGCGGGCGTAGGCGCAGGCCAGGGGAGACAGCTCGGTCTCGGGGGCGATGTGGTACATGGCGCGCAGGGTGTCATCCAGCGGCAGGCCGATGGCCGCACCGGCGGGGGACACATGCTTGAAGCTGGCGGCGGCGGGCTGGCCCAGGGCCTTTTTCAGGTCGCGCACCAGCTGCCAGGAGTTGAACGCATCCAGAAAGTTGATGTAGCCCGGGCGGCCGTTCAGGATCTGCACCGGCAGGTCGGAGCCGTCGGCCATGTAGATGCGGGCGGGCTTCTGGTTGGGGTTGGTGCCGTATTTCAGCTGAAATTCGTTCATATTAACCCTCCACAGCGGTGTATTTGTTCAGGATAATGTCCTCGTAGGTGCCGGTCTCCAGCTCGATGCTGCGCACAAACAGGCTGACCTTGTTATCCTCGTTCAGGTTCTTCCAGAGTTTGTCGGCAAACTTATCGGGGGCGTTCTCATCGATGGCGACGCGCAGCGGTTCCCCGGCAAAGCTGGGGATGGGCGCACCGTTCTTCTGGTAGGTGCTGATGAAGTGGCCCTCACCGGCAACGGGCTGGGGGTAATCGAAGGTATAGCGCTGCACGCTGGCGGCGTTGCCCTCGTTGGATTTGACGATAGACAGCTTGTAGCCGCCGCGGCGCATATCCACCACGCCGGAAATGCGCGGGGTGAAGTTGGGGGCGTCGTCCTCATAAGTACGGGTGGCCAGCGCAGCCTCAAAGCTGTAACCGGGGAAGAGGTTGCCGTTCATGAATTGGGCAATCGTATCGGTCTGGTCGCCGTTGGTGACCACGGTGGTCTCCCGCAGGGTCAACACGGCGTTATAGATGATGAGGTGCGGGTCTTCCAGCTTGGCGGGGTCAGCGGCCACCGTGCGGATGCCGCCCTCGATGGGCTCAAACACGCGGTTGCGGCTGTTGGCGCTGCGGCCCATGATCCAGTAGGCCACCACGGCCTTTTTGCTGTCGGGGGTCAGGCCCAGCACAATGCCGCGGCCGGGATACTCGTTGCCAGCCAGATATTTGTACAGATTCTTTTTCATTGTTTATACCTCATCGCTGCACACCATGGCAAGGGCCTGGGGCAGCAGCTTCCATTCGGCTTCGACCATCACGCGCTTCTGCAGCACCTCGGGGGTGTCACCGGGCTGGACAGCCACGGCTTTCTGCAAAAGGATAGGCCCGCCGTCGCACTCCTCGTTGACCAGATGCACAGTGGCACCGGTCAGCTTTACGCCCCGGGCCAGGGCGGCTTCGTGGACTTTCAGCCCGTAGAAGCCGGGGCCGCAAAAGCTGGGGATCAGGCTGGGATGCACGTTGATGATCTTGTTGCGGTAAGCGGCAATGACCTTCTCGCCCAGCACGCTCAGGAACCCGGCCAGAACCACCACGTCAATGTTATGGCTTTGCAGGGTGTCCAGCAGGGCGGCGTCAAAGGCGGCGCTGTCGGCATAGTCTTTGCGGCTGACCACAGCGGATTCCACGCCAAAGCTGGCGGCGCGTTCCAGCGCGTAGACGCCGGGCTTGCTGGCGACCACCAGCACGATCCGGCCGTTGGGGTTCTCGCCGCGGCGCTCGCTTTCCAGCAAAGCCTGCAGGTTGGTGCCGCCGCCGGAGACCAGAACTGCTACACGCTTCATACCAGTTCCACCCCGTCGCCCTCGACGATGGTGCCCAGGCGGTAGGCGTCCTCGCCGTGGGCCTGCAGGATGGCGATAGCCTTGTCGGCGTCCTCGGGGGCCACGGTCAGCACCATGCCAACGCCCATATTAAAGGTGTTGAACATGTCATGCTCACTGATGCCGCCCTCGCGCTGCATTACATCAAACAGGGCGGGGATGCGCACATCGGCCTTGGCAATGCGGGCGGCGCAGCCCTTCTTCAGGCTGCGGGGGATGTTCTCGTAGAAGCCGCCGCCGGTGATGTGGGAAACGCCCTTGACCTTGACCTCGTCCATCACAGCCAGCACGGGCTTGACGTAGATGCGGGTGGGGGCCAGCAGGGCCTCGCCCAGGGGCTTGTCCATGCCGTCAAAGGTCTTTTTCAACACATCGGGGTTGTTGTCAATATCAAAAATCTTGCGTACCAGCGAGAAACCGTTGGAGTGCACGCCGGTAGAGGGCAGGGCGATGATGACGTCGCCCGCCTGCATGGTGGAGTTGTCCAGGATCTTGGCCTTGTCGACCACACCGACGGTGAAACCGGCCAGGTCGTACTCATCCTCGGGCATCATGCCGGGATGCTCGGCAGTTTCGCCGCCCACCAGGGAGCAGCCAGCCTGCACGCAGCCCTCGGCCACGCCCTTGACGATCTCGGCAATTTTCTCAGGGATGTTCTTGCCGCAGGCGATGTAATCCAGGAAAACCAGCGGCTTGGCACCGGCGCAGATCACGTCGTTGACGCACATGGCCACGCAGTCGATGCCGATGGTGTCGTGCTTGTCCAGCAGCATGGCGATGCGCAGCTTGGTGCCCACGCCGTCGGTGCCGGAGATCAGGACGGGGTGCTCCATACCGGAGCAATCCAGCTCAAACAGGCCGCCGAAGCCGCCCAGCCCGCCGATGCAGTTCTCGGTCATGGTGCGGGCGACATACTGTTTCATCAGTTCGACCGAACGATACCCGGCCGTAATATCCACGCCTGCAGCGGCGTAACTGGCAGAATAGCTTTTTTCCATGGTGTACTCCTATCAAAGTAGAGTTTGCGGTAAAATGTGTCCGCGGGCATTGACTTCCTGTTATGTAGGGGCGGATGCTCGCATCGACCCCTGCAAACGTGTGGGAAAATCCATTGCCAACGTTAATTTACAATTTCTTATTGCTGTTGGATTGGCTCAGCGGCTTGTCGTAGACGATGTCCATCGTCTCGGTGGGCGGGGCCACGGGGTACTTGCCGGTAAAGCAGCCGGTGCAGAACCCGCACTTGCTGTGGATGGCCAGCTGCTGCACATGCTCGATGCTCAGGTAGCCCAGCGTGTCGGAACCCACCAGCTTGTTGATCTCCTCCACCGTATGGCCGGTGGCGATCAGGTCTTTTTCGTCGGGGATGTCGGTGCCGAAATAGCAGGGGTGGGCGAACGGCGGGGCGCTGATGCGGTAGTGTACCTCGGCGGCGCCGGCCTCGCGCAGCAGGCGGATGGTGCGGGCACTGGTGGTGCCGCGCACGATGGAGTCATCCACCAGCACGACGCGCTTGCCCTTGACCGTGGAGGAGATGGCGTTCAGCTTGATGCGGACGCTGCTCTCGCGCTGGGCCTGGCTGCCCTGAATGAAGGTGCGGCCGACATATTTGTTCTTGATAAAGCCTATGCCGTAGGGGATGCCGCTCTCCTGGGCGTAACCCAGGGCGGCGTCCAGGCCGGAATCCGGCGCGCCGATGACGACGTCAGCCTCGACGGGATGCTCCTGTGCCAGGAAACGGCCGGCCTGCAGGCGGGCCTCATGGACGCAGGTGCCCTCGATGATGGAATCCGGGCGGGCAAAGTAGATGTACTCGAACACGCACATCGTGTGGGGAGCGGTGCCGCAGTGATCCTCGATGCTGCGCAGACCGTTGTGGTCAGCGATGACGATCTCACCGGGCTTGACGTCCCGCACGAATTTGGCGCCGACGGCGTCCAGGGCGCAGCTCTCGCTGGCAAAGGCCCAGCCGGAACCATCGGGCAGCTCGCCGATGCACAGCGGGCGGAAGCCGTTGGGGTCGCGGGCGGCGATCAGCTTGGTATGGGTCATGATGACCAGAGAATACGCGCCCTCGATGTCGTCCATCGTGCGGCTGACGGCCATCTCAATGTTGGGGGTCAGCAGGCGGTTCTGGGTCAGCAGGTAGGCGATGACCTCGGTATCCGAGGTGCCGTGGAAGATGGAACCGCTCATCTCCAGCTTGCGGCGCAGCTTGGGGGCGTTGACCAGGTTGCCGTTGTGGCATACGGCCATGGCACCCTTGCAGTGATGCAAAATCATCGGCTGCGCGTTGGAACGGCTGCGCTGGCCTGCGGTGGCGTAACGCACGTGGCCGGTGGCCATCTTGGCGCCGCGGGGCAGGTCCTCCAGCACACGCTTGGTGAACACCTCGCTCACCAGCCCCAAGTCGCGGTGGCCGGAAAGCACACCGTCCACGTTCAGGGCGATGCCGCAGCTTTCCTGCCCGCGATGCTGCAGGGCGTACAGCGCGCTGTATACGGCACTGACCATATCGGTCGCGCCGGTCTTATCGTACATGCCAAAGACACCGCACTCCTCGTGCAGGCCCTGGCTGAATTGGGAAATTTCGCTCATTCTATGCTCCGTTCCGTTTGCGGAAATTTAGCCCAGCAGGCGCTTCATAACTTCCTGGTAGGCATCAGCCTCGCCGCCCAGGTTGCGGCGGAACAGGTCCTTGTCCAGATGTGCGCCGGTGGTGGCATCCCAGAAACGGCAGGTATCGGGGCTGATCTCGTCGGCCAGGATGATGGTGCCGTCGGACAGGCGGCCGAACTCGACCTTGAAGTCGATCAGGCGGATGTTGGCATCCAGCAGGATCTTCTTCAGTACTTCGTTGATCTTGAAGGCGTACTTGGTGATGGTATCGATCTCTTCCTGGGTGGCCAGGCCGAGAGCCAGGGCATAGTAGTGGTTGATGAACGGATCATGCAGGTCGTCGTTCTTGTAGCTGAACTCCAGGATGGGGGTCTTGAACTCGGTACCCTCGGGCACGCCCATGCGCAGGGTGAAGTGGCCGGCGGCGACGTTGCGGATGATGACCTCCAGGGGCACGATCTCGACCTTCTTTACAAAGGTGTCGCGGTCGTTGATCTCCTGCACATAGTGGGTGGGGATGCCCTCTTTCTCCAACTTCTGCATCAGGGCATTGGACAGCTTGTTGTTCACGATGCCCTTGTCGCGGATGGTGCCCTTCTTCTCGCCGTCACCGGCGGTGGCATCGTCCTTGTAGTGGACCATTACGATCTCGGGGTCGCTGGTAGCGAAAACCTGCTTGGCCTTGCCTTCGTACATCTGCTCTTTAACTTCGTAATTCATCGTAAAACGCTCCTTTTATTATGGGTTATTATAATAAGTAGCGGGTACTTTCATTGTACCCTGTTTTTGGACAATGTGCAAGAAAATTGTTGGGGCTTTGACGCCTTTTTGTGCCTTACAGCGCGGCGGCCTCGGCGGCGATGGCGGCGTCCTTTTTGGCGATAGCGGCGGCGGTGTCCGCACGGAACTTGTCCAGCTTGGCGGCCAGGTCGTCATCAGCCACGGCAAGGATGGCCGCGGCCAGGTAAGCGGCGTTCTTGGCGCCGTTCAGCGCCACGGTGGCCACCGGGAAACCGCTGGGCATCTGCACGGTGGCAAGCAATGCGTCCAGGCCGTCCAGGGCACCGCCCTTCATCGGGATGCCTACCACCGGCAGGGTGGTGTTGGCGGCAAAGGCACCGGCCAGATGGGCGGCCATGCCGGCCGCGCACAGGATAACGCCGTAACCATTGGCACGGGCGGACTTGGCAAAGTCAGCGGCGGCTTCGGGCGTGCGGTGGGCCGAGAGGATGTGTGCCTCAAACGGGATGCCGAAATCCTTAAGCACCGTGCAGGCAGATTTTACGACCGGCCAATCACTGTCCGACCCCATGATGATGGCAACTTTTTTCATGGTAAACTCCTTTCCCCAAAAAGCAAAAAGCGCAGTGCGGCCCGTATGGGTACACTGCGCTATACTTCTACTGCGATACCGGCAGGGTACAGGGAACCCGCGTGATGACTGCGATGCTGCATCGTGTACTGCACGTAAGCTCCCCCTTTACTGATAAGTCAGGAAAACCCTGTAAGAGTAGTGTAAAGCGTAGGAGAACAAATTGCAAGATGGGTTTGTCTTTTTCAGCCAAAAAACCACGAGGGTGAGTTTTGACCGGCGCTTTTTGTCGTTTTTGATGGGGTTTGCAGGACAAAGGTATGACTTTAACCGGACGATGCACCGGACACGGCACAGGCTATGGCACAGGCATTATAATGTACGGCGGGCGTATACAGCACGGGCAGGGGAACGCCGCACAGGAAACTTTCTGTTGCCGTGGATGGGCGTTGTATGCTACAATACAAGCAGAATTTTTATGAAATGAGGAATTTCCCCATGTCTTTGAAGGATTACGAGCCTCGCATTGCCAAAAGTGCGCTGCACCGCAAGGAAGAACACGTCAAGCAGGTCTTTCGCGACCAGGTGGCCGAGGCGGCCGGGCTGCTGGAAGTGGTGCTTTCGGCCATTGTGCTGGTGGCGCTGCTGCTGAGCGTGGCGCCCCTGCTGCAATTACTGCCGGGCCTGCTGACCCACGGCAACAGTGTGGAAGTGCGGGAGTTTTTGGAACGGGCGCTGGATATTGTCATCGGCATTGAGTTTATCAAGATGCTGGCCAAGCACAGCCCCGGCAGCGTGCTGGAAGTGCTGCTGTATGCCATCGCCCGCCACATGATCGTTGGCCACGAGGATGCCGTGCAGAACCTTGTCAGCGTGGGGGCGATTGCGCTGATCTTTATTATCCGCAAGTTCTTCTTCGTCCCTTCCTTCGGCCACAAAATGCCCGGCGGGGATTTAGCGCCGGATATTAAGGAAAAGGAAAAAGAGGAAGAATAAAAAAGTGTAGAGCATATTGCAGGGGCGCACAGTGTGCGCCCCTGCAATTGTTTTAAGAGTGCGACAGCGCTCCCCTTCTGGCGCTTCGCGCCGTCTCCCCCGTATCGGGGAAGTCTGTCTCACAGAGGAAGCCTTTTTATTGTCTGCTAAAGGGTTACCCCATCACGACCTTGACCTGCACGGTGGTCCCGGCGGGGGCGGGGGAGAGGGTGTTGGTGGGGACGGGCTGGCCGTTTACCGTCATAGACGCAACGCCTTTTTCGGCGTGGGCGGTGTTGTCTACCGTAATTTCATACGTTGCCCCGCGCCAGACGCGGCGCAGGGTGAAGCCGTCCATCTCGTGGGGGAGACAGGGGTCAATCTTCAGCCCCGCCAGCGTGGGCTGGATGCCAAGGATGTACTGGCTCACATCCACAAAGGTCCAGGCGGCGGTGCCGGTCAGCCAGCTGTTTTTCGCTTCGCCAAAGGTGGCGGCGTCACAGCCTGCCACCATCTGGCTGTAGACGTAAGGCTCGGTGCGGTGGATCTCGCTGATGTCCTCGATGTAGGCAGGGCAGGTCTTTTTGTAAATCTCAAACGCCCGGTCGCCGTGGCCGACGACGGTCTCGGCACAGCTGACCCAGGGGTTGTTGTGGCAGAAGATGCCTGCGTTCTCCTTGTAGCCCGGGGGGTAGCTGGAAATTTCGCCCAGCTCCAGATGATATTTGGTATAAGCAGGCTGCAGCAAAACAATACCGTACTTGGTGTCCAGCCGGGTCTGTACGCTCTGCAGCGCGGTCACGGCCTCGCCGGTGTCCACGCCGATGCCCGCCATGACACACATGCCCTGGGGCTCGATGAAGATCTGGCCTTCCTCGCACTCCTGCCCGCCGACCACATGGCCGTAGGCATCGTAGGCGCGGCGGAACCATTTGCCGTCCCACCCGGCGGTGAGGGCGGCATGTTCCATGCCGGCAACTTCTTTACGCACAGCGGCGGCTTCATCGGCATGGCCGGTGGCTTCCAGAATCTCGGCAAACTCGTTGCCGTATTTAACATACATACCTGCGATAAAAACGCTCTCGGCCACCGGGCCTTCGCTGGGGCCGGTGGTCTGGAAACTCTCGCCAGGCGTGTCGCTGAAGCAGTTCAGGTTCAGGCAGTCGTTCCAGTCGGCGCGGCCAATCAGCGGCAGGCCGTGGGGGCCTTTGTGGGTCGTCAGGTAGCCAAAGCTGCGGCGCAGGTGTTCCAGCAGCGGCTGGGCGAGGGTGTGGTCGTTGTCGAAGTCCACCTGCTCGTCCAAGATGCTCATGTCGCCGGTCTCGCCCAGGTAGGCGTAGACGGCGGCAATCAGCCACAGCGGGTCATCGTTAAAGCCGGAGCCAACGTCCATGTTGCCCTTTTTGGTCAGCGGCTGGTACTGGTGGTAGGCGCTGCCGTCTGGGAACTGTGTGGCGGCGATGTCCAGAATACGCTCGCGGGCGCGGGCGGGGATGAGGTGCACAAAGCCCAGCAAGTCCTGGCAACTGTCCCGGAAACCCATGCCGCGGCCGGTGCCGCTCTCGTAGTAGCTGGCGGAACGGCTCATGTTGAAGGTGACCATGCACTGGTACTGGTTCCAGATATTCACCATACGGTCGAGCTTTTCGTCGCTGCTCCTGACCATGTAGGTGGACAACAGGTTGTTCCAGTGGGCGTGCAGCTTGGCCAGGGCTTCATCCACCTGCGCGTCGGTGGCATAGCGGGCCATCAGCTCATGGGCGCGGGTCTTGTTGATGACGCCGGGGGCGGTCCACTTTTCCTCCTGTGGGTTCTCGATGTAGCCCAGTATATAAATTAAGCTGCGGCTCTCGCCGGGGTTTAGCGTTACGTTGATTTGGTGTACGCCGACCGGTGCCCAGCCGTGGGCGTGGGAGTTGGTGCAGGCACCTTTTTCTACCACTTCGGGGTTGGCATTGCTGCGCCAGGCACCCAAAAAGGCATCCCGGCTGGTGTCAAAGCCGTCTACCGGCGCGTTGACGGTGTACAACGCGTAGTGGTCGCGACGCTCGCGGTATTCGGTCTTGTGGTAGATCGTGCTGCCCTCCACCTCGACCTCACCGGTGGAGAAGTTGCGCTGGAAGTTGGTGGAATCGTCCACGGCGTTCCACAAACAGAACTCTACATAGCTGAATACAGTAAACGATTTCGGCGCGTCGCTTTCGTTGGTCAGCACCAGACGGTCGATCTCGCAGTTGTCGCCCACGGGCACGAACAGCTCCAGCCGCGCAGCCAGCCTGTTCTTTTTGCCGGTGATGATGCTGTAACCCAGACCGTGGCGGCACTCGTAAAAATCCAGCTCGGTCTGGGTGGGCTGCCAGCCGGGGTTCCAGATGGTGCTGCCCTCTTTAATATAGTAATAGCGGCCGTTAGAATCCGCAGGTACGTTATTATACCGGTAGCGGGTGATGCGGCGGAGCTTAGCGTCCTTGTAAAAACTGTAGCCGCCCGCCGTGTGGGAGACAAGGCTAAAAAAAGCCTCGCTGCCCAGGTAGTTGATCCACGGCAGCGGTGTGCGCGGGGTGGTGATGACGTATTCCCGTGCGTCGTCATCAAAGTGACCGAACTTCATAGAGATCCTCTCCTTACAAATGGGATGCCTGTTTTTTGAAAAGTTCAAGTCGAAAACGATTAAGTTGTTACCTTTACAATAGCGCATTTCTTCGGCAATTGCAAGACTTATGCGTAAAAATAACGATGATTTGGCAAGTTCCACAATTTTGCCGGCTAAAATCTGGCACGAAAGCTCATCTATACCTTATTTATAATAGGGGCCGTGGGAGGGCGCGGCCCGGAAACTTTCATGAACCGCCTGCAAAATCCCCGCAAAACACCCATACACCGCCAGCCTGACACCCCAAAACCGCCTGCTTTCACCCTGCCAGCGAAACCATAAGCAGCGCTTCTCTGCAAAATCACCCCGGATTTCGACAGAAATTCACGAAAACAGCAAACGAAACTGCCAAAAGACGGACTTCTGATTTTTGCAAAACGCCAAATCGTATCGATATGCACAAAAACTCGTGAAAAACGCTTGATTTTGTGGTTGACCTGTTGTATAGTGAAGATGCGAAAACGATTAAGGGACGCAAAACTCAAACAAAGCGATCCAAACCAAACACATGACCGGGAGGTGGTACTCATGGCATCCATCAAGGACATCGCAAAAGCCTGCGGGGTCTCGGTAGCTACCGTGAGCAAGGCGCTGAACGGCCATAACGACATCAGCCAGGCCACCAAAGAGAAGGTCCGCGAGGCTGCCCGCCAGCTGGGGTACATGCCCAACAGCGCCGCCCGCGCCTTAAAGACCAACCGCACCTACAACCTGGGCGTCCTTTTTGTAGACGAAGCCCAGAGCGGCCTGACCCATGAGTTCTTCGCCGCCGTGCTGGACAGCTTCAAGCGCCACGCCGAGGGCAGGGGCTACGACATCACCTTTATCAACCACAACATTGGCCACAGCCATTCCAGTTACTTAGAGCATTGCCGCTACCGCGGCGTTGACGGTGTGATCGCCGCCTGCGTACAGTTTGACGACCCCGAGGTCGTGGAGCTGGCTTACAGCAATCTGCCGCTGGTCACGGTCGACCATGTGTTCAACAACCGGGCTGCGGTGCTCTCCGATAATGTGGACGGCATCCGCCATCTGGTGGATCAGCTCACCGCCTTGGGGCATGAGCGCATCGCCTACATCCACGGCGAACAGCACAGCGCCGTTACCCAAAAGCGTCTGGTCGGTTTCTACCGCGCCTGCGCCGCCCACGGCATCACGGTGCCGGATGAATACGTCATCGCCGGCACCTACCGCGACGCCATCGGCTGCGCCAAGGCCACCCGCCAGCTGCTCAGCTTACCCCAGCGGCCCACGGCGATCCTGTTCCCGGACGACTTTTCCGCCATCGGCGGTGTGCAGGCCATCCGGGAGGAAGGGCTGCTGATCCCGCGGGACATCTCGGTAGCCGGTTACGACGGCAACCTCATCTCGCAGGTCATGTCGCCGCAGCTGACCACCTACCGCCAGGACACCGAGGCCATGGGCAAGGCCGCCGCCGAGCTGCTGATCGAGGAGATCGAATCCCCCCGCACCGCTTTGCCGGAGCAGCGGCTCATCGCCGGCAGCTTCGCCCGCGGAGAATCCATCGACACACCGCACCGCTGACCCATTCCACTGTAAACAAGCCTGCATGCGCAGCGGGCTTATTAAAAAATGTAATTTCATGATCAAGTTTCTTTAAAAGGAGGAAAACATTATTATGAAAAAGGCACTCAGTTTACTGACCGCGACTGCTATGGCAGCCACCCTGCTCGCCGGATGCGGCTCAGGTGCCGCCAGCTCGTCCGCAGCACCTGCCGCTGACTCCACCTCTACCGATACCAGCAGCACCGCCGCAGAACCCGCCGCCGATGATACCGCCGAGGAGGGCAAGGTCCTGAATATCTGGTGCTGGAACGACGAGTTCCAGTCCCGCTTCAACGATTACTACCCCGGCGTCGTCTCTGTGGCCGACGATAAGTCCACCACCGAACTGGACAACGGCGTGACCGTGAAATGGACCATCAACCCCAACGACAACAACAACTACCAGAACAAGCTGGACGAAGCCCTGCTGAAGCAGGACAGCGCCGCTGATGATGACAAGATCGACATCTTCCTGATCGAGGCTGACTACGCGCTGAAGTACGTCGACTCCGAGTACACGCTGGACGTCAAGGGCGACATCGGCCTGACCGATGACGACCTGAAGGACCAGTACCAGTACACCAAGGACATCGTCACCGTCGATGGCGTCCAGAAGGGCACAACCTGGCAGGCGACCCCGGGTCTGTTCGCCTACCGCCGCAGCATCGCCAAGAATGTGCTGGGCACCGATGACCCCACCGAAGTCCAGGCTGCACTGAGCGATTGGGATAAGTTCAACGATGTGGCCAAGCAGGCCGCTGCCAAGGGCTACAAGATGCTCTCCGGCTACGATGATTCCTACCGCACCTTCTCCAACAACGTGTCCGCCGGTTGGGTGGACGGCACCACCGTCAAGGTCGACCCCAACATCATGAGCTGGGTTGACCAGACCAAGGATTACACCGACAACGGCTACAACAACAAGACCAGCCTGTGGAGCGACCAGTGGGCCGCCGATCAGGGCCCTGCCGGCAAGGTTTTCGGCTTCTTCTACTCCACTTGGGGCATCAACTTCACCCTGCTGGGCAACTCTCTTGAAACCCCGACCTCTGAGGGCGGCAAGGAAGAAGTTGGCAACGGCATCTACGGCGACTACGCAGTCTGCCAGGGCCCTCAGCCTTATTACTGGGGCGGCACCTGGATCTGCGCTGCTGCCGGCACCGATAACATTCCTACCATCAAGGACGTTATGCTGAAGCTGACCTGCGACTCCGACATCATGACCCAGATCACCAAGGATACCCAGGACTACACCAACTGCAAGAGCGCTATGGACGCCATCGCCGCCGATCCCGACTTCGGCTCCGACTTCCTGGGCGGCCAGAACCACATTGCTCTGTTCGCAGAGGTTGCACCTACTATCGATATGTCTAACGCCGGCCCCTATGACCAGGGCTGCAACGAGACCTTCCAGAGCTGCTTCAAGGATTACTTCGACGGCACCGTCGACATCGACACCGCAAAGCAGAACTTTGAGGATCAGATCAAGGTCAAGTATCCTGAGCTGACCAGCGTGGAATGGCCCGCATAAGTTGGGACTTACACCTGAACACGAAACCGTAAACGCCATGCCAGGGGCGGGGGAGAGACGCCCGCCCCTGGTTTTGTTTTAAGAAATGACAAGGCTCTGCCCCCAGCAGGGCAATGCCCGTACAGCTAAGGAGGGCGAGACTTATGAAAACCAAGAAAAAAGGCATGAGCTACGCCAAATGGGGTTACATCTTCCTGGCGCCGTTCTTCATCACCTTTTTCATTTTCCAGTTCTGGCCGCTGGCTACCACCATCTACTATTCCTTCTTTGAGTATTTCCGCAGCGGCCTAAAGATCATCGGCCCTAACTTTGTTGGCTTGAAAAACTACGCTGCCATGATCAAAGAAGTGCCCAAGTACTTTGGCAACACGATGATCATGTGGCTGATGGGCTTTATCCCACAGATCGTGGTCTCGCTGCTGCTGGCGGCCTGGTTCACCGACCTGCGGCTGAAACTAAAGTTCCAGGGGTTC
>ERZ772897.1599-NODE-1599-length-22705-cov-3.454128_pt1 | contig 22705 bp, 18 predicted proteins | sample MGYA00512125_ERZ772897 | MGnify/ENA primary metagenome ERZ772897 (study PRJEB29015, sample SAMEA2737660) | human gut metagenome | biome: human gut; feature: human-associated habitat; material: faeces | place: China | collected 2012 ... | reverse complement strand
GGCTGTCGCTGTGACCGTGATAGCAGCCGATGAACTTGACGATCTTCTCGCGCCCTGTGTAGCCGCGCGCCAGGCGCAGCGCGCTCATCGTCGCCTCCGTGCCCGAGTTGACCATGCGGATGACCTCGATGGACGGGTAGACCTGCATGACGAGCTTCGCGAGCTCCGACTCTAAGAGCGTCGGCGCACCGTAGCTCGTGCCGCGCGTCGCCGCCTCCTGCAGCGCCTTGACGACGTTCGGGTGAGCATGGCCGACGACCATCGGGCCCCACGACCCCACGTAGTCGATGTACTCGTTGCCGTCAATGTCGAAGATGCGGTCACCCTTCGCCTTCGCGATGAACGGCGGATTACAGTCGACATTGGCGTACGAGCGGACCGGGCTGTTGACGCCGCCCGGCATGAGCGTCTTGGCTTCGTTAAAAGCCGCCAGAGATTTTTCGAGATTCAGCATACCTTACTCCTCTTCCTTGAGCCATCTTGCCGCATCCAGTGCGTGGTACGTGATAATGATGTCCGCACCGGCGCGCTTCATGCTCGTCAGCGTCTCGAGCACGATGCGCTTCTCGTCGATCCAGCCGTTCGCTGCCGCAGCCTTGACCATCGCGTACTCGCCGCTGACATTGTAGACAGCGACAGGATGGTGGATGTGGTCGCGGACCTGGCGCACGACATCGAGGTAAGCGAGTGCCGGCTTGACCATGATGATGTCCGCACCTTCCATGACATCGAGGTCGACTTCCTTGAGCGCCTCGCGCGCATTGGCCGGATCCATCTGGTACTGGCGGCGGTCACCGAACTGAGGTGCGCTGTCGGCGGCATCGCGGAACGGTCCGTAGTAGCCCGAAGCGTACTTGACGGCGTAGCTCATGATGGAGACATTCTGGAAACCGTGCTCGTCGAGTGCCTCGCGGATGGCGGCAACGCGGCCGTCCATCATGTCGGACGGCGCGATGATGTCGGCACCGGCCTCAGCCTGCGAGACGGCGACTTTCTGCAGGAGTTTGAGCGTCTTGTCGTTGTCGACGTAATGGCCCTCGAGATGGCCACAGTGGCCATGCGTCGTGTACTGGCAGAGGCAGACATCGCCGATAATCATGAGCTCTGGCACCGCGGCCTTGATGGCCTTGATGGCGCGCTGCACCGGGCTCGTCGGGTCCCAGGCTGAAGAGCCGTCTGCATCCTTGTACTCCGGCAGGCCGAAGACCTCGACAGCCGGGATGCCGAGCGATGCGATCTCCTTGGCAAGCTCGACCGCATTGTCGACCGAGAGATGGTAGCAGTTCGGCATGCTCGGGATCTCTTCTTTGACATGCTCGCCCGGAACGACAAAGATCGGGTAGACAAAATCCTTCGCCGAGAGAGTCGTCTCCCGGACCATGGCGCGCATGGCCGGCGTGATGCGCATGCGGCGCGGACGAAGCTTCTGGTTATACATAACAACATCTCCTAAATACATAGATGTCTGGCAGATACCTGCCATGGCAATCGCAGAACAGAATGAAGTCGGCTCTCGCCTTTGCTCAGACGAGGCTTTCGCGCATGGCCTCGACGAGACCTTCAATGGTGTACGTCGAAGCCACGACGGCAGGCTCGATGCCGTGCCGACGGGCCGTCTCGACCGTCACCGGGCCAATGCAGGCCGCCTTGACGCCCGCGAGCGGCTCAATGCCGCCGAGCAGTTTGACGAGATTCTCGACGGTCGACGAGCTCGTGAACGTCACGAAGTCGATGGCGCCACTCTCGAGCTCTTTCCGGAGCGCCGCGCGCTCCTCTTCGCCCGTCTCCGCCATGACCGTCTGGTAGACCGGCACGACATCGACCTCGGCCCCCTGCTCGCGCAGCTTCTCGGGCAGGATCTCGCGCGCAGCAGCAGCGCGCGGCAGGAGGATTTTCGCGTGCGGCGGCAGCTTGCCCTTGATGGCTTCTAAGATGCCCTCTGCGCGGAACTCCTGCGGCACGACGTCGGCGCGGATGCCGTACGAGGCGAGCTTCCCCGCCGTCGTCTTCCCGATGGCCGCGACCTTCGCGTAGCCGAGTGCGCGGACATCGCGGCCCGCGGCGAAGAGGCGCTCCATGAAGCGCTCGACGCCATTCGTGCTCGTGAAGATCAGCCACTGGTAGGCGTCAATTCCTGCGATGGCCGCATCGACGGCCGCATAGCCGTCATCCGGCGCAGCGATCGCGATGGCCGGCTTCTCGATGACGCGGGCACCGAGCTCTTCGAGGCACGCAGTGAGCTTCGATGCCTGGCTGCGCGCGCGCGTGACGAGCACCGTCCGCCCGAAAAGCGGCTTCTGGCTCAGCTTATCGAACCACTGCAGGTTCTCGCGCAGCTTGACGACCTCGCCGACGATGAAGATAGCCGGCGGCTTGAGTCCCTTCCGCTTGACATCCTCAGCGGCCGTGCCGACCGTCGTCATGAGGACTTCCTGCTCCGGCTTCGTGCCCCAGCGGATAACGGCTGCCGGCGTATCGGCCGGGCGTCCGTTTTCTATGAGTTCTTCCGTGATGTGCGGCAGATTGGCGACGCCCATGAGGAAGACGAGCGTGTCGACGCCCGTCGCCAGCTTGTCCCAGTGGATGTTGCTCTTGCCCTTCGTCGGGTCCTCATGGCCCGTGACGACGGCAAACGAGGTCGCGATGCCGCGGTGCGTGACGGGGATGCCCGCGTAAGCCGGCACCGAAATGGCCGACGTGATGCCCGGCACGACCTCAAACGGCAGGCCGTTCTCCTCGAGCAGCAGACCCTCTTCGCCGCCGCGGCCGAAGACGAAGGGATCGCCGCCCTTGAGGCGCACGACTGTCTTGCCCTCTTTCGCCTTGTCGACGAGCAGCTGATTGATGTCCGGCTGCTTCATCGTGTGGTGGCTCGACGCCTTGCCGACGTAGATGAACTCGGCATCGCGCGGCGCCCAGCCGAGGATGCGGTCATCCGCGAGGCGGTCGTAGACAACGACCTCGGCGCGCTTCAGGCAGTCGACTGCCTTGAGGCTGATGAGGCGGTAGTCCCCAGGACCAGCCCCGACCAGATATACCATACCTGCCATAATAAAACTCTCCTCTTCTCTTCGTGAAATATCGCCAGCGCAGACGCAGCTGCGCCCAGGTTCTCTCTGCCCGCCTCACCGGTCGAGCAGCAGGCCGATCTCGTGCAGGATCTCGATGCCGCCCATCGCGAGCAGCTTGTCGGCAAGCGATTTGCCGAGCGACTCGGCCTCTGCCGCGCTGCCCACAGCAGTGTCGCGGTAGAGGCGCGCGCCGTCGAGCGAGGCGATGACCGCCTCGACATGAAGCCGCTCTCCGGCAGCAGGCACTGCGTAGACGCCGACAGGCACCTGGCAGCCGCCTTCGACGCGGGCCAGGAAGGCGCGCTCCGCCCTGGCACAGGCCACCGTCTCCTCATCGTTGAGGAAGGCGATGAGCCCGCGCACTTCGCGGTCGTCTTCGCGCGTCTCGATGGCAAGAGCGCCCTGGCCGACGGCCGGCAGCACCATCTCGCGCGGCAGCACCTCCGTGATGCGGTCCGCAAAGCCGAGGCGCTTGAGGCCTGCCACGGCCAGGATGATCGCGTCGAAGTGCTCGCGCTCAAGCTTCTCCAGGCGCGTGTTGACATTGCCGCGCAGGTCCGAAATATTGAGGTCCGGCCGTGCGTGCAGGAGCTGCGCCTTGCGGCGCAGGCTCGAGGTGCCGACCTTTGCACCCTGCGGCAGATTCTCGAGCGTCTTGTACACGGGGCTCACCACAGCGTCCCCCGGATCAAATCGCCTCGTGATGGCAGAGATCACGAGACCCTCCGGCACCTCCGTCGGCATGTCCTTGAGGCTGTGCACCGCGATGTCGATGCCGCCCTCGAGCATCTCCTGCTCGAGCTCTTTCGTGAAGAGCCCCTTGCCGCCGATCTTGGCGAGCGGCGCGTCGAGGATCTTGTCGCCCTTTGTCGTCATGAGCTTCTTCTCGACGCGCAGATCCGGATAGCGCTCCTTCAGGCAGTCTGCTACATAGTCTGCCTGCCAGAGCGCGAGCTTACTGCTGCGCGTCCCGATAACGATTGTGCCGTTCTTCACTCGTTGCCGCCTCCCCTATCGTGTCCAACTTGAACAAGGCCCGCATGGCCTCGATGTAGAATGACTCCTGCGGCGTGCCCGCCGAAGCATTGAGCTTCATCATCGGCATGCGCAGGATCTTGCGCACGATCATGCGCGTCATGTGCTCGATCTGCCGACGCTCCGACTTCGTGAGGTCCGGCAGCTTCGACGATGCGCGGCGCACCTCGCGCTGGCGGATGCGCTCGCAGCGCTCCGAGAGCAGCGCCATGAGCGGACGGAAGGAGAGGTACTGGAATTTGTCCTCGATGGACTTCACTTCCTCCTCCACAATGGCATGCGCGAGCTTTGCCTCCTGCAGCCGCTCCTCCTTGTGCTCGTCGACGACGGCCTCCAGCGCATCGATGTTGTAGAGCGTCACGCCCTTGATGCCCGCGACCTCCGGATCGACGTCGCGCGGCACGGCGATATCGATGAAGAAGAGCGGCCTGCCCTTGCGCTTCGTCATGAGCTGGCGCGTCTCCCAGGGCTTGACGACGTAATGCGGCGCGCCCGTCGACGTCACGATGACATCGACATCCACCGCCCGCTTCAGCGCACCGTCGAACGGAACGGCCTCGCCGCCGAACTCCGCCGCGAGCTGCTCAGCCCGCTCGATGTGACGGTTTGCCACGTAGATCTTGCGCACGCCGTGTGCGACGAGGTGCTGTGCCGTGAGCTCCGCCATCTTGCCCGCGCCAAAGATCAGCGCATTCGAGGCCGCAAGCGAGCCGAACTTCTCCTCGGCAAGCTCGACGGCCGCATAGCTGACGGAAACCGAATTGTAGGCGATGCGCGTCTCCGTGCGCACGCGCTTGCCCGTCGCGATGGCGCGGTGGAAGAGCGTATTGAGCACGGTGCTCGTCGTGCCGGCCTCGCGCGCAATCGCGTACGCCTCCTTGACCTGCGAGAGGATCTGCCCCTCGCCGAGCACGAGCGAATCGAGGCTCGACGCCACGTTGAAGAGATGGCGGATGCATTCCTCGTCGACGAACGAGTAGAGATACGCGTCGATGTCCTCGTCGTTGCCCGTCAAGTCAAACAGGAACTGCTTGAGCGTCGCTGCATCTTCCTCTGCATCGTCGACGACGGCGTACATCTCGCTGCGGTTGCAGGTCGAGAGCACGACGGCCTCCGATATCCCCTCGTATTCGTTGAGATTTTCCAGCCCGTCGCGAACGGCCTGCCGGGAAATCGCGAAGTGCTCGCGCACCTCCACAGGCGCCGTCTTATGATTGAGGCCTAAAATCAATAATTGCATGTCGAATCATTACCTCCGCCCGGTTCAGACGACCGGCCTTGACTAATTCCATGATGTCCCGCGACAATGCCGCGCGCCAGAATGCCTGACGGTCATCGCTCGTCGGCAGCTTGTCCTTCATCTCCTGACGGATCGCGGCCAGCCTCTCGATCCAGAGGCCGAAGGCCGGCGGGAATGCCTGCTCGAGCTGTTCGCGCAGGCTGCGCGAAAAGGCAGGGCTAAGGCCGCCCGTGCCGATGGTCAGCAGGAAGCGGCCGCGCCGGATGCTCGCCGGCACAAAGAAGTCCGAGAGCTCCGGCTCATCGGCCACATTGACGAGCGCACCGGATGCGCGCGCCTCCTCGGCCGCCACGCGGTTGACCGCATGATCATCTGCCGTGCAGAAGACAAGGAACGGGCGCACGCGCTGCAGGAACCCCGTCTCGTACGGCTGGGCCAGCCAGAAGAAACATCCTGTCGACGCCTCCTGATAGAGCAGCCTCGTCAGAGCCGGTGCGATGACAATGAGGTGCGCGCCCGCCTGCAAGAGCACATGTGCCTTCCGCTCGGCAACGCGCCCGCCGCCGATGATCACGCAGACACGCCCTGCGATCTCCATATTGACCGGATACTGCACGCTCATCCCCCCGCCCATAATCTGAACATTCATCAATTACGAATCTCATTCATTTATTGTAATCACCTTCTTATTATAACGGATGTTTATGCAAAAGAAAAGAAGCTCCGAGCAAAAGTCGTCATGACTTTTATCAAAGCTTCTGATTCTGTATCTTATCGTATTATCTGCATCACGTCGAACCGTCGTCGGGGATGACATGCGCGGTCAGGAAGATCATGATCTCAGACTCGGAGCGGCTCTGGCGCACGCTGCGGAAGAACGCGCCGAGGATGGGCAGGTCGCCGAGGAACGGGATCTTCGACAGCGTCCTCGATTCATCGCTGCCGATCAGGCCGCCGATGACCATCGTCTCGCCGTCGCGCAGGCTGACCGTCGTGTCGGCACTGCGGTTCTGGAAGCGGTAGGCCTTGATGTCCTCGACGTAGAGCGGCGAACTGACCTCCGTGTGCACTGTCGCCGTGATGCGGCCGTCCTCGTGGATGCGCGGCGTGCAGCGCAGGATGATGCCGGCCTGGCGGTAGGTGTACGTCGTCGTCGTCGTGCTGTTCGTCACCGACTGCGTCGGCACGGGGACCTCGCCGCCGATGTTGATAAGCGCCTCCCGGCCCTGTACCGTCGTGATATTCGGCCGCGCGAGCATCTTGGCCTTGCCCTGCGTCACGAGCGCCTGTATTGTCGCGCTGTAGTAGAACTCGAACGGCACCCCCTCCGGGCCGCGTCCGAACTGGATGATGCCCGGCACCGTTCCGTCCTGCGTGTGGCGCTTGATCTCCTTTTCCTGCACTTCATGGTCCGTGCCCTTGTGGCGGTACGTCGTCTCGAAGTCTGGATATTGCGGCAGCGATGACCACTGCCACTCGACGCCGAGTTTCTTGGATGCGTCCTTTGAGAGCGCCACGACCTTTGCTTCAAGCGATACCTGCTGCGGCTTGCAGTCGAGATGGCGCACGAGTTCCGCCACGCCAGATGCCTCTGCTGCCGTGCCATAGAACAGCACGGAATTCGTCGCGCTATCGACGAGGACGCGGCGCGCACTGCCGCCCGCGCCTTCCTGCTGCGCATCCGCCTTGTCAGCCGCGCTGCGCAGCGAGAGCTCCGCCGCACGCGCGATGTCAGCGGGGTCGGCATGGCGCACGGGGTAGACGTGCACGCTCCTGAGGCCGTCTGCCCGCGCGGCCGTCGTCACGAGGTACGTCGTGCCCTCCTTGACGAGCACGAGCCCCTTCGAAGCAGCGACCATGCGCAGGAGTTTCGTCGGCTCCTCTGTCACATGGAGCGTCACCGTCCCCTCCACGCTGTCATCGAGCACGATGTTCTCGTGGCCCGCACGCGCCAGCGACATGAGCACGGAGCGCACATCGCCTTCGACGACCTGCATCTCGATGGGTGCGGCCTCCACGCCGCCTGTCAAAAAGCACCCGAGCAATACCGTGCCGAACATTACCCTCCCTATCCTCTTTGTCCAGTTGACCGTCATCGGCTGCCTCCTTTCCTCTTCTCTTTTACGCATCTTGTGCTAACGCGTCTCTATCCTGTCATCTTGTCCGGCAGCTTCTCCATCCGAATGGAATGAAGCCATTGGCAGCCAGATTTCACCGTCTGGGCCGCAAAGCCGCACACCCGCCCTGCCGATCTCGACGACCTCGTAGCCGAAGAAGTGCTCGCCGACGGCCAGGGATCGGCTCTGCGCGCCGTCCGAGAGGATGACGAGCGGCTCCGCGCCCTGCACGATGCCTCGAAGTGCCAGTACAGGCTCAGGCGCGGAGACGGGCATCTCTGGAGCCGCCTCCGCCCTCATAGACGCTCGGGCGGGCGGCGCGGGCGGCTGCACATTTTGGGCAGATTCCGTCTTCTGCGCGGCTTTCACAGGCGCGGCCGCCGCTTCGCCGCGCTTCTCGTGCCCAGGCGAGAAGGGATTGCGCAGGTCTTCGACTGCCACCTGGCTCTCCATGCCGCGAATCTTCTCGTAGCGCGCGCCATCCCGGCTCTTCTGCGCCACCGCGGGCGCGCTGCCTCCATCTGCGGCCGTCTCCGGCAGTTCCTGGTCCATCCCATCGGCTGCGCCCTGCCAGAACAGCACCACTGCCAGCAGCACAGCGGCTACAGCTGCAAAGGCAATCTGCTTTGGCGTCACATGCATCAGCATCCCTCCCCTTATATTATTATATTTACATTATTCTGATTTTATTTTATACGAAGAAAGGCTCTGCCAAACGGACAGAGCCTTTCCTGCGCCTTTGACTGCGTCTGTGTACTGCCACAGATAAGCCTCGGGTATGTGCTATGGATTATTTTGCAGCTTTAGCAGCCTTGAGTGCCTGGAGCTTCGGTCCCATGATGCGCTTGTAGGACTCGACGCCCGGCTGGTTGAAGGCATCGACATCTGCGAGTTCACCCTCATAAGCAACGCTCATCGCGAGCATGTAGAGGAGTTCGCCGAGGTGATAGGCATTGAGCTCCGGCAGTGCGAAGCATGCATTATAGCGTTTGTTCGAAGCGAGTGCATCGGCATTCGACTGGCGGGCAACCTCGAGGGCCTCGCTCATCGTGACGCCGGAGATGTCAGCCAGCTTCTTGGCCTCCGGGAAGGTGTTCGGGATCACGAGGTCATTCGCCCACTTCTCGATCTTGACAAACTGAACGACCTTGTTGAGCTTGCCTTCCTGATGCTGCTGCGTCTGGGAGTGCATGTCCGTCGTGCCGACAGCGACGAGCGGCGTGCGGCCGTAGCAGACTTCCTTGCCCTCTTTGTTGAACTGCTTGCCGAGGGATTCTGCGAGCAGCTGGATGTACCACTCGGATACGGACTTGAGGTAATCGCCGTACGGCATCATGACCTCGATGTCGCGGCCGTGCTTCTCCGAGGCAGCGAACTTCAGCGCTGCGTTGAGCATAGCCGGGTTCTGCCAGATATCATCGTTCTGGCAAGCCTTGTCCATGTCCTTGGCACCGTCGAGGAAGCTCTTGATGTCAAAGCCGATGCAGGCGGCCAGCGTCAGGCCGACTTCCGTGAAGACCGTGAAGCGTCCGCCGACACCGTCCGGTACAGCAAACTGCGGCCAGCCCTTCTCGATGGCCAGCTTCTTGAGGAGCGTCTGCTTCTCCATGTTCGGGTCCGTGACCGCGATGACTTCGACGTCGATGCCCGGGTATTTCTGCAGGGCGTCATAGACGACCATGAAGTTCGACATCGTGTCGAGCGTACCGCCGGACTTCGAGATGACAAGCAGCAGGACCTTGAGGTTGCGCTTCTCATGGTACTTGAGGATCTTGGACTCATCTTCGAGATGATGGATGAGATCACCCGTGCTGCGCGGATCGATGTTGTTGCCGCTGAAGTAGACCTGCGGGAAACCGTTGCGCTCTTCCTTCGTGAGTTCATTCCAGTATGCACCGCACTGCACGTCGAAGAGGACCTTGTTGCCGAGGTAGGAACCGCCGATGCCCATCGAGACGACGACGTCGACATTCCCCTTGACGTGGTCCGTCAGTTCCTGCAGGCGCTTCAGCGAGCTCGGGCTGTTGATGTGGCCTTCCTCAACGTACGGCGTCTGAGAGAACAGTACCTTCTCCGGTTCGCCGTCCTTCGAGAGATGCGCACGGATGAAGCCCGTCTCGCGCATGACCTTCATGGCTTCATGCGCCTTCTTGAGATCTTCCTCGTAGGATTTGAGGTCCGCTTCCGTGACTTTGCCTTCACCGTAAAGATTGTCGTAGTCGAACGTAAAACCGGATTTCAGCTTTAAACTCATGTTCTAACACTCCTCTTCTTGTTCTGCTGCAGGTTCTCTCACCGCGGCCATTTGCTCAGGAATACGGAAGGGATACCGGCAGCAGATCGCTTATTCCATACGATTCTATTATACCATGTATCCCTTATTCTGTGAACTATTCTCTTCTGTGAAAGTCAGGCTAAGAGAGGCTTGACGGCCTCTGCGAGCTTCTCCTTCTCGGCCTGTGCCTCTGCGAGGTCCTTGCCGAGCGTCGTGAAGTACGTCTTGATCTTCGGCTCCGTGCCGGACGGGCGAACGACAACCGTCGAGCCGTCATCGAGCTTGTAAATGAGCACGTTTGCCTTCGGCAGCCCCGTCTTCTCCGGCTCTGCGTAGTCAATCGTCTCGACGACCTTCTTGCCGGCAAACTCCGTCGGCGGGGTCTGGCGCAGGCTGACCATGATGCCCTTCATCTTGTCCATGCCCGAGAGGCCCGGGAACGAGAAGGCATCGACCTTGTTGTAGTAGCGGCCATACTGCTGATAGATCTCTTCAAGGCGCTGCTTGATCGACGAGCCGATGGAGCGGTAATAAGCTGCCATCTCGCAGATCAGCATCGAGGAGACGACGGCATCCTTGTCGCGGACGTACGGGCCGGCGAGGTAGCCGTAGCTCTCCTCGAAGCCGAAGATGAAGCGATCCGTCTCGCCAGCTGCCTCAAGCTGTGCAATCTGGTCGCCGATCCACTTGAAGCCCGTCAGCACGTGGCGGAGCTCCACGCCGTAATGCTCGGCGACCTTGTCAGCAAGAGGCGTCGAGACGATGGACATGACAGCCACCGGGTTCTTCGGCATCGTGCCCTTCTCGATGCGGCCCTGGCAGATGTAGTCGAGCAGCAGGACACCCATCTCGTTGCCCGAGACGAGCTCGTAGCTGCCGTCAGCGCACTTCATCGCGATGCCGACGCGGTCAGCATCCGGGTCCGTCGCGAGCATGAGGTCAGCCTGCTCCTTCTTCGCGAGCTCAAGGCCTTTCTCAAGTGCCGCAAAGATCTCCGGATTCGGGTAACTGCAGGTCGTGAAGTAGCCGTTCGGGTACTCCTGCTCCGGCACGATCGTGATGTCCGTGATGCCGATGTCCTTGAGCACGCGCGTGACTGGCACGAGGCCCGTGCCGTTGAGCGGCGAATAGACGAGCTTGAGGCCAGCCGTCTTCGCGAGGCCCGGGCGGACCTGGCGCGCCTCGATAGCCTTGTAGAAGGCATCTTTGCAGTCCTCGCCGACGAACTGGATCAGGCCCTTCTCGACGCCCTCGGCAAAACTCATGTGCTTTGCGCCCGTCAGCACATCCGTCTTCTGGATGGACGCGTAGACAACAGCGGCCGCATCATCTGTCATCTGGCAGCCGTCCGGGCCGTATGCCTTGTAGCCGTTGTACTGCGCCGGGTTGTGCGAAGCCGTGATCATGATGCCGGCGTTGCAGTGGTAGTAGCGCGTCGCAAAGCTCAGGGCCGGTACCGGCATGAGCTCCTCGTAGAGGCGCACGTGGATGTCATTTGCCGCGAGGACGCCGGCGGCCTCGCGCGCGAAGTTCCAGCCCTTGAGACGGCTGTCGTAGCTGATGGCGACGGTCTGCGTGCCGCCCTGCGTCTTGACCCAGTCGGCAACGCCCTGCGTAGCCTGGCGAACGACCCAGATGTTCATGCGGTTCGTGCCTGCACCAAGCACGCCGCGCAGGCCGGCCGTGCCGAACTCCAAAGCGACGGCGAAGCGGTCCTTGATGGCCTCATCATCACCGGCGATGTCATTGAGTTCCTTGTTCAGATCGAAGTCCACGAGATCGGCAGTTGCCCAGCGTTTGTACTCATCCTGATACATATTGAATCCATCCCTTCCTGAATCCCTTTTCAGCAATCACTGTCATTGTGATGTTTTGATTTATTGTTGTAGTTCTTTTTCGACAGAAATTGCCTGAATCCTGCAAATCCTACAAAAAGGGCTCAGGCGAGATGATATTTTTTCTTGAAGCTCCGGTGCGTCCAGTAGAAAGCGATGGCCAGAGGAACGCAGGAGCCGATCCAGGCCATCGGGTTGGCGAGGCAGGCGCCAAGGTAGCCGAGCCAGCCGCAGAGGAAGAGCGCTGCTGCCGTGCGCATCAAGAGCTCCATGATGCCCGCGATCGTCGGCACGACGCTCTGGCCGAGTCCCTGCAGCGTGTAGCGGAAGATGAAGAGGAAGGAGAGGATCCAGTAGCACGAGCCGTTGACAATCAGGTACTCGTGGCCGAAGTCGATGACCTGCTGCGCCCCATCACCGACAAAGAGGTGCATGAGCGAAGGGCCGAAGAAGATGAGCCCCGCGCCGGCAAGCACGGCAAACGTCACGGACATGTAGCAGCACTTGCGCACCCCCTCGCCGATGCGCTCGAACTTGCGCGCGCCGTAGTTCTGTGCCGTGTAGGCCGACATCGCGATGCCGAACGACATCATCGGCATCATCGCGATGGACTCGATCTTCTGGGCTGCTGCATAGGCCGCAACGGCCGTAGGGCCGAGGTCATTGAGCGCAACCTGCAGGATGACAGCGCCAATCGCGATGATGCTCGACTGGAAACCCATCGGCAGGGCGATGCGCAGGTGTTCCCAGTAGAGCTTGAAGTCCGGACACCAGTCCTTCCGGTGCGTGCGCAGCGCAGGCACCTTGCGCAGGATGAAGAAGAGGCAGAGCAGGTTGCCGCAGACCTGCGAGGCGAGTGTCGCCAGAGCAGCGCCCGGGATGCCCCAGCCGAAGACGAGGATCGCGATCGGCTCGAAGATGATGTTGAGCGTAAGCCCGCAGGCGAGCAGCACGGTCGGCGTCTTGCTGTCGCCGAGCGCGCGGATGAGATTCGTCTGCGTCTGGTAGAATACGAAGAGGCCGATGCCTGCGTAGACGAGGCTGATGAAGGAATAGGCCCCGTCGAGGATCTCCGCCGGCGTCTGCATCCAGACTAGGAGCTGGCGGCAGAGCAGCACGCCGACGGTCGTCAGGACGATTGAGGCCAGGAGAGAGAGCACGGCACAGGCCGCCGCGCTCTTGCGCACACCCTCCTCGTCGCGCGCGCCGAAGCGCTGGCCCGTGTAGATGGAGAGCCCTGTCGAGAAGCCTATGACGAAGCCGAGCATCAAAAACATCAGGGCGCCCGTGCAGCCGACGGCCGCCAGGGCATTGACGCCGAGGAAGCGGCCGACGATCAAGGTGTCGACAAAGGCGTAGAGCTGCTGGAAGATATTGCCCGCAATCAGCGGCATGGTGAAGAAGAAAATCAGCTTGGCCGGCGATCCTTCTGTCAAGTTCTTTGTCATTCGATATACCTCGTCACAAAGGTGCGCAGTGTCTCCTGCAGCACCGTCACATTGTCTAGGAGTGCCTCTGTCTGCGGGCGCAGCTTCGTGTAGTGGAATACAGGATGGTGCGCGACCAGGTAGTCTGTCGGGAACGGCTCGACGGCCACGCCCTGCTTCTGGAAGTTGAGCACCGAGCGCTTCATGTGGAAGGCGCTCGTCACGAGTATCGGGTGCGAGAGGCCGTTCTCGCGCAGGATCTCAGCTGAGAAGCGGGCATTCTGACTCGTGTTGATGCTCTTCGTCTCCGTCAGTATCTTCTCCTCCGGCACGCCGAGGCTCATGAGCACGCGCTTGGCGATCTTCGCCTCCGCGCCCGTGTCCTCGTAGACCTGGCCGCCCGACAGCAGGATCGGCACGCCGAGCTGACGCTGCAGGCGCACGGCCGTCAAGAGGCGGCTCGCAGGGCTTGCGCAGAGCGTCCCCGTGCCGTCGACATCCGGCGTGTCGCTGTAGGCGCCGCCGCCGAGCATGATGATGACATCGCCCGACGCCTGCTCCGGCGGCTGGTAAGCAGATTCCAGCCAGCCCATCGTCTTCTCGGCAACGAAGCCCGTGCAGAGCAGGTAGAAGGCAAAGGTCAGGCCAAACAGGATTGCTGCCGCTTTTTTCTCGCCGCGCTTCTTCAAGAGCCACCAGGACAAGACAAAGAGCGCCAGGATGAAAATGCCAGGCGGCAGTACCCAGCTGGCCCCGAATTTCAAGAGATAAACCATATCGCATCCTCCAAAAAAATAAAGCGCAAATCCCATCTTCATAGAGGAATCCCCGCATTTATCTAGAATCTATAAATTGTATATCCATTGTAACAAACTTGCCGCCCTGCGGCAAGGCTCGAACAGCGAAAAGGAGATTTTACCATGGCATTCATTGAACCAGCACCGGGACAGGCAGAAAAAGGCATTGGCACGATCACGATCGTCAAACTCCTGACACCTAAAGAACTCGACGGCAAGTGCGACATGTACGCAAAGGTCATTGTGCCGCCACTCTGCGGCATCGGCGTCCACCAGCACGTCGGCAACACGGAGACGTATCACATCCTCTCCGGCCATGCGCTCTACAACGACAACGGCAAGGAAGTCGAGATTGGTGCCGGTGCGACGACGTTCTGCCCGGACGGCGAGCAGCACGGCATCAAGAACACATCCAAGACAGAAGATCTCGTCTTCATGGCGCTGATCATCCGCAAATGATCGCCTCTATACAGCAAAAATGCGATCCAGCAGAGCTGGACCGCATTTTTTATGTCGTAAAATCAGTTGTTGTGCGAAACCATGTCCTCATTGCGCAACTTGCCTTCCTTGGCGCGCTGTGCGAATTCAGCCGTCGCCGTGAAGAGCACGTCCGTCGAGCTGTTGAGGGCCGTCTCACAGGCATCCTGGATGACGCCGATGATGAAGCCGACGCCGACGACCTGCATGGCGATGTCATTGCCGATGCCGAACGATGCACAGGCGACAGGGATCAGCAGCAGGGAGCCGCCAGCCACACCCGAGGCGCCGCAGGCACCGACAGTCGAGACGAGGCAGAGAAGGAGTGCCGTCGGCAGGTCGACGCTGATGCCGAGCGTGTGCGCTGCGGCGAGCGAGAGAACGGCAATCGTGATGGCCGCGCCGCTCATGTTGATCGTCGCGCCGAGCGGGATGGAGATCGAGTACGTGTCCTCATCGAGGCCGAGGCGCTCGCAGAGTGCGAGATTGACCGGAATGTTGGCCGCAGAGCTTCTCGTGAAGAAGGCGTAGAGGCCGCTCTCCTTGAGCGTCGTCCAGACGAGCGGATACGGATTGCGGTGAATGTGCAGGTAGACGATCAGCGGATTCATGACCAGTGCGACCGTGAAGAACGCCGCGAGCAGGACGCCGAGGATCTGGACGTAGCCGAGCAGTGCACCGAGACCATTCGTGCCGATGGCGTTGGCAACGAGGCCCATGATGCCGAACGGTGCAAAGCGGATGACCCACTGCACGATCTTCGTGACCGTCTTCGCGAAGTCGTTGAGCATGTTCTTCGTCGTGTCACTGGCCGCATGGAGCGCGATGCCAGCCAGGCAGGCCCAGCCGAGGATGCCGATGTAGTTGGCATTGGCCAGCGCGTGGATCGGGTTGTCGACGACCGAGAGGATCAGGTTGTGCAGGACCTCGACGATGCCGGACGGTGGCGCGAGCTGCGCATCGGCAACCTGCAGGTGCAGGACCGTCGGGAACGCAAACGAGTATGCGACGGCAACAAGTGAGGCGCAGAACGTCGCGAAGACGTAGAGACGCACGATTGGCTTCATCGAAGCGCTGGCATCCGAATTCTTCTGAGCCAGAGCATTCATGACGAGCACGAAGACGAGGACCGGTGCGATGCCCTTGAGGGCACGGACGAAAAGATCGCCGAGCACCGAGACGGCCGGCACGGCCTGCGGGGCTGCCAGCGCGATGATGATGCCGAGGATAAGGCCGACGATGATCAGCTTAATCAGTGCAGTCTCCCGGTATTTCTTACCAATCTTATGAAACATATGAATCCCCCTTGATTGCAATTGACGCAGTGAAACGAAATACGTTTCTCTCAAAAGTACATGTGTTAGTATACACTAAACAGTAGCAGGATGCAATACTTTTTCCTGTAATTTGTGTTTTATACGCGTACTCTGTATCCCAGGAAAATAAAAAGCGTGTACACCTCGCCGAGATGTACACGCTCAGAGGACAAATCCTGTAATGCAATGCTCCATTCATTTCATTCTGCGCGGGCTTCCTGCTGCTCCCTCAGGCTCTCGAGCTCGATGAGATAGCGCCCGACGGCATCCTGCCAGCGCGGCAGCAGCGAAAACCCTGCCTCCGTCAAGCTCCTCTTGCTCATGCGGGAGTTATGCGGCCGTACAGCGCGTGTCGGATAGGCAGATGACGGCACGGGCTCGACGACAACCGGCATGCCGGCCTGGCGGAAGACCTCTGCCGCCAGCTCGGCCCACGAGCAGAAGCCCTCGTTCGTCGCATGGTAGACGCCATAGCGCTCCGTCTGGATCATGTCGGCTAGCAGCACCGCGAGGTCGCGCGTGTATGTCGGCGAGCCGACCTGGTCATCGACGACCGTGAGCTTTGCATGGGACTGGCCGAGGCGCAGCATCGTGCGGATGAAGTTCTTGCCGTTGATGCCGAAGACCCACGAGATGCGCACGATGAAGCAGCGCCGGAGTATCGAGCTGACGGCCTCCTCGCCCATGAGCTTCGACTTCCCGTAGACATTCGTCGGCCCCTTTGGCGCGTCCGTCTCATATGGCTCCGTGCCGTCTCCCGGGAAGACGTAGTCCGTGCTGATGTAGACCATCTTCGCGTGGAACTCGCGGCAGAGCTTGGCAAGGTTCGCCGTGCCCGCTGCATTGACAGCCATGCAGGCCGCCTCATCATCCTCCGCCCGGTCCACTGCCGTGTAGGCCGCACAGTGGATGACGCATGTCGGCTTGTAGATGGCCATATAGCGGCGCATCGCCTCCACATCCGTCAGGGGGAATTCCCGGCTCGACACGCCCTGCACTTCAATGCCTCTATCCTTCAGCTCCAGGACACAATCGTGCCCGAGCTGTCCCGTTACACCCGTGACAAGTACCCTCATCCTCATGAACGCTCCTTCCATTCTTCCAATCTCTCATTCTTTCTTTACAATCCCAGATGCCCAGATGGTTTCTTACCCTATTCTTTCCAGAGCGGCTGACTTCCTGCTTCAATTGCACAAAAGTACACAAATTTTCAACTCTCGTCGTTTGAGACTCTTTTTTTGTAGAGCCTAAGAGGAAAACGGTAAAAACGCGACGAATAGATAAGAGATAACGAGAGGGATGGCGAAATATCCCGTTCCTCATGCGAGAAGCTTTCAGAAAGAAGGGAGTCTATTTATGGATCCAGCAGTATTGACCCTGATTGTCCTCGGGGTAGCAGCCTTTTTCTTCGTGACCGAGCTCATCCCGCTCGCCGTCACAGCAATGGGCGCCTCAATCGCCCTCGGCCTGCTCGGCGTGCTAACGCCGAAACAGGTATTCTCCGGCCTGTCGAATTCCACCGTCGTACTCTTCGCCGGCATGTTCGTCATCGGCGCCGCGATGTTCCAGACGGGCCTCGCCCAGCGCATCGGTATCACCGTCGTCCATGCCGCAGGCACGGGCGAGAAGCGCCTGATGGCCGCCATCATGATTGTCACGATCATCCTGTCCTCTGTCTCGTCGAACACCGCGACCGTCGCCTGCCTGCTGCCGGTCGTCGTGCAGATCTGCGCCGTCGCGCGCCTCGCCGTCTCGCCGCAGCTCATGGCCCTGGCCGTCGCGGCCAATGTTGGCGGCACCGTCACGATGATCGGCACGCCGCCGAACATCCTCATGAGCGCAACGCTCTCCGCCAGCGGCCTGCAGCCCTTCGGCTTCTTTGAATTCGCCTGGATCGGCATCCCGCTCTCGATCGCCGGCGTCATCTACATGCTGACGATTGGCAGGCGGCTCTGCCCGCACGGCCATATCGACAGCAACCTCAGCGACCTGACGTCTGACCTGCCGAAGGATACGCGCAAGATGGCCATCTGTGCCATCATCCTCATCCTCGTCGTCGTCGCCATGGCACTCTCGAAGACGATCAACGTGCCGATGCAGACGGCCGCCATCATCGGCGCACTCGCCTGCGTCATCACGGGCTGCCTCAGCGAGAAGCAGGCATACGGCGGCATCGACTGGACGACCATCTTCCTGTTCGCCGGCATGCTGCCGCTCGCAGAGGCCATGGACAAGACGGGAGCCGGTGCGATGATCGCCAACGGCGTCGTCGGCATCATCGGCAGCAACGCCTCCCCGCTCATCATCGTCATGGCGCTGTTCCTTCTGTCCTGCGGCCTCACGCAGTTCATGTCGAACACGGCCGCCGCAGCGCTGCTCGCCCCGATCGGCATCTCGATTGCCCAGTCGATCGGCGTCTCGCCGTTCCCCGTGCTCATGGCCATCGGCATCGCCGCATCCTGTGCCTTCACGACGCCGGTCGCCACGCCGCCGAACACACTTATCCTCGGCCCTGGCAAGTTCCACTTCATGGACTATGTCAAGGTCGGCCTGCCGCTCGTCCTCGTCTCGATGATTGTCTGCACGGTCATCATCCCGCTCGTCTGGCCGTTCTGATGCCGGATGTGCACTACCAGCCGAAACAATTCCACAAAAAGTGAGGTACTTATATGGACAGAGAAGAATTACTGAGCACGCTCAAGAAGCTCGATGAAGAAGTATTTGCCGAATTCCAGGACGAGATCGAGGAGCAGCGCTTCACGATGTCCCTGATCCCGACCGTCAATGCCGAATCACCGTTTGCCGCCTACCTCGAAGGCAGCATCCTCGCCAACGTCAGCACGGATTACCACGGCATCAGCCGCACTGGGCGCTTTGAGCGCATGGCGGTCGAGCGCGCGCTCAAGTGCTTCCATGCGGAACACGCCATCGTACGCCTCGACAGCATCAGCGCCGCCTCGCGCGTCGTCTTCAAGGCGCTCTTGAAATCCGGCAATCCCGTCCTCTCCTTCAATGGCCGCAAACAGGAGCTCTGCCACGGCCTCTCCTACCGCTTCTCCATCTTCGGAGCAGACTGGGAGAACCGCGACATCGACTGGAAGGAACTCGACGAGCAGATTGCACGCCACCAGCCCAAGATCGTGATTTTCTCGCCGACGAGTTTCCCGTTCGCCATCGACACGAAGCGCCTCGCGAAAGTCACGCACGAGGCCGGCGCGCTGCTCTGGGTCGACATCGGCCAGAACGTCGGCCTCGTTGCCGCAGGCCTCATGCCGTCGCCCGTCGCTGACGCCGACATCGTGACCTTCCCGACGAATGACTCGCTGCAGGGCCCTGAAGGCGCCATCATCCTCTGCAAGAAAGATCTGGCCGAGACGATTGAGCGCTCCGTCATCGACAACGGTCATTCCGCCCTGCACAAGAACCGCCTCGCAGCCCTCGCCGTCTCGTTGCGCGAGGCTTCCGAGCCGTCCTTCCGCCTCTACGGGCAGCAGGTCATCGCCAATGCGCGTGCCCTGAGCAAAGCCCTGCAAGAGAACGGCATCCCCATCTGGGGCGACGGCACAGACTGCCACCTCGTCGTCGCGGCATTGCCCCCAGATGCCGACCCGCAGAAGACCGAGCAGAAGCTGCACCGCGCGGGCTTCATGATCAAGACGGCACGCCTGCCGGATGCAGAGCGCAGGCCCGCACACCCCGTGCTGCGCCTCTCCAGCCTCAATCCGACGACGCGTTCCCTGAAGGAAAAGGACATGGAGAAGATTGGCCAGCTCCTCGCCGCCGCCCTCAATGTGGATGACCCAGCCGCACTCGAGGTCATCCGCAAGAAGGTCAGCTCCCTGCTCATGGACAAGCCGATTTACTCGGAGGAGTGGGTCGAGAGCATCGCCAACCCCGACATTTTCTTCAACGGAGCCGACGAGATCAGCGTCCGCCACATCGCCTCGAATGAGAAGAAGCACCTCTTCGGGCGCCTGTTCCACTGACAAGGGCGCTATACACTGCAAGAAAAGAGCGGCCATGGGAAAATTCAAATTTCCCATGGCCGCTTCCTTATGCCTGTTATCCTTCTTTATCGCTTGTATCGCTTTCGTCATCCTCTGCCAGCGGGATGGTCAGGATGAATTTCGTGCCCTTGTCAAGCTCGCTCTCGACGGCAATCTCAATCTCGTGCTGCTCGGCAATCCAGCTCGCGATGGAGAGGCCGAGGCCTGTTCCGCCGATGCTGCCGGCCTTCTTCGTGCGCGCGCTGTCCGCGCGGTAGAAGCGCTCGAAGATCTTGCCCTTGTCCTCCTGCGCGATGCCGATGCCATCATCGGCAAACGTCAGCTCCATGCAGCCCTTCTCTGGCAGGCGGCGAGACGAAACCGCGATATGGCCGCCTGCCGGCGTGTACTTGACCGCGTTCTCGAGAAAGATGCGCATCATCTGGCGCATCGTGGCCGGGTCCGCGTAGATGATGCCCGGCTCATTGACCGCCAGCCGCACAGTGTGCTCCTTGGCAACGAGCTTCATCTTGCGGACGGCGTCGTCGACGAGCTCATCGAGGTGGACGAAATCCTTGTGCAGGACCTGGCGCTTCTGATCGGCGCGCGCGAGAAACAGCAGCTTCTCGATGAGGTCCTGCATATCCTCAGCCTCCGAGCGGATCGAGGTGATGCCCGCCTCGAGGATCTTCGCATCGGAGCGGCCCCAGCGCGCGAGCAGGTCGGAGTAGCCGAGAATGACCGTCACCGGTGTCCGGAGCTCATGCGAGGCATCCGAAACGAAGCGCTGTTGCTGATTGAAGCCGCGCTCCAAGCGGTCGAGCATGTGGTTGAACGTCAGGGCGAGCTCTGACAGCTCGTCCTGCGCCGGCGGCACCTCGATGCGCTTGTCCATGCGCTCCACCTCGATCTTGCGCGCCGTCTGCGTGAGGTTCCGGATGGGCTGGAGTATCCTGTTGCTCAGGAAATATCCCGCGAGAAGCGCGACGAGCGTGCCCGCGATCGTGATGAGGAACAGCAGGCGCTGGAGTTCCATGAGGAAGTTCTTCTCCGCCGTAATCGTGCGGAAGAAGTGGAACTGGTAGAGCTGTCCGTGGTCTGCCACATCCATCGTCGTATAGTACATCATGAAGCGGTTGAACTCGACGACTTCCATGTCCTTGGCCGCCCAGAACGGCGGGTTCTTCACACGATGATCCTCCACCACATCAAGAGAGGGGTAATGTGAGTCGTTCTCGTAGATGACACTGCCCGTCAGGTCCGTCACGCGCATCACGACGCCAGGCGGGACGAGATCGCCGCGTTTCAGGAATGCCTGCAGGCTGCGCGACGAGGCCAGCCCCTTCTGCACGTTCTGCATCGCGATGTGGATTTCCGTCTCCGCTTCATGGTAGAACGAGAAGTAGATGCCGAGGCCCATGATGGCGCTCGTGAGGAGCAGCACGACGAGCAGGATGGCCGCATAGAGGCAGGTGATCTTCGTCGAGATCTTCATGCGCCAGAGCGGGCTCCTGCAGTAGAGGCGCTGCCAGAAGCCCTTACTCCTTGACCGCATAGCCTACGCCTCGGACCGTGTAGATGTACTTCTCATGGAAGTGGTCGTCGAGCTTGGCGCGCAGGTAGCGGATGTAGACATCGACGACATTCGTGTCGCCGCTGTAATCGTAGCCCCAGACCTTCTCGAGGATCTGGTCGCGCGTGAGGACCGTGCGCTTATTGCGCATCATGTACTCGAGCAGCGAGTACTCCTTCTTCGTCAGGTGGACCGTCTCGCCGTCGACCTCGACCTCATAGCGCTTCGGGTACATGACGAGATTCTTGACCTGCAGGCGCTCCTCGAGCGGCACGCCATTGTCCGGCACGTGCTTGCGCAGCGCATTGCGGATGCGGGCCATGAGCTCCTCGATGGCAAACGGCTTCGTCATGTAGTCGTCAGCACCGATGTCGAGGCCGGCCACCTTGTCCTCGACCTCGTCCTTGGCCGTCAGCATGATGATCGGCAGAGACGAGACCTCGCGCACGCGCTTGCAGATGGTCAGGCCATCCATGCCCGGCAGCATGACATCGAGCAGCACAAGGTCGAAGTTGCCCTGCATGATGCGCTCATAGGCGCGCGTGCCGTTCTCCTCGATCTCCGTCTCAAAGCCCTCGTGCTCGAGCTCGATCTGCAGGAAGCGCGCGATGCGGTGCTCGTCCTCGACAATGAAGATGCGTACTGGTTTGCTCGGCTGATTTGCCTTATCCATGTGATCCCCTCCATATCCAGATGATATCCAATGACAAACGGAAGATAAGAAAAAAAGAGATATATTTTTTAATATATCTCTACTATATAGCAGCTCCCTGGAAAAAGAAAGGGATTCCTGCCGAATTAATTCGATTCTAATTGCTTTCACACCGTCTCTTCATCGCCGTGCTGCGCCCTCTCGCCGAGGAACATCTCGCGGAAGAGCTTGATGAAGTGCTCGCTCGACGAAGAGAGCGTGCGGTTCTTGAGCCAGGCGATGACCGTGTGCGTGCTCATCTCCGGCGAAACGAGCTTCTTGTAATGGAGATTGCCGTCCGTCAGCAAGGTGCGCGATGAGACGGGCAGGATGGCCGCGCCCATGCCGCGCTTGACGAGCAGGAGGTCCTGCACGATGCTATCCGAGACGCAGAGGATGTGCGGGTCGAAGCCGAGCTTGCGGCAGTTCGCAATGAAGAGGCTCTGCCAGCGCAGCGGGATGATGATCGGCGTGTCGCGCAGCTCCTCCATGCGGACTTCGCTGTCGGACGCACCGATGACCTGGTCCTTATTCATGACGACGACGAGCGGCTCATTCGGCAGCACGATCGACTCGTAGACCTTGGAGTCCACCTGCGTGCGCGTGATGGCGATCTCGATGACGCGGTTGTCGAGCAGCTCCAGGATGCGCGCGCCCTCGGCCTCCCAGATCTGATACGTGACCTGCGGGTAGCGGCGGTGGAACTCGGAGATGAGCTCCGGCAGCAGCAGTGCGCCCGACGTCGTGATTGTCCCGAGCTGGATCGAGCCGGCGATGCCGGAGCCGATCTCCGTGATCTCACGCACCGTCCCGTCGACCATGCCGAGGATGTGCTCGACGCGCGAGTAGAGCACGCGCCCCGCGT
>ERZ772897.1585-NODE-1585-length-22840-cov-6.602984_pt1 | contig 22840 bp, 23 predicted proteins | sample MGYA00512125_ERZ772897 | MGnify/ENA primary metagenome ERZ772897 (study PRJEB29015, sample SAMEA2737660) | human gut metagenome | biome: human gut; feature: human-associated habitat; material: faeces | place: China | collected 2012 ... | reverse complement strand
TGCGCCTCGCGGCGGGAGCGGCGGCGCTCGCGCTCGTCTTCGGGCAACTCTTCCCCGCGCTTTCCCTGCGGGCGGATTCGATCGATGCATATGCGGAGGGCAGCTCGACGGAGCGCTACCTCATGTGGCAGTCGGCGTTCGCCATGTGGCAGGACTATCCGGTCTTCGGCGTCGGTCACGACGTCTACGGCCTGTTCTACAACACGAAGTACATCTCGCCGCTCGCCAAGGAGCGGGCGAATCCCGTCGACCCGCGGACGGGACACGGCCACCCGCACAACAACTTCCTCAAGGTGCTGGCAGAGCAGGGCGTCGTCGGCTTCGCCGCCTACCTCCTGCTGCACGGGTTCGTGCTCTTTGCGTTCTTGCGGCAGTTCCGCCGCAAGAACGATGGGAGAGACCGCGCGGCAGCACTGGCGGCGCTCACCGGTGTCCTCGTCTTGCTCGGCGTGCAGATGGAGGGGTTGACGGATACGAATATGAACCTCACCCATATCTCGCGCTGCTACTGGCTGCTCCTCGGCCTGTGCCTGGCGGGGAGCAGGCTCCCTTCGATGGAGGCAACGCATGACGCTCTGGCGGGGCGTGCGGAACGCCCCGCCGTGCGGAGCGCCGGATGATCTTTTTTTGACTGGAAGGAGAACTTCATGCTGTTATCGCTGGTCGTCCCTTGTTACAACGAGGAACAGGCACTGCCGCTCTTCATGGAGGCGGTCGCCGCCGTCAGGGGGAAGATCGATGCTTCCCTCGAGTTCTGCTTCGTGGACGATGGCAGCACGGACGGGACGCTGGCGCTTCTCCGGGAGCTCTGCCGCAAGCACCCGGAGGAGGATATCCACTACGTCTCGTTCTCGCGCAACTTCGGTAAGGAGGCGGCGCTCTATGCGGGGTTGGAGATGGCCAAAGGGGACTACGTGGTGACGATGGATGCGGACCTGCAGGATCCGCCGTCGCTGCTCCCCGAGATGTGGGAGATCCTCACGGACGGGACGCAGGCGTACGACTGCGTCGCCACGCGCCGGACGGACCGCCGCTCCGAGCCGCCGATCCGCTCGTTCTTCGCGCGGGCGTTCTACCGGATCATTAACCGTCTCTCGTCGACGGAGATCGTCGACGGCGCGCGAGATTTCCGCATGATGTCCCGTCAGATGGTGGAAGCCGTGCTGGCGGACCGCGAGTACAACCGCTTTTCCAAGGGCATCTTCAGTTGGGTCGGCTTCCATACGAAATGGCTCTCCTATCAGAACGTGGAGCGCAGCGCGGGCGCGAGCAAGTGGTCATTCTGGAAGCTCTTTCGCTACGCGGTGCAGGGCATCCTCGCGTATACGACGATCCCGCTGTACATCTCCTCCTTCCTCGGCATCATGCTCAGCGGGATTTCCTTCCTCGCGCTGTGCCTCATCATCGTCCGGGCACACTTCTGGGGAGATCCCGTCGCGGGGTGGCCGTCCCTCGTGTGCATCCTCACGTTCCTGGGTGGCCTGATCCTCCTGAGCCTCGGGATCATCGGCCTCTATATCGCCAAGATCTACCTGGAGACGAAGAAACGCCAGATCTACATCGTGCGGGAGCAGCAGTGACGCCTCGGTAGGCGTAGCCTGGGGTGCGGATGAGATTCCCGTGAATATCTTTCAGAGTGTCAGCTTTTGTGGTAAACTGATGGGGAGTCATCTGGTCTTACCAGCTGAAAAGTTGACATGGAAAGGGAGAACGTGCGCATGTACAGTCGTGTTTCTTGGCTGCGGCGTTATCAGCGATATTTCCTCGTAGCGCTTTTCCTGCTGCTCGATTATCTGGCGGTCGTCTTCGCGGAGCACTTGGCGTTGGCGCTGCGCAACGCCCTCGCGGTGTATTGGCAGGGTGGGCACTATGTCCTGCGCGCGGCCTACCTTTATTTTTGGGTGCCGCTGCTGTTCCTGCTGTTCCTCGGGCGCTCGCAGGCGTATCAGCAGATGCGGCCAGTGCTCGATACGATCCGCGACATCTTCTACTCCGTCGTCTACGGCGTGGCGGCGACGATCATCATGCTGTACGTGTTCCGCGGCGACCTGCAGGTGAGCCGCCTGTACCTCGCGCTGTTCTCAGTGTTCGTCCTGCTGACGCTCTACACGTTTCGCTACATCACGCTCAAGACGCTCAAGGCGGGGCGGCTCTGCGAGGAGCCCGCGATCCTCGTCGGGGCGGGGCGGACGGCGGAGTGCTTGCTGCGGTTTTTCGATGGGGATATCGGCTACCGCTACGACATCATCGGGCTCATCGACGACGCGCCGATCTCGAGGAAGGTGGCGGGGCGGTTCCTGCTGCTCGGGCGCGTGGCGGATGCGGAGAAGATCGTCCGCGACGCCGGCGTGCAAACGGTGCTCATCGCGGCGCCGGGCATGGAGCAGAGCCGGACGCAGGAGCTCATCGCGCACATCCAGCCGTACGTGAAGGATATCTCCTTCATCCCCGACCTCATCGGCACGCCGATGGCGGGCGCGCAGGTCGAGATACTCTTCAGCGAGAAGATCCTCATGTTGAAGCTGCGCAACAACCTCGCGCGGCGGCGCAACCGCATGATGAAGCGCGTGTTCGACATCGTCTGCACGCTCGCGGGCGGCCTCGTGCTCTCGCCGCTCCTGCTGCTGCTCGTGGCGGTCGTCGCCGTGGAGAATCGCGGCCATGTGATCTTCGTGCATCCGCGCGTGGGACAGGGCGGGCGCATGTTCCCCTGCTACAAGTTCCAGACGATGGTGCCGGATGCGCAGGAGCGGCTCAAGGAGTACCTCGAGACGCACGAAGACGCGCGGCGCGAGTGGCAGGAGAATTTCAAGCTGTCGCACGACCCGCGCGTGACGAAGTTCGGCGCGTTCCTGCGCCGCACGAGCCTAGACGAGCTGCCGCAGATCATCAACGTCCTCAAGGGCGAGATGAGCCTCGTCGGGCCGCGTCCCATCGTCAAGGAGGAGGTCCCGCGCTACGGGGAGAACATTCGCGAGTACTACATGGTGCCGCCGGGCATCACGGGCATGTGGCAGGCGAGCGGGCGCAGCGACACGACGTATGAGGAGCGCGTGGCGATGGACACGTGGTACGTGCGGAACTGGTCCGTCTGGGTGGACCTCGTGTACCTCTTCAAGACCTTCAAGGCGGTGCTGACCTCGAAGGGCGCGTATTGAGATGGGGAGAGCTGGAAAGGAAGTCATCGTATGCTGATCTATGCAACGCATGCAGGCGGGCGCTATCTGCCGCTTGCGGAGAGTTTCGCTGTGCAGCCCGAGGGCAAGCGCAGCTTCTACATGAATATCACGAACCACTGCAACTGCGCCTGCACGTTCTGCCTGCGGCAGAAAAAGAAGATGGCGGAGGCGTCGACGCTGTGGTTCCACGGCGCGGAGCCAACGGTTGAGGAGCTCAAGGCGGCGATCGCAGGCGCGCCCTTGGACCGCGCGAAGGAGCTCGTCTTCTGCGGGTTCGGCGAGCCGACGATGCGCCTCGAGGTGCTCCTCACGCTGCTCGCCTACGTGAAATCCCTCGCGCCGGCGCTGCCGACGCGGCTCAACACGAACGGCCTCGCGAATCTCGAGTACGGCGAGGATGTCACGCCGCGGTTCGCGGGCGTCCTCGACACGATCTCCATCAGCCTCAACGCGAGCAACGCGCAGCGCTACTACGAGCTCACGCGCGCAAAATACGGCATGGAGTCCTTCAACGGCATGCTCGATTTCGCCGTGCGCGCGAAGGCGCACGTGCCGCACGTCGTGCTCACGATCGTCGACCAGGTCGAGGGCCCCGAGGAGATCGCGCGCTGCCGCGAGCTCTGCGAGGAGCGGGGCCTGACGCTTCGCGTGCGCCCGTACGAGGCGAACTGACGGGAGGGGCGCAGAGCTTCCCTGCGGCACCTGTCGCAAGGCGGCGCACCGTGCCTGCGCGACAGGCGTCCGTGCGCGCCGTTTGACACTGCGGGGCCGCCTTGCTATAATGGTTAAGTCATTAAGTCGTGGAGAGGTGTCCGAGTGGTTTAAGGAGCCGGTCTTGAAAACCGGTGATGCGGCAACGCACCGTGGGTTCGAATCCCACCCTCTCCGCCAGCATGCACGTTCCGGAGCCGCCTGAGGGTGGCTCCTTTTTAGTGAGGGGAAGCGCGGAGGCTCGCTGCTTCCTGAAAGGAAGGGTTTGCTTGAAGATCGCATTCTTCGATTCGGGCATGGGCGGCCTCTCGGTCCTGCACCATGCGCGCCGCGTGCTGCCGCATGAGGAGTTCCTGTTCTACGCGGACGAGGCGCACGTGCCCTACGGGACGAAGACGCGCGCCGAGGTCGAGGGCTTCGTGGCGGAGGCGTTCTCGTTCCTTGTGGCGCAGGGCGTCGACGCCATCGTCGTCGCCTGCAACACGGCGACGTCGGTCGCCGTGCCCGCCATGCGCGCGCGCTACGACCTGCCGATCATCGGCATGGAGCCCGCGGCGAAGAAGGCGCTCGCGCTCGACGGCACGCGCCGCGTGCTCGTCGTCGCGACGCCGATCACGATCGCGGGCGCGAAGCTCGAGACGCTCATCGAGCGCGTGGACAAGGAGCATCTCGTCGACCGCCTCGCGCTGCCGGAGCTCGTGACGTTCGCGGAGCGGCAGGAGTTCGACTCACCCGCCGTGCGGGACTACCTCGCGCGCGCGCTCGCGCCGTATCCGCTCGCGGACTACTCGGCGCTCGTGCTCGGCTGCACGCATTTCAATTATTTCAAGGCGGCGCTGCGCGAGGTGCTGCCGCCCTCCGTGCGCTTCGTCGACGGCAACGAGGGAACGGTGAACGAACTCGTGCGCAGGCTCCGGGAGGGCGGAAAACTGCCCGGGACGGGCGCGCCGCGCACGGCGTACTACTACTCGGGGCGCCGCGTGACGGAGCCAGAGGAGCTCTCTCGCATCGACGCGTTCCTGCGCCAGCTCGACCGCGTGTACGCGCTCTGAGCGCAGGGCGCCGCCTTGACTTTCCCCATCGTTTGCCTTAGTCTAGTACTGTGAGTTTTCCCGGGCGGCGCCTCCGAGCGCCCCGCGGGCTGTTCGGAAGGAGGAGGTTTCATGCCTGTGACGGTGAGGCATCGCGTGAATTTCTACGATACGGATGCGATGGCGGTGGTCCACCACGCGAACTACATCCGCTGGTTCGAGATCGGCCGCGTGGAGTATCTGCGCTCCATCGGCATCACGCTCGACATGCTCATGGAGGACGGCTACGTCTTCCCCATCACGGAGGTGCGGGCGAAGTATCTCTCGCCGGGGCATTTCGATGAGGAGCTGCTCATCGAGACGACGCCGACGGCGCTCACGAAGGCGAAGATGGCGTTCGACTACCGCATCCTCGACGCGAAGACGGGTACGGTGCTCGTGAAAGGTCATACGCAGAATGTCTATACGAGCCGCGAGACTGGCCATATCGAGCGGCTGACCGATAAATACTGGTCCATCCTCAAGAAAGCGATGGAGCAGGAGAAGCAACAGGGAAAAGAGGAAGCTTAATGGAAATCATTCTTTGGATTCTCGTCATCTGCCTGGCGGTCTACGTCGCGGGCCGGCTCGTGCTCGCCTGCCTCGGCAAGGAGGACGTCGTCGTCGATACGACCGCGCCCTTCGAGAAAGCGCAGATGGACGCGCAGAGCATCGTGCTCAAGAAAAAGCTCACGTTCCGCAACGAGGGCGGCTCGTGCGCGACGATCATGGACGCGATCACGCGTCCGCAGCTGCCGTACGAGCAGTACGACGCCATCGAGGCGCGCGGCAAGGCGGAGCGCGAGGGCGCGCCGCGCGAGGACGACTATTTCGAGGCCGTGCTCATCCAGAAGAAAGGCGACAGGAACGGCGAGGACGTGCTCCATATCTTCGCTGAGGTGAAGCTCACGGCGCGCAAGGGCCTGAGCCTTAAGGACGCGCTCACGCACATGGTCGACGTGCCCATCGACTTCATCTGGATGGAGACGGGCCGCACGCCGTGGCACTACCGCAAGGTGCGGTTTACGCTCACGGCGGAGGAGATCGCGCAGATCGCGGGCGTCACGCTCGCGAAGGACTGAGGGGGAGAGAGTATGGCAGAAGCAAAGGTAGAACGCATCCCGGTCCCGACGCGCATCCTGACCGAGAAAGACGATATCATCGACAGCATCGAGCGCTACACGAAGGGGAAGATCGGCCCAGACGACCTGCTCTGCACGGCGGAGAGCGTCGTCGCGATCACGCAGGGGCGGTTCGTGCGCCCCGAGGATCTCACGATTTCGCGCGTCGCGCAGTTCTGCTGCCGGTTCATCCCGGACTACGGCAGTCTCGCCTCGCCGCACGGCATGCAGTCGCTCATGGACGTCGAGGGGAAATGGCGCGTGGCGTTCGCGCTCTTCGCGGGTTTCCTCGGCAAGCTCGTGGGGCAGGGCGGTCTCTTCTACAAGTGGGGCGGCGAGCAGACGGCGCTCATCGACGATGTGACGGGCACGATGCCGCCGTTCGATAAGTGCATCGTCTACGGGCCGAAGGACCCGAACGCGGTCGTAAGGAAGCTCAAGGAGCGCCTCGGCTGCTTCGGCGCGATGATCGCCGACGTCAACGACCTCAAGCGCAGCCGCGTCGTCGGCGTGACGGACGGCGTCGATGGGCCGCTCGCGGCGAAGCTCCTGCTCGACAACCCGTTCGGCAACGCGAGCCAGAAGACGCCGATCTGCATCATCAAGAACTACCGGCAGTATCAGGAAAGCCAAAGATAACGCACCTGGCGGAGACCTTCCCTCTGGGAAGGTCTTTTGTCGGTGAGAGGCCGGCGCGCGCGGCGAGCGGCGCCGGCAGGAGAGGAAGGATAGGATGTCGAGACCAGACGGGCGCGCGCCGGGGGCGCTGCGTCCCTACGCGATGCGGCGCCATTTCCAGCGCTACCCCGCAGGCTCCGTGCTCATCGAGATGGGCGGCACGCGCGTGATCTGCGCGGCGAGCGTCGAGAACCGCGTGCCCTTTTTCCAGCGCGGCACGGGCGAGGGCTGGATCGCGGCGGAGTACGCGCTCCTGCCGAGCGCGACGAGCACGCGCACGCCGCGCGAGGCCGTGCGCGGCAGGCAAAACGGCAGGACGCAGGAGATCCAGCGGCTCATCGGCCGCGCGCTGCGCTCCGTCGTCGACCTGAAGGCGCTCGGGGAGCGCACGATCCAGATCGACTGCGATGTCATCCAGGCGGACGGCGGCACGCGCACGGCGTCGATCACGGGCGCGTTCGTCGCGCTCGTCGAGGCGTGCGCCTCGTTCTACGAGAAGGGCGGCACGTTCCCCGTGCGAGACTTCGTCTCGGCGGTCAGCGTCGGCGTGGACCAGGAGGGGACGCCGGTCCTCGACCTCTGCTACGAGGAGGACGCGCACGCCATCGTCGACATGAATGTCGTGATGTCGGGGGACGGGCGCTTCATTGAGGTGCAGGGCACGGGCGAGGGACGGCCGTTCAGCCGCGCGGAGCTCTCGGCGCTGCTCGACTACGCGGAGCAGGGGTGCCGCGAGCTCATCTCGCATGAGAAGGACGTCCTGGGCGGCGAGCTCGTCTGGCTCGTCGGGCGCGTCGGCTAGGCGCGCCGCGCTCAGGTGCGGAGGAATCGGGAATGCCGAAGGAGGCGGGAAACATGAAGAAGATCGTAATCGCCACGAAGAACCAGGGCAAGCTGCGCGAGATGCGCGCGGCACTCGCCATGCTCCCTGTGGAGATCGTCCCCCTCGACGCGTCTCTGCCCGACGCGGTCGAGGACGGCACGACGTTCGAGGAGAACGCGCGCAAGAAGGCGCATTTCTACGCGCAGGCGACGCACTGCGCCGTGATCGCTGACGACTCCGGCCTCGAGGTCGCGGCGCTCGGCGGCGTGCCTGGTGTGCACTCCGCGCGCTTTGCGGGACACCACGGCGACGATACGGCGAACAACGAGAAGCTCGTGCGCGAGCTCATGGCGCGCGGGCGCAACGAGTCGCCCGCCGACTACCGCTGCGCGCTCGTCTTCGAGGACACGGACGGCACGGCGATCGTGGCAGACGGGCGCTGCGACGGTACGGTGCGCACGGTGCCGCGCGGCACGGGGGGCTTTGGTTACGACCCGTATTTCTACCTCGATGAGAAGAGCATGGCGGAGCTCACGCCGACGGAGAAGGACGCCGTGAGCCACCGCGGCAAGGCGCTGCGCGCGCTCGTCCGGGAACTGGAGGTGTATCTCGCGTGAAGATCGGCATTTTCAGCGATGCACACGGCTCGATGGCCGCCGTGGAGCAGGTCTACGCGCTCGCGCCCGATTGCGCGCTCTGGCTCTACGCGGGCGACGTCGCAAGCGACGCGCACTACCTGGAGACGCTCGCGGGCGCGGGCGCCACTGTACGCTTCGTGCCGGGCAACTGCGACTGGCCGAATGCGAACACGCCGGAGACGATCGTCGTCGAGGCGGCGGGGCATCGCCTCCTCCTCACGCACGGGCACGTCTACGGCGTCCAGTACGGCACGCGCTTCCTCGTCGAGGCCGCGGCGGAGGCGAACTGCGATATCGCCGTCTACGGCCACACGCACGTCGTCGAGTACACGCCGGGCACGCCGATCACCGTGCTCAATCCCGGCTCCGCGGCGCGTCCGCGCGATGGTGCTTTCGGTTCGTTCATGACGGTCGATCTCCTGCCGGGAAAGGCGCCCTCCGTGCACGTCCATCGGCTCGGTCAAAAGTGAATAGAATTCACTATTCAAGCGGCTTCAAGCCGCTTTTCTCTTGCTTGAATGACAGGGATAAATGTGATAGAATTACTCTACGAGCGTATGATTTTTTTCATGGAGTACGCTCCTCTGTTATGCCGTTTTTCGTGGGTTTCCGTTGGCTTCCCGGGGAGAGCGCTGAGGAGCGCTGCTCTTCTCAAGTGGGAGGGATTACTTTGCGAGAACTCGACGCAAAAACAATCACTGAAAACGTAGCCCAGATGTGCAAGGAAGCGGCCTACTACCTTCCTGATGATGTCTACGCTGCGCTGAAGCGCGGCCGCGAGACGGAGAAGTCCCCGGTCGGGCAGAACGTGCTCGATCAGATCATCAAGAACGCGGAGATCGCGAAGAACGAGGATCGTCCGTACTGCCAGGATACGGGATTCACGATCGTCTTCCTCGAAGTCGGTCAGGATCTCCACATCGTCGGCGGCGACCTCGAGCAGGCGGTCAATGACGGCATCGCGAAGGGCTACACGGAGGGCTATCTGCGCAAGTCCGTCGTCTCCGAGCCGCTCTTCCATCGCGTGAACACGGGCAACAACACGCCGGGCGTCATCTACACGAAGATCGTGCCGGGCGACCAGCTCAAGATCACGGTAGAGCCGAAGGGCTTCGGTTCGGAGAACAAGGGCGGCGTCAAGATGCTCGTCCCGGCAGACGGCGTCGAGGGCGTCAAGAAGGCTGTCATGGAGATCATCCTCCATGCGAGCATGAATCCCTGCCCGCCGACGGTCATCGGCGTCGGCATCGGCGGCACGATGGACAAGGCTGCCGTCATGAGCAAGATCGCGCTCACGCGTTCGATCGACTCGCACAATCCCATGCCGGAATACGCAAAGCTCGAAGACGAGCTCCTCGAACTCATCAACCAGACGGGCATCGGCCCGCAGCTCGGCGGCACGACGACGTGCCTCGGCGTCAACATCGAGTGGGGCCCGACGCACATCGCCGGCCTGCCGGTCGCGGTGACGATCTGCTGCCACGCCTGCCGTCACAAGACGCGCACGCTTTGATTTGAGGAAGAGGAGGAAGCATCATGGCAGAACCTATCAGGATCCATACTCCTTTCACGGAGGAGATGTCGAAGAAATTCCATATCGGCGACGCAGTGCTCATCACGGGTGAGATCTACGCGGCGCGCGACGCGGCGCACAAGAAGATGTGCGAGGCGCTCGCCAAGGGGGAGAAGCTCCCCATCGACTGGCACGACAAGATGGTCTATTACCTCGGCCCGACGCCGGCGAAACCGGGCGATCCCATCGGCTCCTGCGGTCCGACGACTTCCGGCCGCATGGACGCCTACACGCCGACGATGCTCGAGCAGGGCATCAAGGGCATGATCGGCAAGGGCTCCCGCTCCAAGGAAGTCGTCGAGTCCATGAAGAAGAACCACGTCACGTACTTCGCGGCCGTCGGCGGCGCTGCAGCACTCATCGCGAAGTCCGTGAAGAAATACGAAGTCCTCGCCTACCCGGAGCTCGGCCCTGAGGCGCTCGCGCGCCTGACCGTCGAGGACTTCCCCGCCATCTGCGTCATCGACTGCGAGGGCAACAACCTCTACGAGGTCAACCAGGAGAAGTATCGCACCCTCAAAGGGTACTGATATCAGGAGGAGACGGGCGCGGCGCGCCTGTCTCTCCGGGGAATTATTTTAGGAGGTTTAGAATGTATAACGTAACTTTTTATCTGCGCCGCCTGCATTCGCTCGTTGGCCTGTTCGTGCTCGGCATCGTCATCCTTGAGCACGTCTTCACGAATGCGACGTCGCTCGGCGGCCCGGCAGCTTTGAACGGCGGCCTCGCGATGATGGAGCTCATCCCGCGCCCCATCTTCTACGGACTCGAGATCTTCGGCATCGCGATCCCGCTGATTTTCCACGCCGCCTACGGCATCTACATCGCGCTGCAGGCGAACTGCAACCCTGGCCGCTTCGGCTACGTCCGCAACTGGATGTTCACGCTGCAGCGCTGGAGCGCCTGGTACCTCGTACCGTTCCTCCTCTGGCATGTCTTCTATCTCCGCATCTTCACGAAGGGAATCAACGGCGTGCCCATTTCCTATGAGCTCCTCGACAGCTACTTCCAGAATCCTGTCGTCGTCATCCTCTACACCATCGGTATGCTCGCCGCGATCTTCCATTTCTGCAACGGCATCACGACGTTCTGCATGACCTGGGGCATCGCGAAGGGCCCGCGCGTCCAGAATGTTGTGAGCGTGCTGTCCATGCTCCTGTGCGCGGCACTCAGCCTCGTGACGATTGCGTTCATGGCGCACTACGTCCTGTTCTGAGCACGCACATCTGAAGGTAACGGGAGGCAGGACAGCGACACGTTGCTGCCCTGCGGTTTCCGAGTAAAGGAGATAAAGAATGGCTAACAAACCAGAAAATAAGATCATCGTCGTCGGTGGCGGCCTCTCCGGCCTCATGGCGACGCTCAAGATTTGCGAGGGCGGCGGCAAGGTAGACCTCTTCTCCTACTGCCCCGTCAAGCGTTCCCACTCCCTCTGCGCCCAGGGCGGCATCAACGCCTGCATGGACACGAAGGGCGAGCATGATTCCATCTACGAGCATTTCGATGACACGGTCTACGGCGGCGACTTCCTCGCCGACCAGCTCGCTGTCAAGGGCATGGTCGAGGCCGCGCCGAAGCTCATCAAGATGTTCGACCGCATGGGCGTGCCGTTCACGCGCACGCCGGAGGGCGTTCTCGACCTCCGCAACTTCGGCGGCCAGAAGAACAAGCGCACCTGCTTCGCCGGCTCCACGACGGGCCAGCAGCTCCTCTACGCGCTCGACGAGCAGGTCCGCCGCTGGGAAGTCAAGGGCGGCGTGAAAAAGTACGAGTTCTGGGAGTTCATCCGCATCATCAAGAACAAGGACGGCATCTGCCGCGGCATCGTCGCGCAGAACATGAACTCGATGGAGATCGTCTCGTTCCCCGCGGACGTCGTCATCCTCGCGACGGGCGGCCCGGGCCAGGTCTACGGCCGCTGCACGGCGTCGACGATCTGCAACGGCTCCGCCGTCTCCTCCGTCTATCAGCAGGGCGCAGAGCTCGGCAACCCCGAGTTCCTGCAGATCCATCCGACGGCCATCCCGGGCTCCGACAAGAACCGCCTGATGAGCGAGGCTTGCCGCGGCGAGGGCGGACGCGTCTGGGTCTATCGCAAGAACCCGCAGACGGGCGAGAAAGAACGCTGGTACTTCCTCGAGGACATGTATCCGGCGTACGGCAACCTCGTGCCGCGTGACGTCGCGTCCCGCGCCATCTACAAGGTCGTCGTGCACATGGGCCTCGGTATGCACAACCCGAACCGCGTCTACCTCGACCTCTCGCACATCCCGGCTGACTACCTCGAGCGCAAGCTCGGCGGCATCCTCGAGATGTACGATGACTTCGTAGGCAAGGATCCGCGTAAGGTCCCGATGGAGATCTTCCCGTCCATCCACTACTCCATGGGCGGCATCTGGGTTGACCGTGAGCATCATACGAACATCCCGGGTCTCATGGCATCCGGCGAGTGCGACTACCAGTACCACGGCGCGAACCGCCTCGGCGCGAACTCCCTGCTCTCGGCTGCTTACTCCGGCACGATCTCCGGTCCTGAGAGCCTGCGCTATGCGCGTTCCGGCAAGAACGGCGAGCCGCTCACGGACGCTGAGATGGAGGCTGCGCGCCAGTCCGCCGTCGATGAGTTCGAGAAGATCCTCCAGATGAACGGCCCTGAAAACGCGCATCAGCTCCACCACGAGCTCGGCGACATCATGTACAAGTACGTCTCCGTCGAGCGCGACAACAACGGCCTGCGCGAGTGCGTCGAGGAGCTTAAGAAGATCCTCAAGCGCTGGGAGAACATCGGCATCACGGACCGCGGCCACTGGGCGAACCAGGAAGCCATGTTCGTGCGCCAGCTCCGCAACATGATCATCTATGCGATGGCCATCACGCAGTCCGCGCTGCAGCGCGACGAGAGCCGCGGCGCCCACGCGAAGATCATCCTCGAGAAGGATTGGAACGATATGGCACCCGACCTCAAGGAGCGCGTCACGAAGAAGCACGGCGAGTTCCATTTCGACAAGGAGACGGGCCGCGCGACGGACGACAAGGGCGACCTCGTCTTCATGGAGCGTGATGATACGAAGTTCATGCGGACGACAATCGTCAAGTTCGATCAGGAAAATGAGATGCCGGTCGTTTCTTACCGCGAGTTCGAGCACTCTCTCATCAAACCGCGTCTCCGCAACTACGCTGTCGCGAAGAAAGAGTAAGAGGGAGGACATAGAAAAATGGCAGAAGAACAGAAAAAAGTCAGATTCGTCATCGAGCGCCAGGACGGCCCGAACGAGAAGCCGTACACGCAGGAGTTCGATGTGGACTATCGCCCCGGCCTCAATGTCGTTGCAGCGCTCATGGAGATCCAGAAGCACCCCGTCACGGTGGACGGCAAGCGCGTCGCGCCCGTCACCTGGGAGTGCAACTGCCTCGAAAAGGTCTGCGGTGCCTGCATGATGGTCATCAACGGCAAGGCGCGTCAGGCGTGCTGCTCGCTCGTCGACAAGCTCGACCAGCCGATCCACCTCGCACCGGCGCGCACGTTCCCGGTCATCCGTGACCTCCTCATCGACCGTTCCGTCATGTTCGAGAGCCTCAAGCGCATCCAGGGCTGGGTCGAGATCGACGGCACCTGGGAGGTCAAGGACGCTCCGATTCAGAACCCGTACACGGCACAGACGGCCTACGAGATCTCGCACTGCATGACGTGCGGCTGCTGCCTCGAGGCATGCCCGAACGTCGGCCCGCAGTCCGACTTCATCGGCCCGGCGCCGACGGTGCAGGCGTATCTCTTCAACCTGCATCCGCTCGGAAAGTTCGATGCGCCGAAGCGCCTCAACGCGCTCATGCAGAAAGGCGGCATCACGAGCTGCGGCAACAGCCAGAACTGCGTCGAGGTCTGCCCGAAGAACATCAAGCTCACGACGTATCTCGCGCAGCTCAACCGCGACGTCAACAAGCAGGCGCTCAAGAACATTTTCAACCACTAAGCACGGATTTTCGCTGCGCGGAGCTCCCTCCTCTGGAGGGAGCTCTTTTGATGTAAGAGCAGGTGCACAATCTCTGTTACGCAGACATTTGTGCACAATAAACAAAGAGATTCTTGATTCTTGTTCGCATTTTCCTCGAACAAGAATCTTTTCTTCCCGTTTTTGTTAGAATCTCTTTACTCTGCTTGCATCTCTTATGACCGTATGCTAATATGAATACGTTCCGGGAGAGGACAGGTGATCGAGGAAACATGGACACTCGTATCAAGGCCTTGACTCCTCCGGAAATCGGTTTTTTCTCGTGTATAGGAGGAGTATCTATGAAAAAGACTCTCATTTCCGCACTGACGACGGCCCTCGTGGTCGGCGCTGCTTCCACGACGTTCGCAGCTGCGAACCCGTTCTCCGATGTCCCGGCAGATCACTGGGCATATGATGCTGTCGCGCAGCTCGCTGCCGATGGCGTCATCGAGGGCTACGGCGATGCGACGTTCCAGGGCGACAAGAACATCACGCGCTACGAGATGGCACAGATGGTCGCAAAGGCGATGGCGAAGACGGACGTCTCCGCTGCTGACAAAGCCATGATCGACAAGCTCGCGGCTGAGTTCTCCGATGAGCTCAATAACCTCGGCGTCCGCGTCTCGAACCTCGAGAAGAACGCTGACATGGTGAAGTGGACGGGCGAGGCTCGTTACCGCTACTGGAGCGAGCGTCATGAGCAGGAGAATGGCTCCACGAAGAAGACGAACAAGGACAAGCTCCAGTTCCGCCTTTTCCCGACGGCTGAGGTTAACGACAACTGGCATGTCAAGGCACGTCTGACGGCGACGACGGATATGACGAAGGACTCCGGCGATGACGGCAATGTCAAGCTCACGTATGTCTATGCAGATGGCAACTACAAGAACTTCGACGTCAAGCTCGGCAAGATGCCGTTCTTCTCGACGTCCGATGCTGGCCTCGTGATGGATGACTTCTTCTCCGGCGCGCAGCTCTCCTTTGGCTCGAAGCTCAAGGCGACGCTCGAGGCTGGTCGCTTCAATCTCGCTGATGCGAATGATCATATCTCCGACGTGGTGAGCGACGACAAAGCATCCAGCTACCAGGGCATCGACCTCGCTTACAGCGCAAGCAAGCTGGGCCTCGGCTTCGGCTACCGTCACTTCAACAGCGACGTCTTCAAGGCGGTCGACAACTACACGGACGATAGCTCCACGAGCGATGACGCGAACATTTGGTCTGCCGGCGCAAGCTACACGTTTGACCACAACTGGAACCTCCTCGGCTCCTTCGCGAAGAACACGGAAGCCGACAACTTTGAGACGTCTCACAACATCGAGCTCGACTACAAGGGCGCGCAGAACGAGAACGCTGGTACGTGGGGCGCTTATGCCGCTTACCGTTACCTCGGTGAGAATGTCTCCCTCGCTCCGACGTATGATACGGCAATGACGAACACGAAGGGCTGGGAAGTTGGCGCTGAGTACGTTCCGTTCAAGAACGTCCACACGTATGCTTCCTACTTCGATGGCAAGGATCTCGCAACGAACAAAGATGCCAACATGCTCTTTGGCCGCGTGAGCTTCTTCTTCTGATCGATTCTCGGTCACACAGGGCTCCCCTTCGGGGGAGCTTTTTTATGTTTCATGATGCTTTGCTGCGGCGTCATTTTCTCAAAGAAAGAGGAAAAACCGCCGGGAAGCGCGAATAGATAAGAAAAAGGTACCAGAGGAACGAGACAAAGGAGGGCATCTCATGCAGCAAGGCATCAGGAAGCAGGCGTACTACCGCATCAACCGCCTGCTCAAGCAGTCGTATCACGCGCGGATCCGCGCCGGGGAGGCGCCGGAGATCTTCGCGCTCTACAAGGCGATGAACGACCGCCTCGTCGGCGTCTTCGCGCACGGCGGAATCATCGACGGCGTGACGGCGGCGGCGCTCGGCCATACGCACGGCGGCGCGCCAGAGGAAGAGAGTGAAAGCCATGGGCAAGCAGGCAAGGGCGCCGATCAGTCCGCAGCTCCGGCGCTGTAAGCAACTGTTCGATCTCATCAAGCGGACGACCGATGACTACCTCGTGTTCGTCGACCTCGGGACGCGGACGGCGCTGCTCTCGCCGAATCTCGTGCGGGACTTCGCGCTGCCAGCGGAGGTCGTCGACGATTTTGCCGCGGTGTGGACGCCGCTGGTGCACCCGGAGGAACGGGACCAGCTCAGAGCATCGCTCGCCGCGGTCATGGAGCGCCTCAATGTCTTCGAGCACGAGATGGAGTACCGCGTGCGGGATCGCCGCGGCAGCTACGTCTGGCTGCGCTCGCGCGGCCGCGTCGGCACGCTCGAGCGGGACGACGCGGCGCCGATCTTCGTGGGCATGATCCATCGCATGGCGAACCGCAACCAGGCGGACGACGTTACGGGACTGCTCAACAAGTACCAGTTCGAGCACAGCCTGAAGGTCGCGCTCTCCGCCTATCGCATCACGGGGCAGGGGGGCGCCGTCATGGTGCTCGGCATCGATAATTTCAAGATCGTCAACGAGACGTTCAACCGCATGGCCGGCGACCGCGTGCTGCAGCTCGTCGCCGACGTCATCCTCTCGCTTCTCCCCGAGGGGCTCACGCTCTACAAACTCGACGGCGACGAGTACGGCATCATCGATCCAGCGGCAGACGGTGCGGCGGCGCAGCAGCTCTACGAGAGCATCCAGAAGGCGCTCACGCAGCCGTTCGATCTCGACGGGCACCGCTATTTCTGCACGGTCTCGGCGGGCACGGCGCTCTACCCGCAGGCGGGCAAGGATCAGCTCGTGCTCTATAAGCACGCGGCGGCGGCGATGGACCTCGCGAAGCGCGACGGGAAGAACCGCAACTGCCTCTTCAGCAAGGAGCAGTACAACCGCTGGGTGCGCTCAATCGGCATGCGCGACGACCTGCGCGCGTGCGTCGAGGACGGCTGCACCGGCTTTCGCCTCATGTACCAGCCGCAGGTCGACGCGAAGACGCGCCGCCTCATCGGCGCTGAGGCGCTGCTGCGCTGGCGCAGCCCGCGCGGGCGCAACGTGGCGCCGATGGAGTTCATCCCGCTGCTCGAGGAGACGAAGCTCATCCTGCCCGTCGGCAAGTGGCTCTTTGAGCAGGCGGTGCTGCAGGTGCGGGCGTGGCGCGCGCTGCTCCCCGATTTTCGCATGAGCATCAACATGAGCTACGAGCAGGTGCGCGACCCCTCGTTCCAGGAGTTCGTGCCCGCCTGCCTGAAGCGCCTCGGCGTGCCGCCGGCGGCGGTGACGCTCGAGCTCACGGAGAGTTGCATCGTCGCGGACTGGCAGTTCGTCAACGGACAGTTCGACGCCTACCGCCGCCTCGGCATCAAGATCGCCATGGATGATTTCGGCAAGGGGTACTCTTCGCTCGCGTCGCTCAAGAACCTCTCTTGCGATGTCGTCAAGGTCGACCGCGCCTTCGTAGAGCATTTGGCGGAGGGGAATTTCGATCAGCAGCTCGTGCGTGCGGTGACGGCGCTCTGCCACAGCATCGGCATGCGCGTCTGCATCGAGGGCGTCGAGCAGGAGTCGACGTTCGCACTGCTGCGCGATACATGCGACGCGGACGCCATCCAGGGCTATCTCTTCGGCCATCCGGAGACGCCGGAGAACTTCGCGCAGCGCTTCCTTGCGCCCTATCCGGACCACATCCTGCCGACAGACAAAGGGGAACCAAGCTATGTCAAGAGATAAAGCAGCCGAGGAGATCACGCTCCTCGGCCAGAAAAAAGTCAAGTACCACTACGACTACTGTCCCGAGATCCTCGAGACGTTCGAGAACCGCCACCAGGGCAACGACTACTGGGTGAAGTTCAACTGCCCGGAGTTCACGGCGCTCTGCCCGATCACGGGCCAGCCGGATTACGCGACGATCTACATCTCCTATGTGCCGCGTGTGCGCATGGTCGAGAGCAAGTCGCTGAAGCTCTACCTCACGAGCTTCCGCAACCACGGCGACTTCCATGAGGACGTCGTCAACGTCATCATGAAGGACCTCATCCGGCTCATGGACCCGAAGTACATCGAGGTCTGGGGGAAATTCCTGCCGCGCGGCGGCATCTCCATCGACCCGTATGCGAACTACGGCGCGCCCGGCACGAAGTGGGAGAAGCTCGCGGAGCATCGGTTCATGGAGCATGATCTCTACGCGCTCGACAAGGTGGACAATCGATGAGGCGGCAGAAGCGCATCGCGCTCGTCAACGATGTGACGGGTTTCGGCCGCTGCTCCGTCGCCGTCGAGCTGCCGCTCATCTCGGCGCTCAAGGTGCAGGCCTGCCCGCTGCCGACGGCGATCCTCTCGTGCCATACAGGCTTCCCGACGCATTTCCTCGACGACTACACGAGCCGCATGCGCCCCTACATGGAGGACTGGCAGAGGAATGGCGTCCAGTTCGACGGCATCTGCACGGGATTCCTTGGCTCGGCGCAGCAGATCGCCATCGTCGCGGATTTCATCCGCATGTTCAAGCAGCCGGGCACACGCGTCATGGTCGATCCCGTCATGGGGGACTACGGCAGGCTCTACTCGTCCTACACGCAGGAGATGTGCGAGCGGATGAAGCAGCTGCTCGCGCTCGCGGACATCGTGACGCCGAACCTCACGGAGGCCTGCCGCCTGCTCGACCGCCCGTATCCAGAGGACGGTCGGATGGAGGCGCAGGAGCTCGAGTACATGGCGGCGGAGCTCGCAGACCGCGGCCCCTCGCAGGTCGTGATCACAGGGCTCAGCGTCGGGGATGAGATCGAGAACTTCATCTACGAGGCGGGGCGCGGCACGCTGCTGCGCGAGAAGAAGATCGGCGGCGACCGCAGCGGCAGCGGCGATGCGTTCGCCGCCATCGTCGCCGCGAGTCTCGTGCGCGGCGTTCCGCTCACGGATGCCGTCGAGAGGGCGGCGGACTTCATCAGCAAGTGCCTCGCCTACGCCGTGGAGCTCGACCTGCCATGGAACTACGGCCTGCCGTTCGAGGAGTACCTGACGGAGCTCCGCTGATGACAGCGCCTCAGCCTTGGCATAGAAAAGGGTAAACAAAAAAGAACCATACGGTGCGATGTCCCGGGGCTTCCGGGTGCGCCGTATGGTTCTTTTGTTTTTTTGATCATTCCTCGCGCAGGAACTGCGAGGGATCGAGACTCAGGGAATGGATGAAATGGCGGAGCTCGTTGTCGGCGATGACCATCGAGATGGCGTGCGCGCCGCGCGGGTCCTCGGTGAGGTCGATCGTGATGGGCTCGGGGAGCACCTGGCCGTCGAGACCGGCGAAGAGCACGATGACGGGCGTCTCCGTCTTGCCGAACGCGCAAGATTTGACGATGGCATAGCCCCAGATCGTCTTGAGGATCGTGCCGACGGGGAAGATGGCGACGTTGTTGAAGAAGATATCGAGGAGCGTCTCGTCGAACTGCCCGACGTTGACGTTCCTCATGATGTTGTAGGCGATGTTCGGCGTGTAGGCGCGCTTGTAGGGGCGCTCGCTCGTGAGCGCGTCGTAGACGTCGGCGATGGCGACGATCTTGGCGAAGCGGTGGATCTCATCGCCCTTGAGCCCGCGCGGATAGCCGCGCCCGTCGATGTGCTCGTGGTGCTCGCGCGCGATGGCGGCGAGCAGGCTCGTTTGTGGGAGCGCGTGGTCCATGGCGTGGATGTGCTTCGCCCCGTCCTCGGGGTGCTGCTGGATGAGGGCGAACTCCTCCGGCGTGAGCCGCGTGTTCTTCGTGAGAATCTCGGCGGGCACATCGACCTTGCCGAGGTCGTGGAGCAGGGCGCCGAGCGTGAGGACCTGGAGGTCCTTCTTCGTGTAGTGGCAATGGAGCCCGAGCATGGCGGAGAGGATCGCGACGTTGACGCTGTGCGCGAATGTGTAGGTGTCGTGCAGGCGGATGTCCGTGAGCTGGACGAGGTTCTCCCTGCGTGCGATGAGGTCCATGAGGATGTTGTCGGAGACGCGCTCCATTGCGTCCGCGTCGAGGCGTCCCTCGTGCTCGACGCTCTGGAAGGCATCGAAGACGTGCCGGATGGCGTCGACGCGCGTCTCTTCCTGCACGACATCGTCGGGCGGCAGCAGGTGGAAGCTCGGGTCTGCCGAGGTCACGTTGACGGTCGGGATGCCGATCTTCTGCAGCTGGCGGATGTAGCCGGGCGTGATGGCGCTTCCCCGGACGAGGTAGCTGCCTCCGTGGTGGTTGTAGATGCTTTGGGCGACGATCATGCCCTTCTGGAGGTCTTTGACCGGCAGGCGCAGCATAGGGCATCCTCCTTTCATGCGTAATCATTTTCAGGCAAGACGAAACGGCTTGCCGCAGAGGCATTCTTTCATTCTTTTATTCTACCATGTGCACTGGGGTTTGACCATGAAAAGTTATCCGAGGCGCTGAGGAAATCGTCCGCGCCGCAGCGCTGCCATGAAAAAAGACAGGCAGGATGCCTGTCTTTGAAGGAGTCATGCGCGAGAGGGGCTGTCCTCCTTGAGATAGTCGGCGGGATCGATGTCGAGCGCGTGGATGAAATGGCGCAACTCGTTGTCTGCGTAGACCATGTCGATCGCGTCCGTGCCGTCCGGTTCTTCCGCGAGGTCGATGGTCTCGGGGCAACTGAGCAGGCGGCCGTCGAGCGAGGCGAAGAGGACGACGGTCGGCGCCTGTGTCTTGCCGAAGGAATTCGCCTTCACGATGGCGAAGCCCCAGTGCGTCTTCATAATCGTGCCGACGGGATAGATGGCGACGTTGTTGAAGAAGATGTCGATGAGCGTCTCGTCGAACTGCCCCGTGTCGATGTTCTTCATGATATTGTAGGCGATGTTCGGCGTGTAGGCGCGCTTGTAGGGGCGCTCGCTCGTGAGCGCGTCGTAGACGTCGGCGATGGCGACGATTTTGGAGAAGCGGTGGAGGTCGTCGCCCTTGACGCCGCGCGGATAGCCGCTCCCGTCGATGTGCTCGTGGTGCTCGCGCGCGATGGCGGCGAGGATGCTCGTCGCGGGCAGCCGGTAATCCATGGCGTGGATGCGCCTTGCACCATCCTCCGGATGCTGCTTGATGATGTCGAACTCCTCTGTCGTGAGGGATTGGTCCTTCGTGAGGATCTCGGCGGGGACGTCGACCTTGCCGAGGTCGTGGAGCAGGGCGCCGAGCGTGAGGATCTGGAGGTCTTTTTTCGTGTAGTGGCAGTGCAGGCCGAGCATGGCGGAGAGGATCGCGACGTTGACGCTGTGCGCGAACGTATACGTGTCGTGCAGGCGGATGTCCGTGAGCTGCACGAGGTTCTCCGGCCGGTCGATGAGGTCGATGAGGATGTGGTCGGCGACGTCCTGCATGACGTCAGAATCGAGCCTGCCGCTTAGCCGGACGCTTTCGAACGCATCGTAGACGTGCCGGATGGCGTCGATGCGCGTCTGCTCCTGCACGACATCGTCGGGCGGCAGCAGGTGGAAGCGCGGGTCACTCGAAGTGACGGTGACGGTCGGGATGCCGAGCTTCTTGAGCTGGCGGATGTATTTCCCCGTGATGGCGCTGCCGCGCACGAGGAAACTGCCTCCGTGGTTGTTGAAGATGCTCTGGGCGATGATCATGCCCTTCTTGAGTTTCTTGACTGGTAAACGTATCATGACATGTTCTTTCCTTTAGAAATAATGTTATATTAATTATATCATAAAGAGCGGGAAAGGCACACGCCTATTTACGTGGGACGATTTTCCTCTTTTTTTATAGCGATCTGCATTCCTGCGCCGAAATGCGTGCAAGTCGGTTTGTCTCAGGGTGTTTGCGGTACGAGTGCGAGCGGGACAGAGAGGACGGCGGCGGCGCGTGCCCGGAGGTCGGCGCTCGTGTGTGCCGCCCAGACGGCGCGCAGGCGCTTGGCGAACGCGGTGGCGTCGACAGTCTCATTGGCGTGCGCCTCAGCGTAGCGCGTGAGGACGCCGTGGAAGTCTGGCGTCATCGGGACGTCGCGCAGCGCGAGCAGGAGCTGCAGGCGCGTGTCGACGAGGTAGAGGTGGAGCGTCGTATCCCGGAGACTCGCGGCGGTTGGCCGGTGCTCGGGCCTTACGAGGTGGAGCGCGAGCGGGCAGTCGCCCCAGCCGTCCTTGAAGATGCCGTCGATGCGGTAGAGGAGGAAGAGGATGCCGTCTTCCTCCGTGAGCGCGAACTCCATTGCGCCCGTGCGGAACGCCTCGGCGGCGATGACATCGGCGCGCGAGAGCTGGAGGATGAACATGGCGCCGCTGCCGTCGACCTGGAAAAGCCCGCCGTCCGCCTGGTGGACGATGGGCAGGGGGAACGGCTCGCCGACGGTGAAGGATTGGTAATCGGACATGAAAGATTCCTTTCGTTACATTGAGATTCTCGGAGCAGGCAGGTGCGATGCCCTGCCTGCCCTTCATTTTAGCACAGGCAACCTGGCGCCTGCCAGGGTTGCTAGGTGTTCCAGTTGTTATTGCAATTCAGAATGCCTCCCGAGCCGCGGAGAATCGTTGACAAACGTGCGTGCGAATGAGAAAATAATAGGTAAGTCATTGTTTCTGGGCTTCGCTTTTCCGGCGGATACGGCTGGGAGGGAAGGGGGGGCATGGTATGACAACGCTACAGGATACGCCGCGCGCGAGCCGGCTCCACATCGGCCTCTTCGGCCGCCGCAACAGCGGCAAGTCGTCGCTCATGAACGCGCTGACGGGGCAGGAGATCGCCATCGTCTCCGCGCGCCCGGGCACGACGACCGATCCCGTCTACAAGTCGATGGAGATCGCTGGGATCGGCCCCGTCGTCTTCATCGACACGGCGGGCTTCGACGACGATGAGGCGGAGCTCGGCGCGGCGCGCGTGTACCAGACGGAGCGCGCCGCCAAGGAGACCGACATCGCGCTCGTGCTCTTCCCGCCCGAGGAGGGCGGCGATGCGGAGGCGCTGCGCTTCGCCGCGCACCTGAAGGAAATGGGACGGCCCGTGCTCGCCGTCGTCAGCCAGGCGGACCTCCTCGCAGACGGCGGCGCCGCGCGCGCCGCGGCAATCGGGCGCGCGGCGCAGGTCACGGCGCTCGCCG
>ERZ772897.1567-NODE-1567-length-23064-cov-7.740884_pt1 | contig 23064 bp, 21 predicted proteins | sample MGYA00512125_ERZ772897 | MGnify/ENA primary metagenome ERZ772897 (study PRJEB29015, sample SAMEA2737660) | human gut metagenome | biome: human gut; feature: human-associated habitat; material: faeces | place: China | collected 2012 ... | reverse complement strand
CTCGACGTCTACGTCGAGGACGACAAGGGCACGCTCTACGACATCGAAATGCAGACGACGGACTACGCTGACCCCGCGGAGCTCCCGAAGCGCACGCGTTACTATCAGGCCATGATGGACATGGACGTGCTCAATAAGGGCGAATTCTACACGAAGCTGCGGAAGACCTACATCATCTTCATCTGTACGTTCGACCCGTTCAACAGGAACCTCAGCCAGTACACCTTCCGCGAAACCTGCGCGGAGGACGCGACGCTGGAAATGGGCGACGAGACGACGAAAATCTTCCTGAACAGCAAGGGCAGGCGTGAGGGCATCGACAGCGACCTCGCCGCCTTCCTCGACTACATCGAGGGCAAAGCGCCGAAAGGGAAATTCACGGAAACCATTGCCGATGCCGTGGAAGTGGCGAAAGAAAACAAGGAAATGAAGGTGGAGTATATGACCTACTACATGGAACTGCGCAGAAGCGAAGAACGCGGTATGGAAAAAGGTCGTATGGAAGGACGCAAGGAGGGCCGCATGGAAGGGCGTATGGAAGCGTTGAAGTCGCTGGTGGTGTCTAAGCTCCTGAGCCTGAAAGACGCTGCGGCTGCAGCGGGGATGTCGGAGGAAGCATTCAAGAAGGTTGCAGACCTCCAATAAGATTGATTGAGAAAGCAAAAGACGGCATCGCAGGCTGATTGCAATGCCGTCTTTTATGGAAATCGATTTCGTGGAAGACATCTCCGGGCAGGGGGTGCGGCTCACTTTTTGGCGAGCTCTTCGTCACGTGCCTTTTTGATCTGCTGAAATCTTGCGAGAATCTCGTCTGCGTGAGGCATGTCATCGCTGGCCAGCCTTGTCAGGTAGTGGAAATTGCTGCCGTCGTAGGGGCGCACATCACCGAAGAGCGCGATCTCGTAGCAGTTGCGGATGACGCTGACGATGCAGTCTTCGAAGTGTTCGTATTGGCAGGATCGACAGCCGACGAGGATGTTGGCGATGCCATTTATGAGCGCCTCCTCGCGGTAGAGCTTCGAATCGCCGTGCGGAATGTTCTTCGTCCCGTCCGAGACGTAGAGGATCTTCTCCTTCAGGCATTTGCGGAGCCCGTCCTGCGCGTAGCGGATGAGACATGTGCCCGGTTCGCACGATCCGCAGTAGTCCTTTCCAAGGCAGACCTCCGAGAGCGAGTCAATGACGTGGAGTGCCTGTAATTCTTTCAGATCAGCGGCCATGGAAAAACCTCCTTTGGCAGTTTGCAGCGCGCACGGACAGCCGCCTTGCCGACGACGGACGGCCTGCGCGAGCTGTAGAAAGCAGCATATAAATGAACACTATGGCTATTATAGGACTCTTTTGTAAGGAAATCAACAACAAGGAATTATTATTTATAAAAATAAATTTTTATATCCTACCCCTCAGCCAGTACACCTTCCGCGAGACCTGCGCGGAGGACGCGACGCTGGCGATGGGCGACGAGACGACGAAAATTTTCTTGAACAGCAAGGGATCGCGCGAGGGCATCGACAGCGACCTCGCCGCCTTCCTCGACTACATCGAGGGCAAAGCGCCGAAAGGGAAATTCACGGAAACCATTGCCGATGCCGTGGAAGTGGCGAAAGAAAACAAGGAAATGAAGGTGGAGTATATGACCTACTACATGGAACTGCGCAGAAGCGAAGAACGCGGTATGGAAAAAGGTCGTATGGAAGGACGCAAGGAGGGCCGCATGGAAGGGCGTATGGAAGCGTTGAAGTCGCTGGTGGTGTCTAAGCTCCTGAGCCTGAAAGACGCTGCGGCTGCAGCGGGGATGTCGGAGGAAGCATTCAAGAAGGTTGCAGACCTCCGATAAGAGAGGCTCCTTCGCGCGTAGTATCTCCTCAGAAGAAAAGCCGCCTGCGGGCGGCTTTTGTATTGAGGGGGGCAAGCGGCGGGGTGATCACGATTTCCCTGCGGTGAGCGCTTCGTATCTCTGCATGAGGGCGGCGACGCAGTCGGGCTCGGTCATCTTGAGCGGGAAGCCGTAGGCGCGCATGACGGCGCGGTCATTGGCGCGGTGAGCCTCGCGCAGTTCTTTCGGCATGAGGACTTCGTCGTAGAGGTCGGCGAGGCTGCTGTCCGGGTAGAGCTCCCGCGCTTTTGTCGATCCATCGCTTTCCGTTCCTTTTTCTTTGCGTGTTCTGTGCTCATTGTAGCGCAGCGGGAGGGGACGGCGCAAGGCGAGAGAAAAACTTGCGATATCGCGTGTCTTCCATGGTATAATGGTGTCAGTATATCATCGTGACAAGGAGGCACTTTTTTTATGCCAATCAAGATACCGAATGCCCTGCCGGCCGCGCATATTCTCGAGGGGGAGAATATCTTCGTCATGGACGCGGACAGGGCGTATGCACAGGACATCCGTCCGCTCAAGATCCTCATATTGAATCTCATGCCGATCAAGTATATCACGGAGACGCAGCTCCTGCGGCTGCTCGGCAACAGCGCGCTGCAGGTCGAGGTGGATTTCATCTACACGGAGAGCTACACGCCGAGCCATACGCCGATGGACTATCTCGCGCAGTTTTACGGGACGTTCGATGAGGTGCGCCACAAGAAGTATGACGGGATGATCATCACGGGCGCGCCGGTCGAGAATATGGCGTTCGAGGAGGTCGCGTACTGGGACGAGATCACGGAGATCATGGAGTGGAGCAAGTCGCATGTGTATTCGACGTTCCATATCTGCTGGGGGGCGCAGGCTGGGCTTTACTATCACTACGGCATCCCGAAGTACGAGGTGCCGGAGAAGATTTTCGGCGTGTTCAGACATCATCTCTGCGTCGAGCATGAAAAGCTCCTGCGCGGCTTTGACGATGAGTTCTATGTGCCGCATTCGCGTCACACGGAGGAGCACAAGGAGGATATTCTGAAAGTGCCGGAGCTCACGATTCTCGCGGAGGCGGAGGAGCCGGCGGGCGTTTATGCCATCGCGAATCTCGAGAAGCGGCAGTTTTTCATCACGGGACACGCGGAGTATGATCCGAATACCCTCAAGCAGGAGTATGACCGCGACGAAAAGGCGGGGCTGCATCCGCAGATTCCTGTGAACTATTATCCGAACGACGATCCGACGCAGAAGCCGGTCGTTCGCTGGCGCAGCGTCGCGCATCTGCTTTTTGCTAACTGGCTCAATTACTATGTTTATCAGGAGACGCCGTACGAGATCGATGCCATCTGCAATGACAGAGACGATTGAGCGCGGGCGTTGTGCATGAGACTTTTCCTATGCGGCATGGGACACATGTCGCACTTTTTTCATATTCGTATGCTATAATGAAAATGTTTGGTTCCATGTGTAATGGAATCTGTGGTGCTTGCAAGGGCAGGGGCTGCTGCTTTTCGGGGCGCCGCGAAAATGATTGGGGAGGAAGTTTCATGAGTCAATGGAAAGGAAAGCTGGCCGGGCTCGTCGCGGCGGGGCTGCTGGCCGTCCTGCCGCTCTCGGCTGTGCCGGCGTTTGCTGAGCCGCCTGCGGTGCCGGAGGATATCTATCAGTGGGTACAGTCGACGGCACGGCAGAATTATTATTTCAATAAACAGCAGATGTGCTATGAGGTTCGCGCGGATGGGACGGTGGATGAGCATGTGCTCATCGTGCCGACGCTGCGGACGTATGATGATGTGCAGATCCAGGATGTCATCGCAAAGCGCCGCTGGAAGCTCGAGGATCTGACGGGCTACGACGCGCTCGCGGGCGCGGCGGAGTATCTTCGTATCGATCTCGCGGCGCAGACGGTCACGATCGCGGAGCATGATGATCTCGACGGCGATTGGGGGGTCATCCGCGAGGAGAAGGAGCCGGTGGTCGTGGAGCTCTCGGAGCTCTCGGAGAAGGATGTGGATGCATGCTTCTACCGCGCGATCATCGAGTATGCGGAGAAGCATGCGGCGGAGCTGCGCGCGCGGACAGAGAAAAAGGCGGCCGAGGCGGCTGCGAGCGAGCAGAAGGATGAGGGCTGAGCCGTCTCGATGCAGCGGCGGCAGCTGAGGAGGGAGAGTATGGAGCGTCTCATCGAGCGGGCGGCGCGGACGCACTGCCTGACGGAGGAGGAGCTCACGGCGCTCCTCGCAGCGCCTGAGGCGGAGGAGCCGCTCGCGGGCGCGGCGGACGCGGTGCGGCGGCGCTATGTCGGCGACGGCGTGCACCTGCGCGGGCTCATCGAGTTCTCGAATATCTGTCGGCAGGACTGCTGCTACTGCGGTCTGCGGCGGGACAATGCGCGCGTCGAGCGCTATCGGCTCGACGCGGATGCCATTGTCGCGCTCGCGCGCAAGGCGAAGGGCTACGGCTATCAGACGGTTGTGCTGCAATCGGGCGAGGATGCCTGGTTCACGGCGGAACGCCTCGCGGCCATCGTGCGCCGCATCAAGGCGCTCGATCTCGCGGTGACGCTCTCCGTCGGCGAGCGTAGCCGCGAGACGTACGCACTCTGGCGCGCGGCGGGTGCCGACCGCTATCTGCTGCGCATCGAGACGACGGATGCGACGCTCTATGAGCGGTTCGACCCCGGGATGTCGCACGAGAAACGCCTGCGCTGTCTGCGCGATCTGCGCGCGCTCGGGTACGAGGTCGGCACGGGCACGCTCGTCGGGCTGCCGGGACAGGACGCGCGGTCGCTGGCGCGCGATATCCTTTTTTATCAGGCGATCGACGCGGACATGGTCGGCATCGGGCCGCTGATCCCGAACGGCGACACGCCGCTCGGCGAGGCCGCGCCCGGGGATTTCCATCTCACGCGGCGCATGGTGTCGCTACTGCGGCTGCTGCTGCCCGAGGCGAACATCCCTGCGACGACGGCGATGGAGACGATGGTGCCGCGCGGGCGTGAGATCATCCTGACCTCGGGCGCGAACGTCGTGATGCCCAATGTCACGGAGGGCGACTATCGCCGGAAGTATGCGCTCTATCCCGGCAAGATCTGCGTCGCCGACACGCCCGCGGACTGCCGCGCCTGCATGGGCGGGCGCATCAAGGCGCTCGGCCGCTACGTCGCGACGGGCAAGGGCTCCCGCCGCCATGGCGGCGCCATGCAGGGAAGGATATAAAAAGGGCTGCCGCACGGAGTGACTTCACGGCCATCCCCGGCGGAGAGAACACTCTCCTGCCGCTGGAGATGGGGAAATCCCTGCGTGCGACAGCCCCGCATCGGAGGCGTCGCCTGCTGGGCGGCGCCTCCGGTGCTTCTGTCATGGGTAGGATGTTCCTGCCAGTTCCTCAGCAGAACATCCGAAGCCGTTCCCTGACAGGACGGAGAACGCGCGGAAGGGGAACGGTCTCAGTGCGTCCGTTCCTGGGTGAACAGCCAGGCGAGCGGGTAGGCGTGCTGCCAGGTGGAGCGGTGGCTGCCGCCCTCGTAGATGGTCTGATAGATGCTGCAATCCGGTGTGATGAGGGAGGCGGCATCCCGATTGATGTCGGCTTCCGGACGATCCGCGCTGATGGTCTGGCGGCGGACGCTGACGCCGCTCGCCTCGATGTCGTCGAGGATGGCGCGCATGCTCGGCATGGCACCGGCGTCGCCCTCTGATGAGACGATCCAGAGATGCTGATGCGCAAGCGCCGTAGCGGACGACTCCGCCCATTTGCAGGCGACGAGGTACGAGCCCGCGAATACATCCGGATAGGCGGTATCCATCGCGATGGAGGTCATGCCGCCCATGGACTGGCCTGTGTTGTAGATGCGGTCCGTATCGATGGCGTACTGCTGTGCGATCGACGCCACGAGGTGCATCGTGCGCTCCAGTTCCGGCCCGTACTGGTAGAAATCGTTGACGATGACGGTATCGTACTGCGGGGCGAGGACGAAGCAGGGATGCTCAGCCTGCCACTCCGGCGAGGCGAACGTGATCGCGCCGAGTCCCTGGACGAGTGTCGTTTTCACATCGGGCGAGACGGCGCCGGCATCGTGCATGAAGAGGACGAGCGGATAGCGTTTCTCCGGGTTGTAGTCCTTGGGGATGTAGAGATTGTAGGCGAGTGCCGCGCCGTTCTGCGCGGGATCATAGAACGTCGCCTGCTGGAAATCCTCGACGACGAGCTCGCGCACGCCAGCCGTTTTCCGCGGGGCGGACGGCGCGCAGAGAAGCCCTGCCGTCGTCTTGACGAAGCCTGTCTGCGCCACCTGAGCCTCCATGACGGGGAGCGGCTGCGGATTGCCGTGGCTGCCGAGCGTCGGGCCCTGATGTCCCATGGCGTTTCGCTGCTCGATGGGGCCGTCCTCGGGATGGGCGTCGACGGAGGAGTCGACGAGCGGGAGCGGCGCGAGCTCGAGCACGACATAGGAGCCGGTTTTGGGTGTGGCCGCGGCGGGATCCTGCCCCTCGACGGGGTAGGCGCGTGTGATGGTTCGGCCTGTGACTTCGTAGTCGTCCGGCGTCACGGAGGTGGCATCGATGGGGGCATCGTAGGCGAGAACGACGCGGCTCACATGCTCGCCGTCGCCCGCGACCTCCGCGATCGCCTCTGCGCCTGTGATCTGAGGCGAGGCGGCCCATCCCCGCGCGCCGGGGAGGAGACAGCAGGCCGCTGCCAGAGCAGCAGCGGACAAGAGCAGAGTTTTCATGGCAAACTTCCTTTCTGTTGCGAGATCTTCCCGCAGCCAGGAGCGATCCCTAGGGAACCGCTGATTAAATGAGGTGCTCCGGATTTGCGTGGATGCGCTGTATCTCCCTAGGAGACAAACCGGAGGCGTAGCAGAGCTACGCTGAGGATTGTAGGGCGACGGGAGGACAGTGCAGACGCGTGAAGACGGAGTGCCGAATTAATCAGTGGTTCCCTTGGTATAATGAACGGATACCCTCATTGTAAAGGATTATGTCAAGAAGAATACGCTGAAGGCGGGCTTAGGGGCTGCTGATGAAATGGCGTAGTTCTGCTGTGAGTGAAAGATGCCGCCGCCACTATGGTCCGCGGCAAGCGTCTGATAGGGCTGCTGAGGAAGCGGCGCAGCTCTGCCCTGCGCTCTCAGGAAGACATTGCAGGGCGCTGGCAGGGGCAGATGGATGCAAGGAGGATCGATTTATGAGAAGAAAAGACAGAGAAATCAAGGAGCTTGAGGAGATGCTCGCGGTCATGCGGCGCGCTGAGGTCTGCCACCTCGCGCTCAATGATGCGGACGGCTACCCGTACGTCCTGCCGCTCAACTTCGGCATCGAGGAAAAGGACGGGCACGTCGTCCTCTACTTCCACAGCGCGCTCACGGGGAAAAAGCTCGACCTCCTCGCCCGCGACAGCCGTGCGGCCTTCGCGGTCGACACGAAGCACCAGCTCCAATACTTCGAGGAGAAGGGCTACTGCACCTACGCCTACGAGAGCGTGCTCGGCCGCGGGCGCCTGCGCCTGCTCGCCGAGGAAGAGAAAGCCGCCGCCCTCGCCGCCCTCATGGACCACTATCATCCAGGCCAGCACGCCTGGTACAACCCCGCGGCCATCCCGCGCACGGCGGTCTATGCGCTCGAGGTCGAGGAAATGACGGGGAAGCGGAAGCTGCCGAAATGAGCGGTGGGGCATGAGAAAAAACGGGGACAAGCAAAAAGACGATGACACGAGCGATTGGATGCCATCACCGGGATTTATCTGGATTCGCAGGATGATTGGTTTTTGTTTTATTCTGTTGCATTTTGTTTATGCGCTTATCATAGAGAGAAATCCCAGGGAAATCAACATATTATTCTTTGCTTGTGTATGATTCTTTTTTGGTTGACTTCAGCAACTTTTGGCGATCGAAACGAACGATACAGCAGGATGATTCATGTAAAAGAAGATGAAGGCGATTTTGGTCGATAGGGACAGGCATTTCGGAAGTACTGGAGATGGACAGGAGAAAGCTCCTTTGTTATACTGGAAGCAGCCAATGGGAGTAACGGGGGAGAAAAGTGTATTCGTAGGAGGTTGGTTATATGGCAGAGCAGGAAGTACGCCTGCAGGATATTTTCGACATGGACTTCATCCAGCATTTCCAGGATGAGTTCGCGCGGGCGGTCGGCATGACGGCGGTGACAGTCGATCTCGACGGCACGCCGGTCACGCATCCAACAGATTGGACGGACTTCTGCATGAAGTACACGCGCGGCTGCCCGAAGGGGAAGGCGCGCTGCGAGAAGTGCGATGCCGATAATGGCGCGAAGGCGGCGCGCGAGGGCAAGCCGCAGGTCTATGAGTGCCACGCGGGGCTCATGGATTTCGCGGCGCCCATCATGCTCAACGGCAAGCAGGTCGGCTCGATCCTCGGCGGGCAGGTGCTCACGCAGCCGCTCGATGAGGAGAAGTATCGGCGCGTCGCCCGCGAGATCGGCGTCGATCCCGAGGCATACGTCGCGGCGGCGCGCAAGGTGCAGGTCGTCGATAAGGCGCGCCTCGACCATGCCGCGCAGACGCTCTATCTCTTCGCGGGCGCCTTTTCGAAGATGGGCTACTATCAGCATCGCCTCAAGCAGATGTCGGAGAGCATCAATGATACGACGATGCATGTCTCGGCGGCGATGGAGCAGCTCGCTGCCTCGGCGCGTGACGTGGATTCCAACCAGAAGGCGCTGAGCGAGGAGATCAAGACGGTCAGCGAGGTCGCGGGCAAGATCACGGAGTTCACGCGGCTCATCGAGGACATCGCGAAGCAGACGCAGCTGCTCGGGCTTAACGCCTCGATCGAGGCGGCGCGCGCCGGTGCGGCGGGCGCGGGCTTCAGCGTCGTCGCGGAGGAGATCAGGAAGCTCGCGGAGAACTCCAAGAGCGCCGTCGCCGAGATCCAGAACTTCACGGGACAGATCAGCCAGTCCGTCGACAAGACCGTCGAGAAGGGCGAGGGCACGTCGGAGATCGTGAGCCAGCAGGCGAAGGCCATCGAGGAGTGCGCGAGCGACCTCATGGGTCTCTCGCAGACGTCGACGGAGCTCTTCAACCTCGCGCACAACAAGCAATGAGGTCAAAGGCTCGCTGAATTCCTTGTGGAAAATGAGGAGCCGCTATGCTATAATGAGAACAGAAGAAGGCCACCGATAGACGGTTCATTCCTCGCTCGATGGTTACTTTACTGGTTAGCAAAAATAACCGCCGAGGTTGGAAGCTTGGGGCGGTTATTTTTGTTTTACGGATAGTACGATGAGCAACAGTAAAAGAAGCTGCAACGAAGTATCGCTCAACAAATTCACCTCGCTTTGAGGGATTTCGACCTTTCTGCGAGGAGAGAACCGCCTACCGTTTCCAGTGGCCTACAATCAGTATAGCATAAAAATGTCAATTGTAGCGAGCTAAAAAAGTGGCTGCTGCACGTCGCTTCTAGGTGCAGCAGCCACTTTTGTGTTTGGTCGGAGGACCTTCCAGAGGAGGCAGACGGCTGCGTCAGCTATCTGCGCTCATTTCCCGACGAGCGGCAGGATGAAGATCTCGCCGGAGAAGGCCTTGACGGTGCCGATGACGCTGCAGCCGAGGAGCGGCACGGCGGTGATGACGCAGACGGCGATGGCAAGCGTCGTGCTGTCTGTCGCCGCGCCGAGGATGCAGCCGATGAGGATGCCGAGGAGCAGGGCGATCTGGAGTTTCAGCGCCTGTGCGGCGTGACGCCGCAGGAAGGGGCGCTTGCCCGCGAGGAAATAGAGGATCAGCGGCAGCCAAACGAAGCCGATGCCGCCGAGATAGCACCCTGCCTGCGCGATGGCGGCGGCGAGGCGCTCGCCGAGCTCTGGGGTGGTGGAGGTGGTGATGCTGTTTTCCATGAGAACCCTTCTTTCTTCCTATATATAAGATGTCATGTGCGATGGTCGCGTACGGCGGCTCACTCCGTGCTCGTCGTGATCTCGCCGTCCTCGATGTCGTAGCGGACGAAGGCAGAGAGCGTGGTCTCCGCGCCCAGAGGCGGCACGAATTCGAAGAAGTAGCCGTAGCTGCCGTCGCCGACCTCCTCGTCACGCACGGCGGTCTTTTCCGTCACGCGGAACGTGTCGACCTCGACCTCTGCGAGCTCTTCCGGGTGCTCGAGCGAGGCGGCGTAGTGGAGCGTCGTGATCCTGTCGCCGGGGGTGAGCTTGCGCAGCTCTTTCGCCGCCATGCCGCTCGTCGCGTCGATGCCGCGGCGGGCGCCGAGGATGTGGTACGCCTCGTCGTCAAAGCGGTACGAGACGATGAGGCTCATCCGTCTGCCGTTGAGCTTGATGGGGATGGCGTAGAGGTTGTAGCCGTCTTCCTCCGCCGTGAGCTCGATGTAGACGGGGTGGCCGTCGAGCATGGGCCAGGTGCCGTCGAACCGGTCTTTGAAGACACCCGTGTCCCAGTCGGCGTCGATGTTCGCGTCCGAGCCGAGGCAGAGGAGCAGGTCCTCCTCCTCGTCGAAGTAGAAGAGCTGGCAGTGGACGCTGTCGAGGAGCTCCATGGCGTCCTCGCTGAGCGTCACGTAGGCCGTGCCGTCGTCATCGACCTCGACGGGCGTGTCCTCGAGCGCGGCGACGGAGGCGATGCGCGCTGTGCCCGCGCCCGCGGGGGTGCTGAGTGCGGCAGGCGCCTGGGTGCCGCCCTTGAGGAAATCGTCCGTGCCGTCCGCGAATTCGCCGAAGAGGAGGTAGTAGTAGAGGTACTTTGACCCTTCGGCGGCGCAGGATTGCTCCGCGTAGGCGAGGAAGTCGTCGGCGTCGCCGCTATATGAGTAGTAGCTCGAGATGCCGCGCCCCTCGGCGCGGTAGGGGCCTGTGACCTGGTAGACGACGGCGTCGTCGATGGAGCGCGTGAGGGCGCCAGAGGAGGGCAGGAGCGGCGCGGCGCCCGCGGCGAGCCCCGCGAGGTCGACCATGTTCGTGTAGCCCTGGTCGCGCGTGTTGCCGCCGTAGTTTTCCGCGCTGCCCGCGCTGCGCGAGAGCTGTGCCGTGAAGCGCTGCGGAGATTGCTGCGCTGCGCCGAGCGCCTCGCGCGCGAAGGCGTTGTAGGCGTCGCGCAGTGCGGGGAGTTTCGCCTCGTCGAGGACGGAGAGCGTGACTTCGTCCTCCGTGCCGTACGTCTCGCAGCCCTCGTAGTAGGCGTCGGCGATGCATTTGCCGAGCTCGGCGCCGCCCATGGCGGGGCGGTCGGCGAGCGCCTGGACCCAGCCCTGCCAGTTCCAGCCGTTCCCTGGTTCGACCTCCTCGGAGCCGACGACGTAGCGCGCACTGCCGTGGAGCGTCGCCATCGTTGCGTACGTCGCCATGAGGCACGCGTCGAAGCCGATGAGCTCGAAGGGCGGGGCGCTCTCGTCGAGTCCATAGGTGTCCGCGAACGCCGCGCGGATCTCGTTGAGGGAGAGCGCGTCGCCCGTGCGCTCGTCGAAGCAGACGCCCGCCGCGCTGCCGCCGCCGTGGTCCCAGAAGATGAAGACGCTGTGGTCGGCGGCGTACTGCGCCCGCCCGAAGCGCAGGAAGTCCGCGAGCGTCGCGCCATCGCCCATGCTCGCGTCCGGGAGCGTCTCGATGATGTGCAGCCCGTCCTTGTCGTAGAGGTAGCGGGAGATGTGGTCCTCGGCGATATCGCTCTGCCACGTGCGCGCGCCGCCCGTCTCGATGAGGACGCGCACGTTCTCCGGCAGCTGCGTCTCTAAGAGCTCCTCGAGGTCTGCCGTCGCCGCGCCGTGCTCCGACTCGAGGTCCGAGCCGCAGAGGTACCAGTAGATCGTCCACGTGTCGTCCGCCGCGTAGACGTCGGGGAAGTCCGTCCGCCCGCGCGCCTGCTTGCTGCTCTCGGCGCTGCAGGAGGTCAGGAGCACGCTCGACGTGAGCAGCAGCAGCGAGAGCAGGATGCGCAAATGATGCAAGAGATCGCCTCCTCGTTGATGGAAATGGCAAAAGGCAGTGCCGTCCCGGTGGGGGCCGGGAGAGACTGCCTTCTTGCCTGGGGTTGGATGGAGAAACCAGAGAGTTATGTTTCAGGAAGGAGGGCCTTCTGCACTTTGAGAAGGTCGTCCTTCTTCGGAATCCAGAGCGTCTGACCGTCTTTTTCCACGAGGTCACAGGTCACGTCGATCGTCTTCTCGCCCTGCACGGGGAGATCGGTGAACGCGTTGATGAGACGCGGCGAGGCGTCGGCATCCCAGCCGTCGATCTGCTGCCCGTTCACGCCTGTGGCGTTGAGTGCCTGCACGGCCTGGAAGAGCTCGGCGATCGCAGGATCGGCGGCCATGTCCTTCTTGAGCGCGCCGATATCGAGCGGCGTGTAGGAGAGCGTGACGACGGGATTCTTGTCGTCGTCCTTCTTGATCTTCGCCGTCAGATGGATCTTGTCGTTGTACTCATTGATGAGATGCGTGGCGACCTCATCCTGCGTGTCCGCAGAGAGATGGAATTTCTCGAGATCGAACTGCTTGATGTAGTAATCGTGCGCGATCGAATGGTACTCGTCCATATCCGCCTTTTCGACGCCGATCTTCTCGGGGTTCTCCGTCTCACCGGAGAAGAGCAGGTCCGCCCAGGCGACGACGGCCTTGTCCGCGGACTCTTTCGGCTTCTGCTGGCCGCAGCCCGCGACGAAGAAGACGAGGACTGCCACCATGAGCAGGAGACTGAGGAATTTTTTCTGCATGGATGTCCCTCCTGATGGTTGCGCGCGGGATCAATCGTCCGTCGTCCAGACATCTCCGTCTGGATCGACGACAGCGACATTGCCATCGGCATCGGCGACGCCGACGTAGCCGTCATCCGTCACGACGGCGACGTTGCCGTCCTCATCCGCATAGTAGTCATCGGCGAGGCAGACGGACTGCGCGCCGATCATCATGACGGCGGCTGCGAGGAGAATGCGAAAAGATTTCATGGTCTTCCTTCCTTTCTTTTGTTGCGAGCGATGATGTTCTTCCTTCGTAGAGATTACTCGGCGGCTGCTGCCTCGAGGCCGCTCTCCTTCGACCACTTGTAGCCGAGGAATGCAGAGACGAGGCTCACGATGCCGGAGATGGACGCGTCGACGGCGACGGCGATGCCCCACTGGATCGCGATGAGTGCGACGACGGCGATGACGCCCTTCTTCGTGAAGCCCGTCGCGTAGAACAGACCGATGATGAAAAGACCGAGGATCGCGCCGACGACGGGATTCTTCTTGTTCATGGATTCGACCTCCTTTGCTTTGATATCCTGGAACGATGCTTACCCTTTCCTGTTCCTTGCTCCTACCATAGCAGACGGCGGACGGGAAATCTACGATTTTGCCGCAAGTGGTTGTCTCGGCACCAAAGTGGTCAAGGCGAAACGTTTTCTGGATTTTCCGGTTTACAGACAGGGAAAAATGTCTTAGAATGAAAAAAACTGGAAGCGGAGACGGCTTCCAGATGCTTCGTTTCGGCGATTTTCATGGAAAGGGGGGCGGCATGGGGCCACATCTCTTGCTCGCCGCGCTGCTCACGATGTGTCTGCTCGCGGGCAGCTTCATCGCGTTTTTCCCGCTCAAGGAGCGTGTCACGCGGGAGAATCAGCTGCATTTCTATTTCGCGTATGCTGCGCTTTCGCTCTGCCTCTTCGTGAGCGCGCTGCTCACGTTCGAGCGGACGTCGGCGCCGCTCGTGTTCAAGTGGTATTTCCTCTGGAGCCCGTTCCTGCGCATCTACGTCTCCTATAAGACGCTCGGGCGGCCGTTCGTCGAGCAGCTCTTCTGCTACAGCATGGCGGCGCTCGTCACGACGGTCACGCATACGACGGCATCGTTCCTGCACGATTTCGAGCTTTCGTGCGGGATGGTCGACCCGACGGACCCTCTGCTGCTGCTCTCGCTGCACTGCTTGAATTTCCTCTTGATCCTTGCGGCAGCGATGCCGTTCCTCTACCGGCTGTTGCGCAATCTCATGCCGCCGGAGCGCTTCTTCCGCTACCAGCGCCTCGGCGTCTATCTGACGCTGTTGCCGTTCGCTGCAGTTATCGGCACATCGTTCCAATTCTATGACAATGAGCTGTTCCACGATACGCCGGAGCGGCTCTCGCGTCTCGTCCTGCTCATCTTGCTCTTCTTCATCTACCGCATGATCCTCATCTACGGCGGCCATCTGAGCCGGGACGTGCACCGGGAGAACCAGCGCCGTGAGCTCGCGCTCCAGCAGGCGGCGATCGAGGATGCCGCGCAGCGCATGGAGGAGCATAAGCGGACGCTCTCCATCCTGCGCCACGACATGCGCCACTATGACACGATGCTCGCGGGGCTGCTCGTGGATGGCAAGACGGAGGAGGCGCAGGCGCTCATCGAGAAGCACACGGCGACCGTCGATCTGACGAAGGTGAAAGCGTACTGCAGCGAGCCGCTCGTCAACGCCGTGCTCTCCGTCCATTTCCAGCGCATCGAGGAGAGCGGCATCCCGCTCACGCAGCGCATCGGGCTCGGCGAGACGCGGCAGGGGAGCGCGGCGGACATCGCGCTCCTGCTCGCGAACCTCGTCGAGAATGCGTATCAGGCGAGCCTCAAGCAGCCCGCGGATCGGCGCGGCATCGAGGTGCGCCTCGAGTCGCGCGGCGAGGCGCACGTGCTGAAGGTCGAGAACAGGTACGACGGCGAGCCGTTCCTCGGGCCCGACGGGCTGCCGCAGACGGCGGTGCCAGGCCATGGCGTCGGCACGGAGTCGCTGCGCCGCTTCATGGAGAAATACCATGCGCGCGCCACGTTCCACTGCGAGGCGGGGCGCGTCCGCTGCCTCGTCTACTGGAACAGCTGAGGCGATCACGGTAGGCCGTGGGGACGGCGCGCCGCAGGTGCGCGCAGGGAAGGTCGTTCGCGTTTTCCGGTGCTTTGGGGGCATCTTCGCGGTGTGGGAACCGTGGGGACGGGCGCGCGAGCGGGAGAAAATCTAGGGAATAGGAAAACAGGAATCTTGGGATGATGAGTAAAGGGTGATCCGATGGGTAAAGAGCTCACGCTTGCGCTCGTTGACGACCGCGCGGAGGACGCGCAGTCGCTTTCGCGCGCGCTGCAGACGTATTTTGCGGAGAGCGCACCGACGTTTACGCCGCGGCTGCGGGCGTTCTCGTCCAAGGCGGATTTCCTCGCCGCCTATGAGCCGGGGAGGTTCGAGCTCATCTTCCTCGACATCTTCCTCGGCGACGGCACGGGCATGGAGATCGCGCGCACGATCCGCAGGAGCGATCCCGCCGCAGCGCTCATCTTCCTCACGACGAGCCCGGACTTCGCCGTGGAGAGCTATGATGTCTATGCCGCGGGCTACCTTCTGAAGCCGCTCGCACAGAACCGGGCGGGCTTCCGCCGGACGCTCACGCGCGTGCTGAAGCGCTTCGCCCCTGCGGCGGTCTTCGCCGCGACGAGCATGTACCGTCCCGTCCGCGTGCCGTACGCGGAGATCCTCTACCTCGACACCTCCTCGACGCACCGCATCGGGAAGAGCCGCAACATCATGCTGCACCTCGTGAACGGCAAGGCGTGCTCCATCGACCTCTCGTTTGCGGAGGCGTGGGAGCGGCTGCAGGGCGACGCGCGCTTCGTCGAGTGCAGCAGCCATCTCGTCGTGAACCTCGAGCACGTCAAGAAAATCACGGATGAGGGAGATTTCCTGATGGCGGACGGCACGCAGCTCCCCATCAGCCGCCGCAAGAAGAAGGAGAGCGAGGCGGCGTTCTTTCATTTTCTGTTGCGCGAGGGCGCATGAGATAGGACCGGACAAGACCGGCGGCAAGCGAGCAGCTTGCCGCCGGTTTTTTGCGTTTGGTCGCATGAGAAACGAAATACGCGCGGTGTACTATGGTTCATCTCTTTTCCCCATATCCACGCGGGCGAATGCTATACTTCAATAAGAAGCAAGAGCAAACGTCCTGCCTGTCGGAACATGGAGAGACAACGCAGCGGTGCCTTGCTTCAGAAGACGGCTTTATCTGTTGGGAGAAAGGAAGAAGTCCTATGAAACTTAACAAGAAGGCAACGGCACTCCTGCTCGGTCTGACACTCGGTCTCTCCGGAACCGCGTTCGCCGCGGATGGCGCAGACAGCTTCAGCGATGTGCCGCAGGGGCACTGGGCGTATGACGCGCTCGACTATCTCGCCAAAGACGGCGTGATCGACGGCATGGGCGACGGCACGTTCCAGGGCAACCGCACGATGACGCGCTATGAGATGGCGTCCATCGTCGCGAAAGCAATGCAGAAAGGCGGCCTCGGCGTCGGCGACCAGGCAGTGCTCGAGAAACTCGAGAAGGAGTATGGCACGGAGCTCGCTGCCCTCAAGGGACAGGTCGACCAGAACACGAAAGATATCAACGACCTCAAGGGCGGCGTCGCTGGCAAGCTCAAGCTCGACGGTATGATCCGTGTGCAGTACGATGCGGACCATGCGCAGGGGAACTACGCGAGCGGCAAGGACCTCGTATATGAGGGCAGCGACAGCAAGAGCAATCATCGTTTCTACTTCAACTTGAATGCAGCTTACAAGGTCAACGACAACTGGACGGTCCGCACGCAGCTCGAGAAAAATGCCAACTACGCCCATACGGGTCAGTACTATTACGACGGCAAAGAGAACGGCTACGAGTACGACAAGGCGAATTCCTACGATAAGGGGAACCGCTATAAGAAGACCTGGTCGGGACATAACGGCGAGATCCAGCGCATCTGGGTCGAGGGCTACAACCCGCATTCCGGCGGCTGGATCTCCATCGGCCGTGCATGGCGTGGCCTCGGCGGGCAGAACATGTTCCTCGGCAACGAGACGGACGGCGTGCAGGCAGGGGTTCCCATCCCGGGTACGCATCTGACGGGGTCCGTGTTCTACATGACGCCGAGCGTCGGTGACTACGCAACGCCGTGGTATTATGGTGTCGGCTTCTGGGGCAACATCGGCCACAGCGTCGGTGTCAATGTCGACTACGCACACCGCTACAACGGCCCGACGGATTGGGGCATCGAGAACGGCTATGTCCTGAGCGGCTGGTGGAATATGTTCAAGAATGTCGAGTTCAAGGTCGACTACACGAAGACGGATGCGGATTCCCAGAACCACGGCATCTACTATCGCCTGAACTATCGCAACACGAACCTCGCACAGCCGAAGTCCTATCAGCTCTACGCTCGTTACTTCTACAAGGGCAACAGCTCCCATCTCCATGGCGATGATGAGTGGGGCTCGATCGATATCAACGGCAACGTCAAGGGATGGATGCTCGGCGTCAAGTATGTCCCCTGGACGAACGTCGAGTGGGAGACGATGTACTCGCGTCAGCACGAGATCACGAACTCGGACAACGCGCGCAACCTCTTCCGCACGCAGATGGATTTCCATTTCTGATCAGTTTCATAGAGGGGCAGGCACCTTATCACAGGTCGCTTGCTGAGCATTTTCCGCTCGCCGATGCAGGCGAAGAAAGAGGTGTTCCTGCCGTATGCAGTCTTTTTCCGGCATATGAAGCGGCGGGGACGCCTCTTTTGCTGCTATGAGACAGATATTTTGGAACCCGGGGGAACCTGGGAGCTTTGGAGGGATGGATGAAATGAATCGGATGAAGACTTTGCGCCGCGCGATCAGCCTGTCGCTGACGCTCGGTCTCTTCGCGGCGCCTTACGCTGCGCCGCAGCTGCTCCCGCAGACGGTGGCGGCGCCCGTCGCCGAGGCGGCGGCCGCCGTGCAGAAAGACGATGTCGTGCTCGTCGGTTCGCTGCAGTCGGCGCTCGGCGCGGCGAAGGACTGGGACCCTGCGGACGGCACGACGATCATGAAGCCGGACGGCAAGGGACACCGCGTCTACGTCGGGCACCTCAAGAAGGGCAACTACGACTTCAAGGTCGCGATCGGCGGCAGTTGGGATGTCAACTACGGCAAGGATGGCGTGGCGGGCGGCCCGAATACGGCGCTGCGCCTCGCGGCGGATCACGATGTGACGTTCACCTATGATGAGGCGACACACAAGGTCACGGTGTCCTATGAGGGCATGGAGGCGGAGCAGCAGGCGTTCGCCGCCGAGGGCCGCGCCATCGTCGTGACGGGCACGGTGCAGACGAAGGCAGGCGCGCCGAAGGACTGGGATCCGAGCAACATGACGACGCGCATGAAGCCGATGGGGCATGACTTTTACAGCTATACGGAGAAGCTGCCAGCGGGCAACTATCAGTACAAGATTTCCGTCAATGGCAGCTGGGCGGAGAACTATGGCCTCGGCGGCCTGCCGGACGGCGCGAATATCCCTGTGAATGTCGACAAGCCGACGACGGTGACGTTCTACTACAACGACAAGACGCACCGCATCGCGGACTCGACGAGCTATACGATGCTCGCCGATGAGGCGCTGCCGAAGCTCTCGGGCGTCCCGGGGCTCAAGGATGATGTGATGCGCGACGAGCTCCTCGAGCAGTTCTACCAGCTCACGGCAGATGTCCCCGCGGGCACGTACGAGGTGACGGTCTCGCAGCAGGACGCCGCGCCCGTCACGCAGTCTGTGACGATCGCGAAGGACGGAACGGTGACGTTCTACTATGACAGCAAGGCGCGGCGTATCATCGCGGATGATGGCCGCATCCGCGCGGACAAGGTCTATCACAACAGCTGGGACAGCGCGTACCGCGCGCCGTTCGAGGCCATCGAGGCCGGGAAGAGCGTGAAGCTCTCGCTCGCGACGGGCGCCGGTGATGTCAAGGACGCGAAGCTCATCCTCGAGAAGGCAAAGATCGTCGTCAACGCCGGCGACGAGTACAATCCGGACTACAGCGCGGGCACGCGCGAAGTCCTGCCGATGACGAAAGTCGGCACGAAGGACGGCGAAGACCTCTGGAGCATCACCGTCACGCCGAAAGACGTCGGTATCTACGGCTACAAGTTCCTGCTCAACGATACGAAGGAGTATGGCGACGACGCGAAGCCGGGCGCGACGGGCGAGCTCAAGCTCCGCGGCGTGAAGCCCTACCAGCTTACGGTCTACGCGCCGGGCTTTACGACGCCGGACTGGGCGAAGACGGCGGTCTGCTATCAGATTTTCCCCGATCGCTTCTACGACGGCGACAAGGCGAACGATAACGCGCGCGACACGGCGCGCGGCCCGCAGCCGGTGCAGCATCGTGCCTGGACAGACCTGCCGGCGAACTACAGCAAGACGCCGGACAAGGACGGCGACACCTGGGAGTGCAACGACTTCTTCGGCGGCGACCTCGCGGGCATCACGCAGAAGCTCGACTACCTGCAGAAGCTCGGCGTCACGGCGATCTACGTCAACCCGATCTACGCGGCCTCGTCGAACCATCGCTACGACGCGCGCGACTACGGCGCCATCGACCCGTTCCTCGGCGACTTCCAGAACCTCGAGACGCTCGTCACGGAGATGACGAAACGCGGCATGCACCTCATCATGGACGGCGTCTACAACCACGTCGGCGACGACTCCATCTATTTCGACCGCTACGGCAAATACGACACGGTCGGCGCCTATGAGTACTGGAGCCGCATCTACGACCTCATGAACGGCAAGCAGATGAAGCTCGCCGACGCGATGGACGAGGCGAAGAAGGAGCTCACGGCTGAGGGGCAGAAATTCAGCCCGTGGCACTGGGAGAACTGGTTCGAGATCAAGAACCAGAAGACGAAAGACATGATGGGCGCGAAGTACGCCTACCACGACTGGCAGGGCTACGACAGCCTCGTACCGTTCAAGGACGCGGACTACCCGGGATCGAATGAGGGCACGAAAGTCTCCGATCTCGGCGACTACCTGCTCTACGGCAAGGGCGGCGAGAAGGGCGTCATCATGAAATGGTTCGACTACGGCCTCTCCGGCTGGCGCCTCGACGTCGCGAAGGAAGTCCCGCCGGGATTCTGGCAGAACGTCCGCAAGGAAGTCAAGTCCATCAAGACGCAGGGCGGCGACACCCCGCTGCTGCTCGGCGAGATCTGGCAGGACGGCACGCAGTTCCTCACGGGCGACACGTTCGACTCCGTGATGAACTACAAGCTCTCCTACGCGATTGGCACGCACTTCCTCAAGAACGGCGACGCGAAAGCCTGCGATGACGAGCTCACGCGCCTGCGCCAGAACTATCCGAAGGAAGCGCTCTACGACCTCATGAACATCGTCGACAGCCACGACACGGCGCGTGCCATCTACGTCTTCGGCGGCGGCAACGACAGCGTGCCGCAGGCGACGCTCAAGGACTTCGACTACAAGCTCGGCAAGGCGCGCCTCAAGCTCGCCGCAGCGTTCCTCATGGGCTACCCCGGCATGCCGACGATCTACTACGGCGACGAGGCCGGACAGTACGGCAGCGCCGACCCCGACTGCCGCCGCACGTATCCGTGGGGCAAGGAGGACAAAGACCTCCTGAAGTACTATCAGAAAGTCATCTCCGTGCGCAACGACCATAAGAACGTCTTCGCGCTCGGCGACGTTTTGACGCTCAAGGCGGAAGGCGACATCTACGCCTTCGCGCGCATGGCCGTCGATGGCAGCGGCAAGGTCGGCATCGTCGCCCTCAACCGCGGCAAAGCCGCCGTCACCGCCCTCCCCGTGAGCGCCCCGGACGGCACGGTCTTCAAGGATCAGCTCTCGGGCAAATCGTTCACCGTCAAGGCCGGCACCCTCACGCTCCCGCTCGGCGACACGCAGGCGATGATGCTGCTCGACTGAGCTGGGACGAGATCAGCAGTGATGAGGTGAGATTTTCGCCCAAGTGTGCTACAATGATTCCAACACAGGCAAGCAGGGAATCATCTGTGGCACATTTTTTGTATGTGAGCGAAAGAAAGGGGAGCAATTCCATGGGGAACGGGAGAGAGGCTGGCTGGTGGCCGGGGCGGATGGTGCTCGGGATGGTACTCGGGGCGCTCGTGCTGATGGTCGGCGGCATCGTGTGCGCGCAGCAGGCGCAGCAGACGCCGGAGTATGCGCTCCGGGAGATCGCGCACGCGCTCGAGAGCCGCGACGCGGAGGCGCTCGACCGCTATGTGGCGGAGGATGTGCTGCTTACGTCGAGCTATGACGAGGGGACGGCGCTGCTCGCACGCGATGTGGAGAAGCTCGCGACGCTCTACCCGGACGATTGGTTCTTCCGGCACGATACGGAGTTCATGACATCGTATCTCCGGGGTCGGCGCGTGGACGATCTCGCGCTGCTCTCGCGCGTGGTCTCTTTCTACATGCACCCGGAGGCGACGCCCGTGAGCCGCGCGGACGGGCAGGCGCACTGGCTCGCGACGGAGTGCGAGACGTTCCTCGCACACTATACGGCGCATGTCGATGCGATCGAGCAGCGGCAGGGCGAGGCGATCGCGCAGGTGACGGTCACGGGCGATGAGAGCGACTACGGCCGTCTCGTGCCGCAGCTGACGCTGCGCTTGCTGCTGCGGCAGGAGGGCGACGGGCACTACGAGCTCACGCGGGTCGAGAACGCGGAGGAGATCTTCTATCCCGTCGTCAAGGGCGTCGAGGATTATTGGACGCTGCAGGGGTGGCAGTGATGGTGCATGCGGGGCAGGTGCGCGAGGAGGAGGCATGGACGCGGAATCAGCAAATGTCGCTTTTCGCGCGGCTCTGCGGCCACACGTGGATGATCCTCCGGCACAAGTACTGGGTATTTCGCTACGCGTGCATCGCGGGCATCCCGTGGCAGGGCTTCCTGCACGATTGGTCGAAGTTCTCGCGCATGGAGTTCGTCGAGAGCGTGCGCTACTACAACGGCATCTGCTCGCCGATCTGGCTCTGCAAGAAGCGGAATCACGGCTTTTCCTACGCGTGGATTCACCATCACGGGCGCAACCTGCACCACTATGAAGCGTGGCAGGATGATTTCGACCACGGTGCGCATCCCGTCGATATGCCGTACCGCTACGCCGTGGAGATGATCTGCGATTTCCTCGCCGCCGGGCGCGCCTACGGGCGGTCGTCGTTTACGTTCGCGAGCGAGTACGCGTGGTGGCAGCGGAAACGGAAGAACGGCGTCGCGATGACGCCCGCCATGCAGGAGTTCGTCGAGCGGCTGCTAGGCGCGCTTGCGCGGACGGAGGATGTGCGGCTCCTGCGTCCTGCATCGACGCGGCGCCTCTACGAGGCGTGCGTGGGTCCCGTGCGGCCATGCCCGTGAGGCGCGGCGCTCAGAGGGCGGCGGCCCGGCTCCTATGGTATATGGCAGCGGCGACGCGCGTCTTTCTCCTGTGTCCCTGTACCTTAGGCGGGGCTATGGCGATGGGGGCGGAGAGAGTAAAAAGACCGGCAGGCACCTTGGTTCCTGGAACCTTGATGCCTGCCGGTCTTTCTATGCTTGATCGGCGATTGTCTTTCGACCTCCGCCCGCGCGTCACTCGAGCGAGATGATCTTATGCTTGAGCACGTAGACGAGCGCCTGCGTGCGGTCGCTCACGTTGAGCTTGCGGAAGATGTTCGTGAGGTGGTTCTTGACGGTCTTCTCGCTCACGCAGAGCGCCTGGGCGATGTCCTGGTTGGAGAAGCCTTTCGCGATGCAGGCGAGAACGTCCATCTCGCGCGTCGTGAGGCGCTCGCTGCGGCTCTCGCGCCACATTTCCCGCGCTTTCTCCGTGAGGTCCTCGCCCTCGCCGACGCCGCCGAAGAGGCGCTCGCAGAGCTTCGGGTAGACGAAGGCGTTGCCCTCGTTGACGACGTGGATGGCCTTGATGAGGACGCTCGGCTCGACGTCTTTGAGCAGGTAGCCGAGCGCGCCGCTTTTGAGCATCTCGAGCACGTAGTTGTCGCTGTCGTGGATCGTAAGTGCGATGATCTTCGTCTTGCATTTCGCCGCCTGCAGCTGCTTCGTGACCTCGAGGCCGCTGAGGCCCGGCAGGTTGAGGTCGAGGAGCAGGATATCCGGCTGCAGGACGAGCGTGCGCGCAAGCGTTTCCTGGCCGTCTTCGGCTTCTCCCACGACTTCGAGGTCGTCCTCGAAGTTCAGGACCCGCTTGATTCCCTGTCGCAGCAGGGCGTGGTCGTCTGCAATGAGTATTTTGATCGCCATACTTCTATTTCCCCCTATTGATTCCATCCTCTTTGAGGACATGTGCTGTTAAGAACATGATGATTTCTGAGTCTGATGTGCTTTTCCTCTCGCTTTTGAAGAAGGCGCCGAGGACGGGCAGGTCCCCGAGGAAGGGGATCTTGCTGAGACTCCGCGTCTCCTCGC
>ERZ772897.1545-NODE-1545-length-23371-cov-13.235761_pt1 | contig 23371 bp, 10 predicted proteins | sample MGYA00512125_ERZ772897 | MGnify/ENA primary metagenome ERZ772897 (study PRJEB29015, sample SAMEA2737660) | human gut metagenome | biome: human gut; feature: human-associated habitat; material: faeces | place: China | collected 2012 ... | reverse complement strand
CGTGCCAAAAGTAAGACCTTTTTTGCTTTCTTCCAAAACGAAACTCTTAATTTATGAGATATTGCATCAAAAATGGACATTTTTGACGTTTGCGTGCACAAAATTAGTCGTTTCCGTGCACGAAAAACAAAAAATGCACCTACTTGACTAAAAAATCCCACTGGGTTTGGAGGAAAAACACTACTTTCGTACCGTGAAAAAAGACTATGTTGAATCCTTAAAATAACAAACCATGAGACGAACTCCTTTTTATAATTTTTTTATAGTGGCTTTATTGGTTACAATGACCGCTTCCGTATCGGCACAACAGGTAGACAGCAAACTTCCCTGGTCTGTGCGACTGACTGAATCGGAAATGATCCGTTACCCCGAATCCTGGCAGCTCGACTTTCAGCCGAAACTGAAGTGGGATTATTGCCACGGACTTGAACTGGGAGCCATGCTCGATGTGTACGACGCTTATGGCGACAAGAAAATTCGTGATTACGCCATCGCGTATGCGGATACAATGGTGCACGAAGACGGAAGCATTACCGCTTATAAATTAACCGATTATAGTCTTGATCGTATCAACTCCGGAAAAATCCTTTTCCGTATCTATGAGCAGACCAAGAATCCTAAATATAAGAAAGCGCTCGACTTGCTTTATAGCCAGTTTGAAGGACAACCGCGTAATGAGGACGGTGGTTTTTGGCATAAAAAGATTTATCCCCACCAAATGTGGCTGGACGGAATTTACATGGGAGCTCCTTTCTACGCGGAGTATGCATTCCGTAATAATCTTCCGCAGGACTATGCAGATGTAATCAACCAGTTTGTCACTTGTGCCCGTCATACGTACGATCCTAAAAATGGTCTTTATCGTCATGCGTGCGATGTAAGCCGCACCGAACGTTGGGCGGACCCGGTGACCGGACAGTCGAAACATACGTGGGGACGTGCAATGGGATGGTATGCGATGGCATTGGTGGATGTGCTCGAATTTATTCCGCAACATGAAGCCGGAAGAGATTCCCTGCTTGATATATTGAATAATGTAGCTGTGCAGGTGAAGAAACTTCAGGATCCGAAGACCGGAGGATGGTATCAGGTGATGGACCGGAGTGGTGATAAAGGTAATTACGTAGAATCTTCTTGTTCCGCTATGTTTATTTATTCGCTCTTTAAGGCGGTTCGTTTGGGATATATTGATAAGTCTTATCTGGATGTGGCATTGAAAGGCTACAAAGGATTCCTGGATAATTTTATCGAAGTGGACAAGAACGGATTGGTAACCATCACCAAGGCTTGTGCAGTGGCAGGATTGGGAGGAAAGGTATATCGTTCCGGCGATTATGACTATTATATTAATGAAACTATCCGCAATAACGATCCTAAAGCCGTAGGACCTTTTATTATGGCTAGCTTGGAATACGAACGTTTACAAAAGTAATTTCCGACAATGAAAAGGACTATTTTTAAAGGAATGATGTGTTTGCTTCTACTGGCTGTGGGAGCAACATCTGTTTATGCACAACAACAGCAACGCAAAGACACATTAGTCGTGGCACGCGACGGGACAGGGGAGTATCGTAACATTCAGGAAGCCGTGGAAGCTGTCCGCGCTTTTATGGATTATACGGTGACGATCTATATCAAGAACGGTATATACAAAGAAAAGCTGGTCATTCCTTCCTGGGTGAAGAATGTGCAATTAGTGGGCGAAAGCGCAGAAAAAACGATTATCACTTACGATGACCATGCCAATATCAATAAGATGGGTACTTTCCGCACCTATACGGTAAAAGTGGAGGGAAATGACATCACTTTCAAAGACCTGACGATTGAAAATAATGCGGCTCCACTGGGGCAAGCGGTAGCTCTTCACACCGAAGGCGACAGACTGATGTTTGTCAATTGTCGTTTCCTGGGAAATCAGGATACTATTTATACAGGAACCGAAGGAGCCCGTCTCTTATTCACGAATTGCTATATCGAGGGAACTACCGATTTTATTTTTGGTCCTTCCACCGCTCTATTCGAATATTGTGAACTGCATAGTAAACGTGATTCGTATATCACTGCAGCTTCCACTCCTCAAAGTGAAGAATTCGGTTATGTATTTAAAAACTGTAAGCTGACGGCCGCTCCGGGAGTGAAAAAAGTATATTTGGGTCGTCCGTGGCGTCCTTATGCGGCAACGGTCTTTATCAATTGTGAGTTTGGTAATCATATCCGTCCCGAAGGATGGCACAATTGGAAGAATCCGGAGAACGAAAAGACAGCCCGTTATGCCGAATTCGGAAATACGGGTGCGGGCGCAGATGCTTCTGGGCGTGTGGCATGGGCTAAACAGTTGACAAATAAGGAGGCAATGAAGTATACTCCGCAAAATATCTTTAAGGAAAGCAGTAATTGGTATCCTTATAAATAAAAATACGTAGGTTTTCCGACTGTTTATGCAGCTTGAAATTTTTGTTTCCGGGCTTGGGCATTTGCTTTCCTGGCTTGAAACTCCCGTTCCAAGGCAGGAAACTGCAGTTTCCCTATGTGGGAACTGTCGTTTCTCTACGTGGAAACTAGCGTTTCTTCCCAGGGAAACTGTAGTTCCTATGCGTGGAAACTGAATTTGTCTGCGTGCAAAACAGGATCATATAAGGTGTTGCAGATAAACATCTGCAACGGTATCTGCAACAGTATCTGCAACGCTGCAATCGGTTGATTGCAAGTAAGATACAAGCAAAACGTTGCAGGTGGCAGATAAAAACAAAAAATAAAACTCGTAGGAGAGGATGAAGAATATGAAAACACTTAGGGTTAAAATGGTAGGGCTACTTGCAACGGCTCTTATTCTTTTTTCTGCATTTCGTGCAGACAAACCGGTCATCACTATCTTTATGATAGGTGATTCGACAATGGCTAACAAGAAAATAGACGGAGGAAATCCCGAACGTGGTTGGGGAATGGTACTTCCCGGATTCTTCTCCGAAGACATACGGATAGACAATCATGCCGCCAACGGTCGAAGTTCCAAGAGTTTTATCAGCGAAGGACGCTGGGAAAAAGTAATTTCTAAAGTGAAGAAAGGAGATTATGTCTTTATCCAGTTCGGCCATAATGATGAGAAAGCAGACTCTACCCGTCACACCGATCCGGGTAGTACTTTTGATGAAAATCTTCGTCGGTATGTGAATGAAACCCGCGCCAAAGGTGGAATTCCGGTGTTGTTCAACTCTATCGTCCGTCGAAACTTCGTACAGCCGAAGGATGCTGCCATCGCAAAAGATGTCCGCCGCACACCGGGGGAAAAGGAACAACCGAAAGAGGGAACCGTTTTATTCGATACGCATGGTGCCTATCTGGATGCTCCCCGCAATGTGGCAAAAGAACTGGGAGTGACTTTCATCGACATGAACAAAATCACCCACGACCTGGTGCAGGGACTGGGACCAGTAGAATCAAAGAAACTATTCATGTTTGTCGAACCCAATCAGGTGCCGGCTTTCCCGAAAGGTCGTGAAGACAATACTCACTTAAACGTATACGGAGCACGAACAATTGCCGGACTGGCAGTGGATGCTATCGGCAAGGAAATTCCGGAACTGGCGAAGTATATCCGTCAATTCGATTATGTAGTGGCCCAAGACGGTAGCGGTGATTTCTTTACCGTGCAGGAAGCTATCAATGCTGTTCCCGATTTTCGCAAAGACGTCCGTACCACTATCCTGATTCGTAAAGGAACTTATAAAGAGAAGCTCATCATCCCCGAATCCAAGATTAATATCTCTTTGATTGGAGAAGACGGTGCGATACTGACTTATGACGGTTTTGCAAACAAGAAAAATGTATTCGGCGAGAACATGGGAACTTCCGGTTCGTCCAGCTGTTACATCTATGCCCCTGATTTTTATGCGGAGAATATCGCATTCGAGAACTCATCAGGTCCCGTAGGACAGGCAGTTGCCTGCTTTGTGTCTGCCGACCGTGTCTATTTTAAGAACTGTCGTTTTTTAGGTTTCCAGGATACCCTCTATACATACAGTAAGCAAAGCCGCCAATATTATGAAGACTGCTACATCGAAGGAACGGTTGATTTTATCTTCGGTTGGTCTACGGCTGTTTTCAACCGTTGCTACATTCATAGTAAGCGGGATGGTTATGTCACCGCTCCCTCTACTGATAAAGGAAAAAAATATGGCTATGTATTCTATGATTGTAAACTGACTGCGGAACCGGAAGCCACAAAAGTGTATCTGTCCCGTCCCTGGCGTCCGTATGCACAAGCTGTATTCATCCGTTGCGAACTGGGGAAACACATTCTTCCCATTGGCTGGAACAACTGGGGCAAGAAGGAAAACGAGAAAACTGTCTTTTATGCCGAATATGAAAGTCGGGGCGAAGGAGCCAACCCGAAAGCGCGCGCTGCTTTCTCCCAACAATTGAAGAATCTGAAAGGATATGAGATAAATGCAGTTTTGGCAGGAGAAGACGGATGGAATCCGATAGAGAACGGAAATAAACTGATAACGGTAAAGCGTTGATCTGACGAACAGATATGATTGTTTACTCAAGTTTCGGAAGTAGTTTAATAGGCTGAAAGCCTTCTATTATATAGCGTAGGGCATTGCCCTACGTGATAGGTATACACCAAACATAAGCCCTGAAAGGGCGGAACTGCATATGCTCAACTGGTACACTGCTTTATTGAGCTGGTACAACTTTATCGATCTGGTACAACTGATAGTCAATATGCCCCTACAATGGAACAAAAATTAAGCTAATTCACCTCTGCAATGAAACAAAAAATGAGTAAATTCACCCCTGCAATGAAACAAATTTGTATATTTGTAACTGTAAATAAACAAATTACGATATGTTTGAACGAAGGATACAGAATCAGTTGCATGAGTGGGCAGAGAAAAATAATAGAAAACCTCTGATATTGAGAGGAGCCCGCCAAGTAGGGAAGACCACTATTGTTGAGCAGTTTGGCAAAGAATTTGATAATTTCCTGTCTTTAAATCTTGAAAAGAAAGAGGCAAAGGATTTGTTTGAGTCTACTGATGATGTAAAGATGCTGCTGCCTTTATTGTTTTTGTATGATAATAAGCCGCAGAGGCCGGGACGAACCCTGCTTTTTATCGACGAGATACAGTCGTCGCCACAAGCTGTTGCATTGTTGCGGTACTTTTACGAGGAATTGCCGGAGTTGTATGTTATTGCAGCAGGTTCTCTTCTGGAAAATATGTTGGACAAACACATCTCGTTGCCTGTAGGACGGGTGGAGTATATGGCTTTGCATCCGTGTTCCTTTATTGAGTTTCTTCAGGCAATAGGAGAGGGACGGTTTGTAGATTGGATTTTGGAAGCACGTTTGCCGGAGGCTTTCCATCAACAATTAATGCTACTTTTTAATAGTTATGCACTGATAGGCGGGATGCCCGAAATTGTAGCGAGGTATGCTGCTAACCGAGATGTTGTATCCTTGTCCGATACTTACAATCAACTGCTAAATGCCTACAAGAATGATGTGGAAAAGTATGCGGAGACAAACACGCAAGCTGCGGTGATTCGTTACATACTGGAAGAAGGTTGGGGATATGCAGGGCAAGCTGTCACTTTAGGAGGATTTGCACAGTCCGCTTACAAAGCCCGTGAAACGGGCGAGGCTTTCCGTACTCTGGAAAAAGCATTGTTGCTGGAGTTGGTATATCCTACCACTCATACGATAATGCCAGCTACCACAGATTTGAAACGCGCTCCTAAATTGATCTGGCTGGATACAGGACTAGTAAATTATGCGGCTGAAATACAAAAAGAATATCTTCTTAGTAAAGATTTGACGGATACATGGAGAGGTATGGCTGCCGAACAAATCGTTGCGCAGGAATTAAAAGCTCTTTCCAACGAAGTAGGTAAGAAGCAAAAGTTTTGGGTACGGGCTAAAAGGGGGAGTTCTGCAGAAGTGGACTTTGTATACATATATGGCGGGAAAATCATTCCAATTGAAGTGAAAAACGGACACAACGCCCACTTAAAATCCATTCATCAGTTTATGAATGAAACGGAGCATGATTTGGCAGTTCGAATCTGGTCGGGGAATTATGCTATAGACGAAGTTACTACTAATGAAGGAAAACATTTCAAACTTATCAACCTTCCTTTTTACATGATAGCCGCATTGCCTAATATTTTAAAAAAAATAGAGACATAAGTCATGTTGGCCCGATTCTGTTAAATAGCCACTAAAGATTGCATGATACTACAAGTATTTTTCTATCTTTACGCCACAGAACCGAGTGATATGATGAAGAAAACCTTAATTTCAGTAATTCTTTTGTTAGCTATTGCGTTCTCAACATACGCGCAACAGCACTGTTTTTTCACCCACTATTCTACTGAAGATGGACTATCCCAAAATACGGTGATGAACATCTTGCAGGATCACAAAGACAACCTTTGGTTTGCCACCTGGGATGGTATCAACCGTTTCAACGGTTATACTTTCAAAACATACAAGGCTCGTCAGGGAAACTACATCAGTCTGACCAATAACCGTGTAGACCGTATGTATGAAGATTGTTACGGCTTTCTGTGGTTGCTGACTTATGACAACCGTGTCCATCGTTTCGACCCGAAGACAGAGACATTCGAGCAAGTGCCTGCTGCCGGAGAAGAGGGGAGTGCTTTCAATGTGCATACCATTGAAGTGATGCCGAACGGAACCGTCTGGCTGCTGACGGAAAACGACGGGGCCATCCGCATCCTGACGCATCCGGATGAGAATAATCGCTTGACATGGGATATTTATTCCAGCAAGACAGAACTGTTTCCTTCTTTACATGTATTCAAAGTTCATCAGGATAAAGCCGGCAATGACTGGTTGTTGACGGATAATGGCCTCGGTATGATCCATCCCGGAAAGAAAGAGCCGGATTCTTATTTTACGGAGACAAAAGGAAAGTTTGGCGGAATGAATCAGGCTTTCTATGCTGTGCAGGAACGCGATAAAGATATTTGCTTCGCCTCGGATCATGGACGCATCTGGTCTTATCAGAAAGAAAGCGGAGAGTTTACGTTGATCGAGCTTCCCACAAAAGGACAGATCACCTCCATTCATCCCATTGCACCGGACGTATCCGTTATTACTACCGATTCGGATGGCTTCTTTACTTACAACCTGCGAACAAAAACAAACGTACATTACTCGTTCCTGACTTGTAAGGCGTTACCCGCAAAGCCGATCCTTTCTGCTTATGTAGACCGTTCTTCGGAAGTGTGGTTCGAACAGGAAGAACCGGGTGTTGTAGCTCATTTTAATCCCTCGACCGGAGTGGTGACCCGCGAACAAATTCCTATAGAATACAGCAATCCCGAACGTTCCCGTCCGGCTTTTCATATCCATGAAGACGTAAACGGTTATCTTTGGGTACATCCTTACGGAGGAGGTTTCTCTTACTTCGATCCTCAAAAAAAATGCTTGGTTCCTTTCTATAACGGACTGGGTAGCCGTGACTGGCGTTTTTCCAATAAGATTCATTCGGCCTTTTCCGACAAACAAGGTAATCTGTGGCTTTGTACCCACTCTAAAGGATTGGAGAAAGTGACTTATCGAAATGTACCCTTTGCGATGATGACCCCTATGCCTCATGAACACGAATCGTTGCACAATGAGGTGCGTGCCCTGTGTGAAGACAAACTGGGTAATTTGTGGGTTGGCTTGAAAGACGGTATACTTCGTATGTATGATGCCGGCAAAACTTATAAAGGATACCTCACCGAAAGCGGCACGATCTCTACCACCGGTACTCCCATGTTGGGAACCGTTTATTTTGTTATTCAGGATTCAAAAGGAATCATCTGGATTGCGACAAAAGGAGACGGCCTTGTTCGTGCCGAGCCGACTTCTTCCAACGGAATGTCTTATAAGCTGACCCGTTATCTTCATCGTGAAGATGATATGTACAGTTTGAGCGATAATAATGTATATTGCGTCTATGAAGATCATTATGGTCGTATCTGGCTGGCAACTTTTGCCGGAGGTATCAATTATATCACGGAGAATGAAGCTGGAAAGACATTGTTTATCAATCACCGGAACAATCTGAAAGGTTATCCCATCGATCCTTGTTACAAAGCTCGTTTCATCACTTCCGATAACAACGGACGCTTGTGGGTAGGAACAACTACGGGTGCCGTTGCTTTTGATGAGAATTTTAAGAAACCGGAGGATGTGAAGTTCTATCATTTCTCCCGTATGCCGAATGATACGCAAAGTTTGAGTAATAATGATGTCCATTGGATTATCTCCACCAAGAAAAAGGAACTTTACCTGGCTACTTTCGGCGGCGGACTCAACAAACTGGTATCTATCAGTAAGGACGGTCACGGAGAATTCAAATCATATTCCGTATTGGATGGTCTTCCTTCCGATGTCCTGCTTTCCATCCGTGAAGATAGTAAGCAGAATCTATGGATTAGTACAGAGAATGGAATTTGTAAGTTCATCCCCTCTGAAGAACGTTTTGAAAGTTATGACGAACGTAGTATCACTTTCCCTGTACGTTTTAGTGAAGCCGCTTCGGCATTAACTGCTAAAGGAAGTATGCTTTTCGGTGCTAGCGGCGGAGTCTTTATATTTAATCCTGACTCTATTCGTAAGAGCAGCTATATCCCGCCTATTGTATTCTCCAAACTGACAGTGGCCAATGAGGACATTACCCCCGGAAGTAACTCATTGTTGAAAGTGGATATTGACGACGCTGATAAATTGGTACTTTCGCATAAAGAGAATATTTTTTCCGTTCATTTCGCGGCACTCGATTATACCAATCCGCAAAATATACAGTATGCTTATATTCTCGACGGATTTGAAAAACAGTGGACCTTTGCCGACAAACAGCGTAGCGTGACTTATACGAATCTTCCGAAAGGAGAGTATGTGCTCCGCGTCCGTTCTACCAATAGCGATGGTGTATGGGTGGATAACGAACGTATCTTGGATATTGTCATTCTGCCTTCTTTCTGGGAAACGCCGATAGCATACGTGCTTTATATACTTTTTATTCTGATTATTATTCTTGTGGCCGTTTATATCCTGTTCACCATTTACCGGTTGAAGCATGAAGTGTCGGTCGAACAGCAGATTTCGGATATAAAACTGCGCTTCTTTACGAATATATCCCATGAGTTGCGTACTCCGCTTACGTTGATAGCAGGTCCGGTAGAGCAGGTCTTGAAGAATGATAAATTGCCGGCTGATGCCCGCGAACAGTTGGTGGTGGTTGAAAGGAACACCAGCCGTATGCTTCGTCTTGTCAATCAGATATTGGACTTCCGTAAGATTCAGAACAAGAAGATGAAGATGCAGGTACAGCGTGTGGACATCGTTCCTTTCGTGCGCAAGGTGATGGATAATTTTGAGGCTGTGGCCGAAGAGCATCGGATTGATTTCCTATTTCAGACGGAAAAGGATCATCTTTATCTTTGGGTGGACGCCGATAAGCTCGAAAAGATTGTATTCAATCTGCTTTCCAATGCATTTAAGTATACGCCGAATGGCAAGATGATAACGATGTTTATCCGTGAAGATGAGAATACAGTTTCTATCGGTGTACAAGACCAGGGAATTGGTATCGCGGAAAATAAAAAGAAATCCTTGTTTGTCCGTTTTGAGAATCTGGTAGACAAGAATCTGTTCAATCAGGCTAGTACGGGTATCGGACTTTCATTGGTGAAAGAGCTTGTGGAGATGCACAAGGCTACTATTTCCGTGGATAGTCGTTTGGGAGAGGGAAGTTGTTTCAAAGTCGATTTCCTGAAAGGGAAAGAACATTATGATAAGGAAACCGAGTTTATCCTGGAAGATGCGGAAGCTCCGGTAAGGATGGGGCAAGTGGTGGATATAGCCAACTCTTCCATTCAGTCTGAAACGCTGATACCCGATGATTCGGAGAAAATTGAAGCTGTTTATGAGGAAGATGCTGCGAAAGAAGAAAACTCCAAAGAGCTGATGTTATTAGTCGAAGATAATCAGGAGTTACGTGAATTCTTGCGTAGTATATTTTCTCCGATGTACCGGGTAGTGGAAGCTGCCGATGGTAGAGAAGGAGCGAATAAAGCATTGAAGTATCTTCCGGATATTATTATCAGTGACGTGATGATGCCCGAGAAAGACGGTATTGAAATGACGCGTGAACTGCGTGCGGATATGACAACCAGCCATATACCTATTATCCTGCTTACTGCCAAGACTACGATTGAAAGTAAACTGGAAGGATTGGAATATGGTGCGGATGATTATATAACGAAACCTTTCAGTGCTACCTATCTGCAAGCCCGTGTGGAAAATCTGTTGATGCAGCGTAAGAAACTGCAAAGTTTCTATCGGGATAGCCTGATGCATATCAATATGTCCGTTACTTCCGGCGAGTTGCCTGCGTCGACAAAGGCTATGGCTGAAGAGGAAAAAAAGATAGTGTCGGAGCGAGAAGAAGAGCAAACGCAATTACAGTCACAACAGCAACCGACCATTCCTGATATGTCTCCAAATGACCGTAAGTTTATGGATAAACTGGTGGAATTGATGGAGCAGAACATGGATAATGGAGACCTCGTAGTGGATGATTTGGTACGTGAACTGGCTGTCAGTCGTTCCGTGTTCTTCAAGAAGCTGAAGACATTGACAGGACTGGCACCTATTGAGTTTATCAAAGAAATACGCATCAAGCGTGCTACGCAACTGATTGAAACCGGAGAGTTTAATATGACGCAGATTTCATATATGGTCGGAATCAACGACCCGCGTTATTTTAGCAAATGTTTTAAGGCACAAGTGGGTATGACACCAACTGAGTATAAGGAAAAAATAGGCCGGTAATACGTAATAATAATCTTTTTGTTATTCTATTTTAGGATATAAATGATTTGAGAGACTATTCCTATGAACTTCTCAATTCATATATTCCAAACTCAAAGTGTATTTTATATGCTTTGTTTGTAAACGTTCATTTGCTTGGGAATGTATATAAAAAAGTAGGGCGAGTGTATATATTCAAATATACATTCGCCCTATCTTTTTTATATGTTTTTTAGGTAAAAACTATATTATTCACTGAACCATTGAGGGTCGCCTGCACGGTTCTTGAATAAAGCGTCTTTAATTTTGAAATTACCGTTTTCAGGATCTTCAAAGAGTTCGGCAGATGTTTTGCTATATTCGGTGCACATCGCTTGTGCCTCACTGTGCCATGCGCAATCGGTGGTATACCAGTTGTCGGAAGTTTCTTTAACGATATTCTTTACGCTACATAGTTTGTTTTTGGCATCGCTGCTACCACAGTTGGCGAATAAGCATTTTGTGATTCTGATATCGTGTAGTTCCACTTTGTTTGCATCAATAAGGTGTTTATTGCTAGCTTGAACACAAGTATAGAATGTACATTGCTCGATATTAAATGTGATAGAATGCGTTGTATTTTTTGCTGTTAATGTAAATGTCGCTCCGTTAGTAGCTGCTACATCATTAAATGTGCATTTACTAATATGAATGGAATTCAGGTTTCCCGTCATGTCTTTAGTGTGGATGACACCATACGAACCGATTTCACTGAAGGTGGTATTAGTGAATTCGATGTTGTTGATGGAACAACCTATACCACCGCCTTGCACACGCAATATACCACGAGTTTTGGATACCTTGCATTTATCGAAGGAAATGTTTACATTCGTTGTCATGGCATCTTGGTTAATCATGTAATCCTTGTCATTACCATTGTTGTAGAGGTTCATGTTATAAAACTTGATAGAAGTCGTGTTTTCTGTGGCTGTCACTTCTTTGGGCTTGAAGTTAGGCTGTGCTCCACCGGAGGCACCCCAGAAGATAATTGCATTTACCGATGCGGGAATGCTAAGTTTTTCCGTACGTTCGAAAGTGCTTCCAGCAGGGAAGACGAGCACTACATCTCCTTGTTGTTCGGCAAGAACTGCATCAATGTCATCGCCCTCTTTCAGGTTGGCTATGGTGTATTCTTCCGGAAAGTCTTCTGTCGTTTCAAATTTACAGTTTCCTCTCAACTTCTGATTGTTATAGATAGAAACTTTGTAAGTAGTGGCAGCTTTGAGTCCTGTCAACGTAGCTTGACCTGCATTCTTCTCGTTGGCGGTGATGTCGCGGCGTGTCTCCCCTTCGGTAGATTCGATGAGGAAGTGGGTAACGTCCACTCCTGCAGTCCAGTGGATGGTGGCGTTCTTGCTGGTCACGTTGCTGCTGCTTTCGATAATTTGTTCGCTCTTCGTGGTGAAAGTGCCATCCTCCAAAGTGCACCATTTAGACGGTTGGGCAGATTCGGAATAGGAACGCAGACGCAAGTAATACGTCGTTTGCTCTTCTAGTCCTGTGATACTGTAAGGGCTGCTTGTAATGCCTTTGTCTTCTCCGTAGATGATAGAGCCTTCTTGCAGTTCGTCATTTGTAAATTCGTTTTTATTTACCTCTATGATATAGTAGTCGGTGTTGGGAGTTGCGTTCCAAATTACCTCTGCTTCGAATGTTTGGGGAGTAACCGCAAGATTGTTGCTGCGGAATAAACGGTTGTATCGTTCGTCCGAACTCCAGTCATTACTTTTGTCGCAAGACGAAAATGAAATAACTGTTAAGCAAATGATGCTTAATAGTGTGTGTATATTTGTACTAATTTTCATAATAATCGTTTTTATCAATTAGAATCCGTATGAATTGGCTAATGTTCCGTTTGATTCTGAAATCGTTTTACTACCTAGTGGAATCAAATGCCTGTTTTTTACGGTCTTGTTCAGACCTGTGCTAACATAGTCCGTTAATCCCGAAAGGTTGGAGTCGTTGGAGGTGCTTCCGTCCTCTTTGAACACTTCTTGCTTTGTAGTTGCGTCTTTCTCTATCTTTCCATTTGGGAAAGTTCCCCAGCCCGGAACGTATTTCCAGTTGGGATCTGCGGCGTTCTTTATGGCATTCTTGACATCCAATTCGTTATTGATTTCGCTGACAAAGGAGGGATATTCATACCAGCAAATACTACTCATGTCGATGGAATATTCATCATCGGCTTTCATCTTATAGAATATGTATTTGGGAGCTATGGTAGTGAGTTGGCGGTAGTCTTCTTTGAATTGGTCGATCTTCTTAGAGAGTAATCCCCAACGAATCAAGTCATATTTGCGGACACATTCTCCGGCAAATTCCCATGCGCGTTCATCCACAATGGCGTTGAAGAAATCGTCACCTGATGAGATAGCAGCTACATACGCTTGTGCATTGGCTTTGTTGTCGAACGCGCGGCTGTGAACTTCTGTCAGTGCGGTACGGGCTGTCATGGCAGTTCCACCCAATGGATTGGCTGCATCAGCTCCATACAGTTCGTTCATAACTTCAGCATACATTAATAGTATGTCGGAATAACGCATTGCAATCCAGTTGATGCCATATCCAATTTTTGCATCGCTCGCACGGACAGCATTCAGCCATTCGTCGTTCATTTTGCGGATGTCCCATTTTGCTACATAGATACCGAATGGGGCGTTTTTCTGCATATTTTCTTTGATGTGCCCGTTTTCTTCTTTGAGTTCATAAGTGGCACATGTGATGTCACGACGCAGGTCAGAGTGGTCGAATGACCAGAAGAACGGAGCGGTTAATTTCACTTTTCCGCTTGAGTTTCCTTTAGCACCGTAGTAGCTGCTTGCACCGCTGATTCTCACGCCAATGGTATATCCCATTTCTCCGGATTTATTCAGACCGTGTGCTACTTCGTATAGGTTTTCTTTATAAGTATTGTCCAATTTCCGCTGGTTTACTTGGAACCATTGGTCTGCATACGAAGGATTCAACTTGTGTACACCGCTTCCAATAACAGCTGTCAGATGTTTCAGTGCACGTTCATACAACAGTTTTCTTTCTGCTTCTCCTGGGCGTTGGGTAGGGTATGTACCGTCAGAGCCGGCAAGTGTCTCATAGCCGGGTTTGGAGGATTCGCGGATACTGTAGCCGGCTTTGGCAAGGGCGATGCGGGCGAACAAGCCGTGAGCAAAACCTGCAGTGGCATGTTCGGTCGTATAGCCGGATTCGCCTGCCCAAGGGAGATAGTTTGCAGCTTCTTCCAAGTCGCTCAGCAATTGTTCCATGATGTCGTCTCGGTCGCTTTTGGTTACATATAAATTGGAACCGTCTACCTTGGTCGTTTCGAATTTCATTGGCAGGTCTCCATAGTTTTTTACAAGGTCGAAATAGACCATAGCACGGATGGTGAGTGCCTCACCCAAGAAATTAGCCATCTTGTTGCGTGCCGGATTTCCTTCTTGGAACAACTCGCTAGAACGGATTCCTTCTACGACAAGATTGGCGTCTTCAATAATGGCGAAACAGTTTTTCCAGTTGTCATCCAGTTTTGACCAGGAACCGCTGATGCTTTCTCCATTGTAATTACCTAAAGCGCGCTCACTGGATTCGGTGAAAGAAGCCGGTTTGTTAACGTCGGCATCTACTAGTTCAATATCTGTATTGAATCCGAAATTCAGAGGGATGCGGGCACCATAAGTATGGTCGAGGGTAAGCCCTGCATATACTTTGTTCAAACTTTGTTCTGTAAAAGTAAGCGAGTTGAAAACCATGTCGCCTTTGATTTCGGAAGGAGAGCTTTGATCTAAGAAATCGCTGCAAGAGGTGATGCTCAGTAACCCCATTCCTCCAATGATGTATTTTATAATTGATTTCATATATGTATCTGTTTTAGAATGTAACATTTATACCACCTACAAATGAACGGCTTTTAGGATAGGCTGAATAGTCTATGCCCGGAGTCATAGGTGTTTTGCGACAAGTGTCTACTTCCGGGTCGGCACCGGAATATTTAGTGAAGCAGTAGAGGTTGTATCCTGTAAAGTAGATACGCACATTCTGCATTTGTAGTTTTTGTACGAAAACTTTCGGCAATGTGTAGCCGATGGAAATGTTGTTGACACGCAGGAAGGCACCGTCTTCTACAGCCCAGTCCAAAAGTGGAATTTGTGTGATGGAGGCAGGGTTGAATATGCTGGCACCGGCATTTATTTCGTTTAGACGGTTGATGGCATAGTCGCTTCCAAATTCGTTGATATAGCTTTTGGAAGTCATGTCCATTCCGTTGGCAGGGTCAATCCAAGTGTAACGTTTGCTAAGGTTGAATTCATTGTTCAGATTCCAATCTTTTTTTGTGTCACTATAGAATCCGGAAGCAAGTTTGGTAGCGTTGATAATTTTGTTTCCCAATGAATAGTTGAAGAATGCACTTAAATCAAAGCTCTTATATCGTGCATTAATGCCGAAACCGCCGGTTATTTTCGGGATTGTATTGCCAAGGCGTTCTTTCTCGATTTTGCCATCTGCATTTGCTTTCAGTTTGGGTGAGCCAGGACCGAAGTTATTGACTTTCATACCCGATTCCGTTGGATTGACACGTCCTTCCTTAAGTTTCCATCCATTATCCCAAGTAAAGTCTTCTGTGGTATAGAAACCATCTAGTTTATAACCGTATACTTCACCCAGTCTTCCACCTTCTTCAATTAGGAAATCATCGATACCAGCGATGAGACTGCCGCCCCAGCCACTGCTTTGCCAGATTTTATTTGTAGGCAGTTTGTCAATTTTAGCTTGATTATAAGAAATGTTGAAGTTGAAATTCAGACCGAAATCTTTTTGGTCGACAAGGATAGCGTCTAAAGCAAGCTCAATACCTTTGTTGGAGGTTTGACCGAAATTCTGATATTGGAACTCATAACCAGCTCCTTTGGGGAGGGTAGTTTGCATCAACAAATCTTTGGTCGTGTTCCAGTATGCATCTAAGCTACCGGAAAGGCGTCCGTTCCAGAAGCCGAAATCCAAACCTATATTACGAGTGAGCGTTGTTTCCCATTTCAAGTTCGGGTTGGACAAGTTTTTACCTCTTTGCAGAACCACGCTGCTTGTATTGTTGAAATAGATATGTTTGTCTCCCGAACCTGCCAGTGAGTAAGTTGTTTCTAGCGACCCGGAGGGAATCCGATTGTTTCCTGCCGTACCGATGCTTAAACGAAGTTTTAAGTTGGAAAGCCATTCTTGGGCGTTTTTCATGAAAGCTTCGTCGGATATACGCCATGCTAAAGCCAGTGATGGGAAGTATCCCCATTGATTGCCGGAGGCAAATTTGCTGGAGCCGTCTGCACGCATGGTGAAAGTCATCAGGTATTTATCGTTAATGGTGTAGTTGATACGTCCGAAAAAAGAGAGCAAGTTGTCTTTGATACCAATGTATGTATCTGTGGGGAGTGCCTGACCTTGTCCCATATTAGCAAGTACTTCTTTTATTGACATGTTTTTAGGGAAACCTACAGATGTCATTGTTGTTTTGTGGTCGTAACTGCTGGATACTTCATGACCTAACATGACATTCATTCTGTGGTTCAAATTGAACATCTTATCGTTATTATATGTTACAGTATTGGCGTTTCTCCAGTTCTTGTTGATAAGTTTGGTTAATAACGCTTGGGGCATTCCCGGATTTCCATATTTACTGTTGTTTGTAGCTTCCACCCCCCATACTTGGTCAGTATTATTGTATTTCCATCCATATCCGAATTCGCTTCTGAATTTAAGTCCTTTTACGGGTTCCCAGTTTACTCCGGCATTGTAGTTTTGTTGGAAGCGGCTAACACGTTTGTAAGTCGCGTTCAATATTTCGATAGGCGTGTAACGTGCGTTATTTACGTTTTCATCATCGTCACTGCCGCCGCTGATTAATTTTTCAACAGGAGCAAATACTACAGAGCGTGCGTTTACAGAAGTGGTTGCACTCGATTGATTGTCGTCTGCACCGCTTCCGGTTCCTTTTACTTTTTGATAGGATAAACGGGCATTGAAGTCAAATGTTAGCCATTTGTTGATTTTTGTATTTATTTTAGCATTGATGTTGTCTTTGGCAAAACCTGAGTTCAACATGATACTTTTTTCGTCATTACGTGAATAACTGATATTGAATTTGGTATCTTTGCTTCCACCACTGACACTAATATTGTATTGTTGTTGATTACCGGTGCGACCAAATATTTCTCCTTGATAGTCGGTGTCTGTGTATGATTTATAAATCTCCAGATCGTCAAAGGTGCCATAATTAAAACTTTTCTGGTCTAATTCTTGTTGCCACATCACAAACTCATACGGATTGAGCACATCGACCATCTTGGTCACTTTGCGCAAACCGTAAGATGCACCGAAGTTTACTTGCACCTTACCTTCCTGACCGGATTTAGTAGTAATGATGATAACACCGTTTGCACCACGGGCACCATAAATAGCAGTAGAAGAAGCATCTTTCAATACATCTACCGATTGAATATCTGTTGGAGCAATATCAGAGATACTTGATACGGGAAATCCGTCTACAATATAAAGCGGTGAATTATCTTGAGATAGAGAACCGCCACCACGTACGCGGATTTTTACGTCTGCATCAGGAGAACCTTCAGTCGTTGTGATAGATACACCAGCCATTTTTCCTTGTAATGCTTCTGATGCAGAAGATACCGGAATGGCAGCTATCTGTTTGGCACTAACGGAAGATACGGAACCAGTCAAATCCTTTTTTGCAACGGTTCCGTAACCAATTACCACAACTTCGTCCAATGCTTGTGTATCATCGGAAAGAGTGACATTAATTTGACTTTGTCCTTTTACAGCAATATCCTGAGTTTTCATTCCGATATAAGAAATTGTAAGGGTTGCTTTTGAAGGAACCTTGATAGAATAGTTACCATCTAAATCAGTAATTGTACCATTGGTAGTATTACCTTTCTCTACTACAGAAGCTCCGATGATCGGTTCTCCTGTTGTGTCTTTCACATTACCTTTTACGGTAATTGTTTGCGCTGATACGCCAAGCGATATCGCTGCAAATAGCATTAGCAGCCAACTGCGCATGTTTTTCACTTTGTTAGACATTCTTTGCATGTTTATTAATTAATGGTTATTGTTTTGATTCTGTACTCACATTTAGAGTTAATTCCTCGGTACAAAAGTATATGAATGTGAATATAGATATGTGCAATATTTGTTTTTCACCTAGTATTTTTTGTTTTTTAATAGCCGGCAGGCATTTTTAGAATAGTTTTAAAACAAAAAATACACATGCTAGCTTGAAAAGCCTTGTTTTATCGATTTTAATGATTTGGAAAAACAAAATTTGAACAAGACTTTTCTTTATCCTGTCTACTTTTGTCCTCATTAATCTAATAATGTATGAAAATGGATATAATTCTAAGTAAATGGTGTTTGGCCATTTTGTTTGCTTTTGGAATTCTGGCGTGTACTGATGGTGGTGACGCAAATGAATTGCCTAAAGAACCTGAAGGGACTGGAGAAACTCAAGATGAAAAGATACCAGCTTTTCCTGGGGCAGAAGGACATGGACGCTACACAACCGGTGGGCGTGGTGGCGATGTATATATTGTTACTTCATTGGAGGACAAGTTACAGAACGGAACTTTACGTTATGGTATTGAGAAACTAAGCGGAAAACGTACAATTATTTTCCAAGTATCCGGAACTATTCATTTAAACGGTGATTTAAAGATTAAGAATGGAGATTTGACCATTGCAGGCCAGACGGCTCCGGGGGATGGTATTTGTTTGGCTGGTTATCCGGTTTTCTTGGAAGCAGACAATGTTATTGTCCGTTTTATGCGTTTTCGAATGGGAAATAAAGAAGATGTCAGTGCAGACGGAGCCGACGCCTTTGGCGGCCGGTATCATAAAAATATAATGATTGATCATTGTTCTATGAGTTGGTGTACTGACGAGTGTGTTTCTTTCTATCAAAATGAGAATTTTACACTGCAATGGTGTCTTATTTCTGAAAGTCTGCGTTTAGGTGGGCATACAAAAGGTCCTCATGGCTATGGTGGTATATGGGGAGGTATGAAAGCTTCTTTTCACCATAATCTATTGGCACATCATGATAGCCGTAATCCTCGTCTAGGTCCTGGAGTTAATTCGACAAAAGAGAATGAAATTGTTGATATGCGTAATAATGTCATTTATAACTGGTGTGGAAACTCTTGTTATGGTGGAGAAGCCATGCATGTAAATATTGTGAATAATTTTTATAAGCCGGGGCCTGCCACTCCTACTGGTACTTCTAAACGTGGACGTATTATTGCCATTGACAAAAAAGTGAGTGATTCGGATAAGAAATCATATCCGGCCATTTTTGACACTTGGGGAGATTTCTTTATCCAAGGAAATGTGGTGGATGATGGACAAATTAATGGTGCGGCTGATTACGATCGTTGTATGAAGGCTACAAAGGATAACTGGGAGTACGGAGTTTATAATCAGTTTGATAAAAAGTATGGAACGTTGGATGAAAGTACAAAAAAAGCTCTTAAACGTACTACTCCTGTAGAAACAGGTACTGTTACCACTCATGATGCCCGTATGGCTTTTGAGCGTGTTATGGATTATGCAGGTTGTTCTTTGCACAGGGATAGAGTGGATGAACGTATTGTTCAGGAGACTCGTACCGGGACTGCGAACTATCAGGGAATGAACGAGCACAATGGTCAGGGAGTTGTTGAAGGTATTGATTGGAAAAGCGTGGGGTATCCAAAGAAAGGTATCATTGATAGTCAGGATGATGTGATTCCTGTTGGAGAATCTTCAGCATGGCCTGAATTGGTACAAGGTGTTATTCTGAAGGATTCGGATAATGATGGTATGCCTGATGAATGGGAAAAAAAGTATGGTTTGAATCCGAATGATGCTTCTGACCGAAATGGTAAAACAGTAGATGAGGAAGGAACATATACAAATCTGGAGATGTATATGAATAGCTTGGTACAAAAGATTGTTGAGGAACAGAATAAAGGAGGAGTACAATAAATAAATTTGGTGTATTTTTGTATTATTCCATAAATAAAAATATAAATATGAATTTGATCTTTCGTTGTTTAACCGTTTTATTAACTCTGATCGGAAATGAGGCTGTTTTTGCCTTTTCTGGTATTGGTAACACTCTTGATTTTGGAGAGTTGGCTGCTTTTCCCGGAGCAGAAGGATATGGACGTATGACTACAGGCGGACGTGGAGGTGAAGTGTATATTGTTACTTCTTTAGCAGATGATGGGATGCCTGGCACTTTACGTTATGGTATAGAAAAGTTGGATGGTCCTCGTACTATCATTTTTCAAGTGTCCGGTACAATATTTCTGCATAAAGACCTAAAAATACGGAAAGGGAATTTGACTATTGCGGGACAAACTGCACCGGGAAACGGTATATGCATAGCGGGTTATCCGGTGACAAATTATGCTAGTAATGTAATTCTCCGTTTTTTACGTTTCCGTATGGGTAATAAAGAATGTGTGCATCCTGACGGTGCAGATGCTTTAGGAGGAAAAGGGGCAAGGAATGTGATTATAGACCATTGCTCTATCAGCTGGTGTACAGATGAATGTGCCTCTTTTTATGAAAATGATGATTTTACTATGCAGTGGTGCATTATTTCTGAAAGTCTTAGATTAGGTGGACATACCAAAGGACCTCATGGATATGGAGGAATTTGGGGAGGTGAACACTCTTCTTATCACCATAATTTATTAGCCCATCATGATAGCCGGAATCCCCGTTTCGGATTAGGAGCTAAGGTACGTAAGAATGGAGAATGTGATGGTGATTATGTCGATTTTCGCAATAATGTGATCTATAATTGGGGTATGAACAGTTCGTATGGTGGTGAAAGGATGAATATTAATATAGTGAACAATTATTATAAACCAGGTCCTGCAACGGTGACAGGCTCTAAACGTGGACGGATTTTTGCTATAGATGCAACAGAAAATAGGAATGGGGGGTATCTGTGGGGAAAGTATTATATCGATGGTAACGTTGTAGATGGAGGGGCAGATGATAAAAACAGCCAAAAGGCTACAGCTAATAATTGGGAATATGGAGTCTACAATCAATTTTCGAATAATTATAAGAAAGTAGTTACGCAAAAAACTAAAGACTCGATTCGATTGGACAAACCTCATGAATTTGCATCGGTAACAACACATTCTGCTTTCAATGCTTATAAACAAGTGTTGGATTATGCGGGGTGTTCATTGCATCGAGATGATGTGGATGCACGTATTGTGAAGGAAACACGTACGAGAACAGCTGGATATAAAGGTTTGAATGTTCATAATGGAGAAGGAGGTATTTGGAAAAGTGAAGGATATCCGAAACCAGGATTGATAGATAGTCAGGATGATTTGCTCTCGTTAAATACTTCGGAAAATGTTTCCGCATGGCCAGTTCTTTTACAGAGAAGTACCTTGATTGATTCTGATAATGATGGTATGCCTGATGCATGGGAGAGAAAATTCGGATTAAATCCTCATGATGCTTCTGATGGCAATGGAAAAACGATAGATAAATATGGCCAGTATACAAATCTGGAAATGTATATGAATAGTTTGGTGCATGACATTATTGAAAAACAAAATAGCGGTGGAAAGAAGTAATCTGCAAACATCGTATTAAGAATTATCTTTATCAGGTAAGATACTTTATAGTCAGTTTCACCGGTTTTTATCCGGCATTCATCGGAATTTATACCGGAAATCAACAGAAAAGGCTGTAGAAGCAGTGGGAAATGATGTATCTTTGAACCATTAATCAATTAATAATAGAGACAATGGAAGAGAAACAAAAATTTCCCACTGCTACAGGCTTTTCCGGTAAAATACTGATAGCTTCGCTTTTTATCCTTTCCGGGATTCTGCTGTTTGCCCGTAATATGGGATGGATTACATCTGAAGTCTTCGATATGATCGTATCCTGGCATTCACTCCTTATTATATTAGGTATATATTCTATGATTCGCCGCCATTTCATCGGTGGAATCATCCTTTTGTTGATAGGTTTGTATTTTTTGATTGGAGGGCTTTCATGGTTGCCCGAAAATTCGCAGGCAATGGTATGGCCTATCGCTCTGATAACAGCAGGTGTCTTATTCTTTTTTAAATCCGGCAAGAACAGGCGGGGGCACTGGGCGCACCATCATGCCATGCAGCATCGTCAGAAGTGGATGAAAATGCATCAGGGACAACCCGGCATGAATTTTGAAAGTGAGCAACAGCAGTCAGAGTCAGTAGATGGTTTTCTGCGTGCCGAGAATGTTTGGGGAGCTGCCCGTCACGTGGTACTTGACGAATTGTTTAAAGGAGCTGTCATTCGCACATCTTTCGGAGGAACAACGATTGATTTGCGCCATACCCATATTGCACCCGGAGAAACATACATAGATTTGGATTGCAGTTGGGGAGGAGTTGAGATATATGTCCCTTCTGACTGGAAAGTCGTGTTTAAATGCAATGCTTTCTTTGGAGGATGTGATGATAAACGTTGGCAGAATGGAAATATAAATAAGGAGAGTGTGTTGGTAATTCGGGGAACACTTTCTTTCGGAGGCTTGGAGGTTAAAGGCTAGCGTATGAAAGCACATCCGATTATAGAATCTCCTTTTCGTTGGATTCCGATGCTGGTGCTGGCATTGATTCTGGTTGCATTCCAGGTAGCTTTGGTCTGTGGATACACCGGAAACGATTATCTTCCCGCTTTGGTAGATGGAATAGTAACGATTGGTTGGCTGGCGGCTATCGCCTATCTGGCATGGTTTGTGGTCGGTCTTGTCTCGTTGTTCCAGACGGATGTAATTATGATTATCGTTGGAAGTCTGCTTTGGCTGGCAGGAAGTTTTATGGTCTGTGACATAATGGTGAGAATTGTAGGAGTGTCCTATGTTCCTTTTGCGCAGACAATCCCTTTCCGGTTATTGTTCGGACTGCCGGTTTTAATTGCTATTACTCTATGGTACCGCTTGATAGTCACAAAAGAAGAAGTACAAAATCAGGAACTGGAAAAAGAACTGGCTGTACATCAGGTGAATGTGGCTGAACAGCAGGAAGAATCACCCATTGAATGGATAGATCGTATTACAGTGAAAGACGGCTCCCGGATTCATTTGGTGAAGGCAGACGAAATGATTTACATACAAGCATGTGGAGATTATGTGATGCTGATAACCCCCACAGGCGAATACCTGAAAGAGCAGACCATGAAGTATTTTGAAACTCATCTCTCTCCGGATACATTTGTTCGGGTGCATCGTTCTACGATTGTGAATGTTACGCAGATTTCCCGGGTCGAGCTTTTCGGAAAAGAAACCTATCAGTTATTATTGAAGAATGGAGTGAAACTTCGGGTTAGCCTTTCCGGCTACCGGTTGCTGAAAGAACGGTTGGGGATATAAAGGCTCACCCGATAATCATTGGGGGTATGCATAAATCTTAGCCAGTCTAAAGAGGA
>ERZ772897.1543-NODE-1543-length-23381-cov-3.597102_pt1 | contig 23381 bp, 14 predicted proteins | sample MGYA00512125_ERZ772897 | MGnify/ENA primary metagenome ERZ772897 (study PRJEB29015, sample SAMEA2737660) | human gut metagenome | biome: human gut; feature: human-associated habitat; material: faeces | place: China | collected 2012 ... | reverse complement strand
CATTTGAAAATCAAAACACTGATGTCGATGAACTTCTGAAAATGTTGGAAATTCCGGAACAAACCGACGACTTCAACGATATTCGGCAAGAATACTCCGCTATGTTGAAAAGCCAATTGATTTCCGGTTCAAACGGTCGTGTGCTTCGAAAGTTTTTGACATTTACAGTAGAAGCTAGCTCGCTGCACAACGCCCGTTTGAAATTGGACAGTATCGCAGCAGAGGTACAAAACATTCTGCGTTCCATGGGCGTTGCAAGTACAATTTTAGATGGCAAAGAACGATTAGAAGTGCTCTACCGTTCATTGAATCCGTTTTCAGATGACCCCTTCCTTTTCGATTGGAAATATCGAATTAAGTCTGGTGCATCTACCAAGGATTTTATTGCACCTACCAGTCTTAGATTTGTAAAATCAAATTTTGAAATCGGAGAAAATGGATTTGGTTCAGTTTATTCTATCAACTTGCTTGCCGGAGAACTGTCTGATGAGGTTTTATATGACTATCTTTCCAATGACGATCTGATATGCGTCAATCTCCATGTAGAGCCTTACGATCAAATTGCAGCATTGAAATTTATCAAAGGCAAGCTTTCCGACGTGGAAAAGATGAAAATTGACGAACAGAAAAAAGCAACGCAATCTGGATATGATCCGAATATCCTGCCGCCGTCTGTTAAGCTTTATATCGATCAGCTGGAAAAAATGCTGGACGACTTAAATAGCAAGAATGAACGTCTGTTCCACATCACTTTAACCATTCGGGCATATGCAGAATCCAAAAAGAAACTTCAACAGGATTTGCTAAAACGAATTACGCAGAAAAACAGCTGCAAATTGTTTTCACTGGACTACGAACAAGAACAAGGTCTTTGCTCCAGTTTGCCGTTGGGTTATAACAATGTCAAAGTGAATCGTGTATTGACAACTTCGGCTATTGCTGTATTTGTGCCATTCACGACACAGGAGTTGTTTCAGGGTACTGACGCTTCATATTATGGCTTAAATTCACTTTCGCAGAATATGATTATGGGAAATCGAAAATTACTGAAAAATCCAAATGGATTGATTCTTGGAACGCCGGGTTCTGGTAAGTCTTTTTCTGTAAAACGTGAGATTTTAGATACATTCCTAAAAACAACAGACGACATTATCATCTGTGACCCAGAAGCTGAATATTACCCTCTGGTACAAGCTCTTGACGGACAGCTGATTAAAATTTCTACAAGTTCTCAACAGCACATCAATCCTATGGATATTGTCTGGGACAATGAAGAAGACGACGAAAATCCAATTGCAGTAAAATCCGACTTTTTGATTTCTCTTATGGAATTGATCGTTGGCGGCAAATATGGACTAACCGCAGAAGAACGTTCTATTGTCGATCAATGTGTGAGAAATATCTATAACCACTTTCTTTCTCATAATCCTTCTAAGGAAACCATGCCGATTTTAGAAGATCTTCTCAAAGAACTGCGTGAAAATGGCGGAGATATTGCAAAGCGTGTTGCAAATTCGCTAGAGATGTACGTTACGGGATCACAAAACGTGTTTAACCACCGTACAACTGTGGACTTAAATAATCGCATCATTTGTTTTGACATTAAGCAGCTCGGCAATCAGCTAAGAAAAGTCGGTATGCTGATTGTACAAGATCAAGTATGGAACAGAGTTTCCTTGAACCGTGGAAACAAATCAACTCGATATTACATCGACGAATTCCACTTGCTCTTGAAAGAAGAACAAACTGCAAAATATTCTGTAGAAATGTGGAAACGTTTCCGAAAATGGGGCGGTATTCCTACAGGCATTACACAGAATATCAAGGACTTGCTGCAATCACAGGAAATTGAAAATATTTTCGATAACAGTGACTTCATTTATATGTTGAATCAGGCTGCCGGCGACAGAGATATTCTTGCAGAAAAGCTGCATATCTCTGACCAACAGTTAAAATACGTTACAAATGCCGGACGTGGACAGGGACTTATTTTCTTTGGAGATACAATCCTACCCTTTGTAGACAGATTCCCAAGAGATACAAAGATGTATCAGCTTATGACAACAGATCCAGCCGATCTTGCAAACAAAGTTTCATAACTCAATTTAGTGTCAAAGGTGGTGAAAAAAATGAGAATGCACAAACGTAGGCAAGTAGGATTTCAATCTGGGATAGATTTTCAACTACAGGAAAAAAAGCACGTCCATGTTCATTTTTCTCAGCAAGTGGACGACTCCGGAAAGCTAAAAACAGGTGTACATATTACACGCCAGCAAAATCAAGAAATTGGGAAATATCACGGCGTTTTTCATCATGCTGCTTCTATACAGCATCGCATCACTGGAGATGTTCCTAAGATTTTCCCTGACAATACCGTTGTATCTGCTGCAAAGAATGCCATGAAATTTACAGGACATACTGTTCTAGCAGCGGAAAATGCTGTGATTCGTCGAAAAGACCCAGCTCATGCAGATAATCGGCATTGGCACTTGCAATTTCAAAGTATGCAAGATTCTACTGGAAATCAGCATACACAAGTTCATTTCGTCCGAAAAGAAAATGAAAACCTCGGAAACACACATGGCTTATTCCATCGTGCAGCTTCCTTGCAGCATCGTATTACCGGAGATACTCCTAAGATCTTCTCTGATAGTGCTGCTGTATCTGCTGCGAAGAATGCCATGAAGTTTACAGGGCACACCATTCTGGCAGCTGAAAATGCTGTGCTGCGACGTACTAGACCAGAATACGCTGATAACCGGCATTGGCATCTGCAATTTCAACGCAATGCAGACAGCAGCGGAAAATTTCATACACAGGCGAAGTTTGTTCGTATAGAAAATCCTACAGTCGGTGAATATCACGGTGTATTACATCGCATTAACTCTATGCGTCACCGTATCACTGGTGATACGCCAATGATACTGCCAGATTCAGTTGCTTTTCAAACTGCAAAAAAAGCACTTCGATTTACAGGACATACAGCATTAGCTGTAGAAAACGCTTTTATACGGCGTTTTGATGCTGGTCATGCTGATAATCGACATTGGCAATTGCAATTGAAACGAACACAAGATCAAAATGGTGGATTTCACACTAAAATGCACTTTGTGCGTACAGATGTTCCGCAATTGCAAAGAAGTCGTGGTGTGATACATAAAGCAGTCTCATTCCGTCACCGTATTTCCGGTGATATTCCATCTCTGACTAAACATCTGCAATCTCAACAACCAAAGACAAAGAAAGCTATTGTTGCAAAGGCAGCTGCACAAGGTGCGTGGGCAGATGTAAAATTAACTGCAAAAGCAGGAATAAATACTGCATTAGCCGCTGAAACCACAGCCTTAACAATCAAAGATATTGGCTGGCGTGAAGTCAAGCGTAAAATCGCTTATAAATATCAACGTGATGTTCCCAATGTAGATGATGCAAATCACGGTCTTCTCGCCAGCGGCAAAATTGTAAAGGATGCAGTTGTTGGATTCCAACGCTTTCAGCGGCAAAAGGTTACTCTAAAGCAAGAACGTCAACGACTTGTACAGAAAAAGCAACATACAATGCTGCTTGCGGAAAAAACAAATCAAGGCTTACAAAAGAGTGTTCATCGCCAAATAGAAAAGAAAACTGAATTTATCAGCCGGAAAAAAGATTTCCGCATATCCAAAAAGAATGGCACAGTTACGCCGCTTCAAAAAACTGCATTAAAAAGGCGAAAACAAGTCTATCGTTTTGAGAAAAAAAAGTATCAGAAATTCAAGCGTACTACTTACAGGATTCAGAAAAAAGAAACCAAGGCTTATTTCCTGCAAAAGAAGATCGTAAAATTCAGCAAGCCTAAGCCGCTTATTTTTATGCCGATTGGCTATGCTGGAGCCCGTGCCAAATCTAGCAGCTGGCAAAAAGCTGTCAGTGCAGATGCTAACAATGATTTTATGCGATTAGCAGATGCCGGTGTTCGCACAGCAAGACGCTTTCAAAAATCACCCGCCCAAAAGACAAAAAAAACACAGAAAAAGCAGAAATCCCTACAGAAAAAAACCAATCAAACGCAAGTCAAGTTAAAGCAGCAGGAAAGCAAATTAAAGCAATCCAGCAGCAATCAGCAGCAAAGAAAAAAGAAAGCAAACCACAAGAAAAAGGCAAAAAAGAAAAGCAGTTTAAAAGAACGTTTTCGTCGTGGATTCCATAAGGGAATTGAAGAAGCCGCCAAAAAATTTATGATTCCTGCTTTACCTGTTTTATTCGGCGGTCTGATCTTTCTGGTTATTCTTGTACTGATTTTTGGTGTCTTTGCAAATTCCGGCTTTATCATGGGTACATATGCCGCTTTGGATGATTCTCTCTCTAAATCAGAAATGGTATACACCGATTTTGCAAACAACATGAATAAAAAAGTGCTTGCTGTTGGAAATGAATCTCTATGGAAAATAGGATTAAATCAACTGGGTGTTTCTTCGGAAATCACAGAGAATTATGATGATACTCCTACCGAATTCATCTTTGGACAATCCACAGTATTTCCTGACACTCCGGCATATGATTTCAATCCCAATCAGTTGTGGAGTTTTCTCTGTGCTTATTATTATGACTTTGACGCATCAGAGAAAGCAAAAGATAACGAAGAAGATTTTGATGTACCTTACTGGGAATATGACTCCGACACTTACAAAATTATAAAAAAGCTATTTGAGTTGGAGTACACTTTTGATTACCGGTACGATAACGCATCCAGCTGGAGTGAATTAGGTACATACACATACGATTGGAAATTCCATTATGTGACTGGAAGTGGAACCGAAAATGGCTATCCTTACATCGATTTCAAAGCCATTCCAAATGACTTAAAAGACTTTGCAAAAGTAAAATCAAACCGCATTTATTACAATGCCGAAAATGGTGAAATTCTAAATGCCAGAAAAAAATACAAAGCAACCGGCTGGTACTTACAAGATCAACGCTACAATGTGATTGATCCTTCCGGAAATGAATTGCCTTCATTCTACACACAAGATACAAACGCATTTCAGTATGATTACTCTTATACCGGTGGATATGGACGCTTCTATACATTTGAAAGATCAACCTATTGGATTCCCAGCAGCAAAAAAACATCTGATCCTGCCTTTTGTCCTACTGTTGCCCCCTATGACGTTGCCTTCTTCAAATTAAATAACAGTACAGATGTGTCTATCAAGAATGGTTTTTCTGGCTATTTGGGCTATAAAAGTGCTATGGAAAATAAGAATCTAATTACAGATGACTGGAATCGTCATTACGCCTATAATTCTTGGGCAAAAGTGAATGCAGAAGCTGGTGGCTTTTTGGGATATGGTTTCTGTACCTATTATCAAAAATACGAGTGGGTAAAAAATTGCACACTGTACTATACAGTGCATCAAAATTACACATTTGACGAAGCGATCAGAAAAATTCTAAGCGAGCAATCAGATGCCGCAGATCGAATTGCTTATTATGAACTTCTTTGTGGCTCCGGTAGTACTGGTTCTACTACCAATCTATTGGGCAATCATCAAACATTTCCATCCCCTGTAGATGGTGGCATTGTTGATTTAATTAGCGGCAATTGGATTTACAATGGCTATGGATATGATATGCACGGTTGGAATCAGGAACACTGCTCTATCAATCAGCATAACGGATTAGATATTATTCGCAATTCCGGAAGCAACGTATACGCCATGGTATCTGGAAAAATTACAGATTATGACCCTGATACGCATTCTCTTACCATTGTTTCTTCTAAAAAGGTAGACCTGTGGTACGATAAAGAGCGAAAAGTAAAAATCCTATACAGCAACGTCAAACTAAAAAGTGGCTTGAATAATGGGGACGTTTTAAGTGCCGGAGAAAAAATAGGCACTTCTACCAGCGACCGAAACTGCGTTACTACCAAAAATGAAAAAGCAGTCTACGACTATGTTCACGTTCAAGTATACATTAGCTATGACTGGAACAGCTATGAAATGGCTGACCCAAGACTCCTTATCAATTATTAAAACGGAAAGGCAATTTGATATGAAAGAAACTACAAAAAGGAAATTGAAGCGGCTGCATCAAAAACTGAATGAGCTGGAAGAACGCATGAAAAAAGATGCAATTGATAAACGAGCTATTCAGAAGCAGATTCAAGACATTGAAAGCACTGAAATTTTTAATATGATTCGAAAGGGTGGATTATCCTTAGAAGTTGTTTGTGATGATCTGGAACTGGGAAAGAAGTTGCGTGAATCCGGCATAACAGCATCAGAAATTGCAGAAATGATTACATCGGAATCAAATACAGAAACAACCGCTATGAAAGAAACAAGCACAACCCAAAATGAGAAAGAGAGGAATTTCGAATGAAAAGAAAATGGATTGCAGCACTTGCTGCACTGACAATGGCATTGCCTTTTCCCATGAGCATTTCTGCTTCTGCGGTAAATGAGGATATTCCTGCACAAACTGATGAAAGCATGATGGGACAAGAAGAAAGCAGCAATACCGATGCAGCACAAGAATCTGCGGATCAAATTCTGGGAGAAATTCTTGACTCCAACACAGCAACCGGAAATGCAGATGGCAACTCTGATTCGTCTCAGATTGATTATGAAAATGATCCCTACTATGATACCGAAGGAAATGCATCACTGATCGAGAATCAGAAGATTATCTATGATTCTGATGAGATGCAGTTTATCTCTGTAACCACAAAAAATGGAAATGTATTCTACATCTTGATCGACTATACCGCTGCAAAGGAAAACGGCGGTGAAAATGTTGTTTATTTTCTGAACAAGGTAGATGATTATGATTTATATACTCTGCTGAACGATGGAAATAATTCAGATAATTCGGTAGAGGACTACGAAAAACAGAACGGCACTGCATTTGGCAAGACCACATCTTCTATTGATGAATCCGAAAATGCAGTAGAAACAACTACTTCCACCGCTGCTGCTTCGTCAAGTTCGAAATCAGGAAACAAAAATATGATGATTATTCTTTGCGTGGTAGTTGTTATCGGTGCTGGTGCTGCAATTTTCTTCTTTAAGTTCAAAAAGAAAAAGTCTACCGTTCCAAATGATGATCTGGACTTTGATGAGTACGATGAAGATGAGGATGGTGACGAATAAGCTATGAAAAAAGTTATTGTAGGTGGAATGATTGCAGTTGCAGTAATGGGTGTACTCTTTGCTCTCTCCATCAAGGGAGAAATTGATGCCCAGAAACATCCTGTATACATCAATGAAGCACGATTTCAGAACAGCCGCAATCAGAAAAAAGCGTGAAAGGAGGAATTGCTATGCAGCTGGTGATTGCAGAAAAGCCCAGTGTAGGACGATCAGTCGCTTCTGTAATAGGAGCAACTGAAAAGAAAGATGGCTATTTGGAAGGAAACGGGTATATTGTTACATGGTGCATTGGTCATCTGGTACAACTTGCAAGCCCAGATAAGTACGATTCCAAATACGGTACTAAAATTTCAGAATGGAGTTTTTCAACGCTCCCTATTCTTCCTGAACACTGGAAGTTTGTTGTTTCCTCAACAACAAAACAACAGTTTCAAGTAATTCAGGAACTCATGCAGGATTCTCGTGTAGATGAAATCATTTGTGCTACAGATGCCGGACGAGAAGGTGAATGCATTTTCCGCTATGTTTATGAAAAAATCGGCTGCACAAAACCTTGTAAACGCCTTTGGATTTCTTCAATGGAGGATAAAGCAATCCGTGAGGGATTTTCAAATCTTCGTCCTGACAGTGACTATGACAACTTATATGCAGCTGGACTTTGTCGGGCAAAGGCAGACTGGCTTGTTGGATTAAATAGCACACGTCTTTTTACTTGCCGTTATGGAACATTGCTTTCGATTGGGCGAGTACAAACGCCTACGCTTGCTATGATCGTACAACGTGACTACGATGTAAAACATTTCGTTAAACAGAAATTCTTTACTGTAGAGTTGGACTGCGGCACATTTGTTGCATCGTCAGAACGAATTGACGAAGAAGAATCAGCAAAAAACATTGCAGAATCTTGCAGTGGAAAAACAGCTACAATTTCAGAAATCAAAAAAGAAATCAAAACTGTAAATCCGCCGAAACTTTACGATCTAACCACGTTGCAACGTGAAGCAAATCGTCAGTACGGCTATACAGCACAACAAGCCTTAGACTATACGCAGTCTTTATATGAACAGAAGTTGGTTACCTACCCTCGAACCGATAGCCAGTATCTAACGGAAGATATGGAACAAACCGCAGCTGATCTGATACAAACGATTTGCAATACCATATCATGCTGTCAGGGATTATCTATTCCAGAACCAAATGTAAAACGCTGCATCAATAATTCTAAAGTCTCAGATCACCATGCAATTATTCCAACAGCAGAAATTGCACATAAAAAATTAGCAGATCTTCCTGATGGCGAAAGAAATATTCTCAACCTGATTGCAGCAAAATTGATTCTTGCAACAGCTGATCCACATCGGTATGAAGCAACTAAAGTTTCAGTTATCTGTGAAAACCACAATTTTTCTGCAACCGGCAAAGCAATTTTAAATGCTGGCTGGAAAGCCTTTGAAATTGCAATAAAAGAAATGCTGAAAAGCAATGAGGACACTGTAAAATCTGGAGATGAAAAAACACTGCCGCCTCTCGAAAAAGGACAGGTATTTGAAAATGTAACTTCTTCTGTTATAGAGCATTATACCAGTCCTCCAAAGCCATATACAGAAGATACACTGCTAAAAGCAATGGAAACCGCAGGAAATCATAATTATGATGAAAATGCTGATGTAGAGAAAAAAGGACTTGGCACTCCTGCCACTCGTGCTGCAATTTTGGAAACGCTGGTAAAACGAGCATACATTGAGCGAAAGAAGAAACAGATCTTCCCAACTGCAAAGGGCATTAGTTTAATCGCAGTCGTTCCAGATGAGGTAAAATCTGCACAGCTGACCGCAGACTGGGAAACTCAGCTGCAAGAGATAGAACGTGGTCAATGCAATCCAGATGATTTTATGCATGAAATCATCTCATTTGTAAGTGACATTTCTGGAAAATACAACGAAAAAGCTGAAAATGCTGCTTTTCAGACACAGCGAACAGTGATTGGAAAATGTCCAAAGTGCGGAAAGAATGTTGTCGAATGGAAAAAGTCTTTTTCTTGTGAGAATGATAAAGAAAAATGCGGATTTATCATATGGAAGTCCATCTGCAACAAAATCATTTCTGCAACACAAACAAAAAAATTACTTGAAAAAGGGAAAACCGATCTAATCAAAGGATTTAAAAGCAAAGCCGGCAACGAATTTGATGCCTATCTCATCTTAAAAGATGACAAAACCACCGGTTTTGAATTTCCTCCACGAAAGAAGTAATTCTATGTTTGAAAAATTTGTAGGCACTTACATTTCCGCACTTCTCGTCACTTCATCTGTTTCACCATCTACAGAACCAGTGACAATACAGCCACATCCAGACACGTCCATTCATTGCGTTTCTGATTTGCAAGTTTCTCCAGTTTCCGTTTCATGCTTAAAAGTGACATGGACAGCAGAGCAGAACCGTGATTATACGGTTACCTGTACCATTTTAGATTCCGACATCGCATACGTTGATAATATGTGCTTTGTTTTTAAATCGAATTCTCTCTGCTATATTACTGGATTACGGGAAGGGACTTCCTATTCAATTGATGTGATTCCAATTGCTAAAGAAGGAGAAACATCGGAAATGCAATCCACTTGTGCATATGCCAAAACGGAACAAGTAGAAGTGATTGAAAATTTCCCGTATGAAGATGGTTGGACAAATTGCTTTGCATACGAAAATGCTGCTGGATTAACTAGGAATCCTTCTTGGTCTGCAATACGGGGATGTATTCCTGACCCGATTACAGACACTGGAATTATGCGTGATGAATACGGAGATTACTGTGTTGCAATGGGCACAAAATACGGATATTGCAACGACAGATTTCTGATCACTCTGGAAAATGGGATTCAATTTACCGTTAAAATTTGCGATAGCAAGGGGGATGTTCCCTATCATCATTTTGGTGGTACAGGAAAATGTGTTATAGAATTTATTCATGGCAACGGACAACTTCCAAATTGTGTTGCTTTTACCGGAAACTACGGCTGCTTTTCTTGGAATGGTCTTGACTTTGATAACATTCGATCTATACAAAAAATCAACTACGGCAATCCCATTAGCTATTGATGAAAGGAGCGACATATGACTACTGTCGGCAATATCGACTATAAAAAAATCGAAAATCGTCAATTTGTCACTGTCGATACAGACAAAGCCGCTGACATTATTTCTGAATTGACGCAAAAGCAAGTGCCTTTTTCGGGAAGATATGATGATTCTCGATTGACATTACATTTTTCCCAAAAGGACTGGGACATTGTACAAAATGCTCTTTCTGGAGCTGCACGTCCGCATGAAAACGATACTTCAAAAGCCCAGCAAGAATTAGATGACTTGCAGCAACAATTAAAAAGGGCTTTGGAACGTCAAAAAGAATTGGAAGAACAGGCTGCAAAAGTGCAGCAAAGTCAAGACAAGGCAGAATACACCGAACCAAGCGTATTTTCAGGGCAACCACAACCTGAACAACTTCTCCCGATCTTACAAGCAAAAGCAATCCAACACACTGAAAAATTAGACGCACTTTCCGAAAAAAGGACTGCATTAGAGAATAAAATTCAAACCAATCAAGGCAAAATCGATAGATTTTCAGATAAGGTACAACGACTTATTGATACCAATCAGATGCTCCACAGTTTATTTCAAAATGCGAAAGTTCCCGGCATCAAAACTATGGCAGAAGCTGCGATTCATCGCAACGAACAAAAGATCATAAAAATTCAAGAAAATCGAATTCCGAAACTACAAACCAAAATACAAGAGCAATCTAAAAAGATTGAGAAGATCGACAGGAAAAGCGACATTACCCAATGTAAACTTGACAGATGCCGTTGTATTAACCAAATTATCAAAAGTTTCGGTATTTCTGACAATGCCGATAGACGACAAGCCTTTTCGCAAGCAATGGATGGGCTACATCAAACCACAATACAGCGATTGTCCTATAAATTAGATTCTTGTCAGCAGAAGATCTCTCTACTGTCTCAAAAATACATGGCAACAGACAGTGCGGCTGATAAATTGAAAATCCATCAAAAAATCAATACTCTAAAAGAGCAAAAACAAAAAATCACTGCAAAGCTGGACAAATTTCACAGTGTGACATTGCCCTATACCAAACAATCCGGCACTACCATTGACCATGTTATTTCAGGAACTGAACAGCAATTAAAAGAAGCTGCGGAGACTGGTAAAATAAATATGCCTGTATTTGCAGAAAAAATATGCGTAGATAATGCTGATCTTCTGCCTGAAATAGCTCTTTCTGTACCCATAGAAAAGCCCGATCAGTCTCTTATCCCTGAAATTGCAGATCTTCTAAATATGTCTGTGTCTGAGGTGGAAAGCAAACCATTGGATATTCAGGTAATGTTAAAAGACACATATACTGCTAATTACTTTTCCGATCCCTCTACTTTACAAGAAACGCTTACTTACATTATCAATCCCAATTATGAAACAAACCGTGATTTGCAAGAGCATCAAGAAAAAGATAAAATGTCTCCTGCTGTTGCTGCGAAAGAAGCGGATTCTGATTACAGAAAGCATGAACATTCACAGGAAATGCCTCTCGGAAAAACAGCTGCAACTGCAAGTAGTGTTGCTCAAAGCCACCTTCGTTCTGTAGAAGAATTGACAGAAACCAATGCAAATATGATTGATGGAATCCTCAACAATGAAAGACCAGAACCGGAGTCTGAGAAACCTCAAAAAGCAGAATTTTCTTTTTCCAGAAACAGCATGAAAGCTTTAGCAGCAAAGGTTCATGATACTCCGTCCAGTCCCCCTGAAAAGCAGAGAGATGAACTGAAAAAGTAATGGAATTATAAGAGAAAAGGAGAAACAATGAAATACTACGGCAATCAAATCTGGAATGCAGCAACGCCAAGTATTCGAAAAGCTACGCTTTTAATGGACGAAGCTGCCTTTCGTATTTTACAGCAGCAGCTGGAACAATATCGATTAAACTATTATGCAGCCGAGAAAAACGGCAAAGTGAAAATGGTCATTAACTATAATGATTCTCACGATATTCAAAAATTGATTGGCAAAAAAACAGCTTCTCAAATTCATTGGTTTCCAAAATCAAGACATTATGTACCACCGGCTTTTAACATTATTGGAAATACCAAGTATCAAGAATTATCTCAAAAGAGTTATATTCGAGGTAACACAGACCTTGTTCTTCAAGTTGCCAAGCAATTAGAAGAACAAGGTATTTCTTTTTCAGGGAGAATCTACAATCAAAATAGAGCTACCCTCACTGTACAGGATAAGGATCAAGAAAAGGTTCTTCGTTTCTATCATGATATTTCAGAAAAAAGAGCTGCACAGTATCAAGATGCTGCTGCATTAGAAACTGTTGACATCTCCCTTCCCAATTTACCGCAACAAACATTTGACGAGATCCTCCCCTATCTAAAACAAACAGATATTTCATTCTCAGCACGTGCGGAAAAAGATCATTGCATTTTTTCCATTTCTCAAAAAGATACCGGTATCTTCTATCAAGCCTTAGTACAAGCAAAATTTCGTTCTGAATTTCATAAAAGTTTAAAAGAACTTGGATTTACAGAACAACAAGATGCATTTTTAGAGCCCTTTTCTGTTTTTCTTGCCACACAGGAAGCAGCAGGAAAATTAACATTAGATTATACAGCATATCTCAATCCCAATTACAGCAATCAACAATTACAAATGGTTTGTGACCTTTTTCAAGAGTATCACAAACAGTCCATTACAGAACAAATTTCTGCGGACAATCCAGTATTGCAGAAATTACAACAACAGAAATCTCAATTTGACGCAGAAATCACCCTAAACAGCATCATTGGGAACAATTCCTTTCAGCCAGAACAAAAGAATGCTCTAATCGCTGCCATTCAAATCGGCATTCCTCATGAATTATTGAAAAAAATCGATAACACTTATTCAGCAGAAACGATCAATGACTTCATACAAGTATATCAGACCTATGATATACAAAAAATACAATCTTTTTTGGATTCACATCAGCCTGAAACTGACAGTCACTCACAGGAACGGGAAAAAAATTCGCTTACTAAAGCATTTGATGAAATCAAAGAACGATTTGCACAAACTGAACAACAGGCTCTGTTTTTGGATCGCCTTGAAAAATTTGTAGAGAAGAATCATATTACAAATAACGTAATTTCTTCTGCTTTTGAAAAATCGCATGGTTTCCGTTCTGCATACGGCAATGAAAAATTACTAAGCAGTCGTATCTTTTTTGGGAGATTGCATCCAGTTTCAGAAGCAATTGAACATGCTGTTTCCAATAAAACAACTGTGATTCAGACCGAACCACAAAAAGCAGAACCAAAACCTACTGCTGAAAAAGAACCATCGTCTGTCACACAGGAAGACTTCGATATACTTCGCACACTAGAACCTCGAAAAAGTATTTTGAATCTTACCGAGGACGAACTTACTGCAATTCCAACATGGAAAGAGCGATTTCAAAAAGAATTGGCTGAAAAATCCCCTTTTTATCGATTGGAACAAGGAGAATGGAGAGATCAGGAAGCAACACAAATACCAATTCTTTCAATTCCTAGCCACGATGCAGATTTTCAAAGTGTCCGTGCCGATATAAAAGGCAGAAATATCGAACGAGGTTCTTTTACCAATACAGATACCGGCTGGACAATTCAAGTTAGCCGTAATGGATTAGAAGATTCCGTAAAATACGGACACCAACATCATGATAATGCTGTGTATGATATGCTTTACCAACTTCCCAAACTTGTTGAAGAAAGTATTTTCCTTGACAGCACTATTTCAGAAAAAAACAATAAAAATAAAGCAAACAACACAGCCTTTATGCACAAGCTATACGCTGTTTGCAAAATAGATGATCAGCCCTATCTTGCCAAATTAACCATAGAAGAATTTGCAGATGGGCAAAAAGATACATTAAAAAGAATGTATAATGTTCAGGATATAAAAATAGAGCCACTTAGGCTCCTAGAGTTCACTGATAAACAGCTAGCTCGTTCAGTCCTAAATGACTCCACTATTAGTATAGCAGATTTATTTACTGTTGTCAAGGAATTTGACCACGATTTCTACTTAAACCGTACTCCGCAAAAGGCTTCGGAACATACCATTCAAGCCGAGCCTAATATTCCTGTTCCAGATGAAATTACACCGGATTCCTCTATAGAAGAAAGTACGCCTCCGCCTATAGAAAAAAACACAGATTCCATTGAAAAGGATACAGCTAGCCATTCTCAAAAATCAGAAGTAGCTTCATCGTCTGAAAAAGAGAAAAATTTCACTATCACTAATGAATCACTTGGCGAAGGCGGCTTAAAATCAAAATTCAAGAACAATATCACTGCCGTGAAAACCTTAAAAACTCTGGAGCAAGAAAATCGTTCTGCGACAGATGCAGAAAAAGAAATCCTTTCAAAATACGTCGGTTGGGGTGGAATTCCGCAAGCTTTTGATAAGAATAATGAATCTTGGAGTACAGAGTATACACAGCTAAAGGAATTACTTACGCATCAGGAATACAGACAAGCGAATGCTTCTGTTTTGGACGCATTTTATACTTCTCCTGCGGTAATTGATGGCATCTATGAAGCACTTGAAAATTTCGGTTTTCAAGGCGGAAATGTATTGGAACCAGCAATGGGTGTCGGAAACTTCTTCGGACGTATGCCGGAAGAAATGCAAAAAAATTCTCGGCTTTATGGTGTCGAGATCGACAGCATATCCGGCAGAATCGCCCAGAAACTCTACCCCGATGCTGACATTGCAATACAAGGATTTGAAAAAAACAATTTTCAAAATGGATGCTTTGATGTTGCTGTAGGAAATGTCCCCTTTGGAGAGTTGAGTTTCAAAGATGACAAACATGGTACAACAAAACTGCACGACTATTTCTTTTCCGAAACACTGGACAAAGTAAAAGACGGCGGTATTGTGGCATTTGTAACATCAGCTGGAACGCTGGATAAACGTGATGAATCCACCAGAAAGGCATTAGCGGAAAAAGCAGACTTTATTGGAGCAATTCGCTTACCGGGTGGTAAAAATGGGGCATTTAAAAGCAATGCTGGCACAGAAGTCACAACCGATATTATCTTTTTGCAGAAAAACGAGCATAAAGTTCCCGATCCAGAAAAAGAAACTTGGATTTCTATTGGCGAAACGGATGAAGGACTGCCAATCAATCGATATTTTGCCGAAAATCCTAACATGGTGCTTGGAACTGTTGTAGAAGGAAATAAGCTATATGGCAGCGGAACCATGGTTATAGCTGAAGATGGTGTTGATCTAAAAGAACAGATCTCACAGGCTGTATCACAATTGTCAGCTACAATTTCGGATACAAGAACAAAAGAAGTATATGCAAAATCAGCAGACAGTGCTGCTATCGAAATCCCATCCGTTCTTCGAAATTATAGCTTTTTTGCAGATGACAAAAGCGGAGAAATCTACTACAAAAAGCCTGATCAGGCGATTCGCTGGAATGGAAATGATTCTCCTTCCAAAAAGAAACGTATGGAAGCCTTTCTCACGCTTCGAGATGTTACAAGAGGAATTTTTGCAGGCACAAGAAGAAAATTGCTCTGACACGGTTCTAACGGCATTACAGGGCAAATTAAATCAGTCTTATGACACGTTCTATGAAAGCTTTGGCTTACTTCACAGTTTCTATAACACATCACAACTTTCAGATGATGTTTCCTTTCCCTTAGTTTGTGCACTAGAGAGCAAATTTGAAAAAGAAAAGCTTATTGCAAAATCAGATCTCTTTACAAAACGCACCATTCAGCCGCCCAAACCAATTGAACACGTTGATACACCGCAAGAAGCTCTTGCATTATCAATGGCTGAAAAAGCGTGTGTTGACTTTGATTATATGCAAAAGCTGACTGACATTCCCAAGGAAGATATTGTATCAGCACTGACGTTAGCAAAAAGCATTTATCCTGTTCCAGAATGCTCTGACGATGAGAAGATCATCTATCAAGAAGCATCTGAATATTTATCTGGTGATATTCGAAAAAAGTTAGATAATGCAATAGAAGCCGCAAAAAACAATCCACTCTTTGAAGCAAACATTTCTGCATTGCAAGAAGTAATGCCTGAGCCCCTAAAAGCAGGCGATATTGATGTAAAAATCGGTGCTACATGGGTGGATCCCAAATATTATCAGCAATTTCTGTACGAAACACTGCATACGCCGCAATCGCTTCAGGCATCTGAGAGAGATTCGTGGATGAGAAAACTATTTGGAAAGAAATCCATTGCAATAGAATTTGCCGAAAATCAATGGCACATTTCCAATAAAGGGTCTGACCGTTCCGTAAGTGCTACACAAACTTACGGTACATCCAGTAAAAATGCTTATGAGATCATGGAAAATCTCTTAAATCTCCGTGAGACAAAGGTCTACAAGTCTGTGGGATACGGAGAAGAAAAGAAAAGCGTTTTAGATTTAGATGCCACAAGAGCAGCACAACGAAAAGCACAAAAAATAGAAGAATCCTTTGAATCATGGATTTTTCAAGATCCACAACGACGTGCAGATCTAGTAGACACCTACAATCGCAAATTTAATGCAATACGACCGAGAGAATATGACGGTTCTCACTTAACATTTCCGGGCATGAATGCTGGCATTCAGTTACACGGACATCAAAAAAATGCAATTGCCCATGCAATTTACGGCGGAAATACACTTTTTGCACACAGCGTCGGTGCTGGAAAAACCTTTGAAATGATTGCAACGGCAATGGAATCCAAACGACTGGGCTTATGTAACAAATCACTCTTTGTAGTTCCAAATCATTTAACAGGACAAATCGGCGACGACTTCCTAAAGCTTTATCCCAATGCCAATATTCTCGTAACCACCAAAAAAGATTTTGAGAAAAAGAATCGACAAGAACTTTTTGCAAGAATTGCCTCTGGAAATTTTGATGCAGTTATAATAGGACACTCTCAACTGAAACATATTCCCCTTTCTCAAGAACGCCAAGAAAGACAACTTGAAGAACAAATTCAGGATATTCTCTCCAGCATAGAACAACTGAAACATGAAAATGGTGATAGTTTTCAAGTAAAAGCTATGGAACGCACCAGAAAATCATTGCAAAAACAAATTGAAACGCTAAAAGTAAAAAAACAAGATGATGTTATTCCATTTGAACAGCTGGGCGTAGACCGCATTTTCGTCGATGAAGCCCACGAATTTAAGAATTTATTCTGTGCGACAAAACTTCAAAATGTTGCTGGTATATCAAATTCTGCATCTCAAAAAGCATTAGATCTTTTTCAAAAGTGTCGGTACATGGATGAAAAAACAGGCGGCAGAGGCATTGTTTTTGCAACTGGCACACCTGTATCAAACTCTGTCACTGAACTGCATACAATGATGCGTTATCTCCAGTATGATTTTTTGCAGGAAAAAGGACTACATCATTTTGATAGCTGGGTTTCGACTTTCGGCAAGCAAAAAACCGATTGGGAACTTGCTCCGGCAGGAAATAAATTCAAGCAGCGTACCAGAATCGCAAGCTATGCAAATATGCCTGAACTTACTAGTATGTTTAAACAGTGTGCCGATGTAAAAACAGCGGATATGCTGCACTTAAATGTTCCAGAGTGTGAAATGCACATTGTCAATGTAGAGCCTACAGAACTTCAGCAAAAACTTGTTACAGAGTTGGCTGACAGAGCTGATGATATACAAGGTGGAGCTGTGGATCCGGAAGTAGATAATATGCTTCGCATTACCGGCGATGGAAGAAAAGTTGGTTTAGACCCCCGTTTGATTAACCCTGATTTTGAGGATAATCCTCAAACAAAATTAAATCAGTGCATAGATAATGTATACCGTATTCACCAAGAAACCGCATCAGACAAGCTTACCCAAATCATTTTTTGTGATTTAGGTGTTCCAAGAGGAAAGCCAGCAAAAACAGCAAAATCCCAATCTGATGAAGAAGAAATTATATCTGATTCCTTAGAAGAAAGCGGTGATTTCTGCATCTATGATGACATTAAGAAAAAGCTTATGGAAAGAGGAATTCCAGAAAAGGAAATTGCTTTTATTCACGATGCACCAACGGAAAAAGCAAAAGCAGAACTTTTTGAAAAGGTTCGATGCGGCGATGTACGAGTGTTGATTGGTAGTACCGCCAAAATGGGAACTGGTACAAATGTACAAGATCGCCTTGTTGCACTTCATGATCTTGATATACCATGGCGACCAGCTGATCTGGAGCAACGTCGTGGAAGAATGGTTCGGCAAGGAAATATCAACAAACAAGTACATCTATACCGCTATGTTACCAAGGGAACATTCGATGCCTATAGCTATCAGACGTTGGAGGCAAAACAACGATTTATCAGCCAGATTATCACTTCTAAAACACCAGCTCGTACTTGCGAAGATGTTGACCAACAAGCATTGTCCTACAGTGAAATCAAGGCTCTATGCACTGGTGACGAACGGATCAAGGAACTTATGGTGCTTGAATCCGAAGTCAAAGAATTAAAGTCCATGCAGTCTGAGTATCAAAATGTACACTATGATATGCAAGATAAACTTCAACGCTACCCTCAAGCAAAGCAGCGGCTTGAATCCAGCATAGATGCTATGAAAAAAGATCTGGAGCATTGCAAAAGTCTTCCGATTGATGAAAGTACGCATCTGCCAGCATTTAAAATAACACTAGATGGAACAACGTATACAGATCGCACCGAAGCTGGAAAAGCATTAGAAAGCGTGTGCTGCAAGCTGATCGGCGAATCTAACAAACCTTTGCCAATTGGCGAATTACATGGTTTTCCAATCACAATACGATTTGCACCAGATCAGAATTGCCTACAGGCAACATTGCAAGGTTCAAAGCCATACACAACAAACTTTTCCGTTTCTTTCCCAACAAATCTAAAGCATCTGGAAAGCCTGTTATTTTCATTAGATCAAAAAATTGCAGCAACTCAAAACGCTCTAAACCAATTGAATTTAGATGCCAAAGAAGCTGAAAAAATTCTTGCTGAACCGTTTGCATCTGGAGATATTCTTCGAGAAAAGTCGGAACGTTTAACCACACTTCGAGATGATTTGAATCAAGAAGCAATGGAAGCTGCAAAAAGTGGGAATAAACCACAACGAACATTTTATTTTGAAATGGCAAAATTAAAGAAAAATGCAAGAACAATTTCAAAATCCACTTTGGAAAAAGCAGAAGGAAAGAAAAAGGCGGAATCTCTGGAATAATAATTACAGCATTGCTCGATCGATTTTTTCAAAAAGTTCTTGACAAGCGGCATGATTTCGGGTATAATAATGAAGATAAGCTTTGACTTATCATATGAAGGCATCACGCCTTTGTAAAAAGCAGTGAGTCCTACTGTGAGTGGAACCGATAAGAGCGGTGAGTCCTACCATAAGTGGAAACAATAAAAAAGGCTGCGGATATATCCGCAGTCTTTTTTATTTATATAGTCAAGTAGAAAATTCACTAACCATCAGTTATTCAATTTCGTACCGCTGACGCAATGTTTCTGCGGTTTCCCACTGCGGCGTAACAGATTTCACAACGCCGGGACATTTTCCCCCGATTACATCCGAAAAAACTGTAACACGATCACCGACACGGGGAACGGTATCCGGAGAAAAATAAATAGTAACCTTTTCCCCAGTTTCCAGAACGTCACATTTCGCAATGTAACAGGACGGAACAACCTGACAGCATAACCGGATAAAATCCGAAACCGTTTCCCCTGCTGCAGCTGCGGCATCCTGAATTGCACGTTTTTCATCCGTTGTCAAACGCATTGATAACGTGGTTTTCTGCGGCTTTTCCCAGTATGTCATAAAACTACACCCCCATCCACGGAAACCAGATAACGGACAGCACAGCGGTATTTGCGGTTCGATGCATCGAACATGGACATATTGAAATAAGCCAATGACGTTTCAAACGCACAGCGTGCAGAAAACAAAATGCAACGTTCTGCACAGATTTCAATTTTTCTGTTCAGGTCAGAAATATTTGACGTTTCAGGTAATTTAGAAATCCGACGAGAAACTAACGAGATAGCCAAACGGACAACCATCGGAAAAACAATATCTTTTTTGGAACGAATTAATGTGTAATTAATCATAATTCATGCCCCCATATTATGTTTAGTAGTTCGTACATCATCCGAACCGATAAATATATTATACACTATTTGCAACTATATATTGTTAATCGCATTTTAGAACAATAAAAATAATTTGCAAAATATGCAGTGAAATAAAACAGCATCCAGGTAAAGAACATAATCACTAATCACATTAAAACAATGACAAAAATATCAAAAAAACACATGTTTACGCCTGTCCAATCCCTAGAATGCATAATATAAATGTTTTCCAAATCGAAAATAATTGCTTTATCAAAAAAGGTCTTGACAAATGATATTTCTTTGGGTATAATAAAGATGGAGATAAGCATTGACTTATCGTATGAAGGCGTTTTGCCTTTGTAAAAAGCAGTGGACCCTACTATGAGTGGGAGTTTTAAAAGCAGTGGACCCTACTGTGAGTGGGAGTTTTAAAAGCAGTGGACCCTACTGTGAGTGGGACTTTTTAAAAGCAAGGCTGCGGTATTTCTATCGCAGCCTTTTTGTTAGAATAAAAAAGGAGAAAAAATGAAAAAAGAACGATTACATCTATATCAATTAGACATGAAATATGTTCGTGATCTTGCTAAAGCCGATGATAAGGTAATGTCTGTGTCACCTCAACAGCACAAAGAGAATCGCCCATTTGTAGGAATAATAATAGTAATGGATCAACATAAGTATTGTATTCCTCTAACTTCGCCTAAGCCCAAACATAGCAAAATGAAAAATGATCTGGATTTTTCAAAAATCTTAGATTCAGATAACAAAATTATTGGAGCACTCAATCTTAATAACATGATTCCGGTTTCAAAAGAAGTAATTCGGATATTAGACATCAGACCTGACAGAAGAGATTCTCCTAAAGAACGAGCTTATAAAGAGCTGTTGAACAATCAACTTGACTGGTGTAACAATAATATAGAATCTATCACAAAAAAAGCAACTAAGCTGTATGTTCTTGTTACTCAAACGCCGGAGAAATCCCGTAATCTTACTAAACGTTGCTGTGATTTCAAAAAGCTTGAAGCTGTTCTGGAGAAGAAATTGCTCTCTCATCAAGAGCAACATGAACAGCCTTCAAAGCCATCTTCTTTTACATTTTCTAGCAAGCAGAGAAAACAAGTTCAGTCTGCTGTGCAGCAAAAAGAATCAGATAAATCTCACACTCAGGATAAGAAAAGAAAACCATCACTATGACGTTAAAAGTTCAATTCAAAGCTGAGCCATAAAAAACAATTCCAATCAACTCACTCAAGGATATACTAACTTAAAAATTTAATCTATAAACAAATATGGAGTACATTCTTCAATTAATTAGAAGACCATGTACTCCATTTTTATTTGAGAAAGTATTATCAATTACGCTTAATAGAATTATCTATTTCGTATTTTTTTCACAAACACCGATATCCAATATCGTTTGTTTAGCTAATGTGTACAAAGTGCTATTTTTAAAATTGATGGTTTAAGGCAATACCGCACAAAGAGCGTCTGTCGACTTTGCACGCCATCTGCTTGCAAATTTTCCGTCATATTTCACAAAAATGCTCGTGAATACATCAAGTATTCACTCCGCTTTTTGTTTCATCTGACGAAAAATTTGACGACGCATCTGTCGCACAATCTTTGTGCGGTATTGCCTTAAACAATTTTGCATATACTCATTTAATTCAAATCATCTAAGAATTACAGTGAATCATAATTCCTATTGTCATTGTGTTATCACGTTTTCCTTGTTGCTTATTGGATTACCCTCAGTTTTTGATGCAGTAATATGTTTTTGATTTTCACCAAAAAATGCACATTGCCAATCCATGTAATTACAAAGATTTTCCCAAGTAACATTTGCTTCGGAAAGGGCGGCAGGATACAAGTAAATTGTCATTTTCTTTGATACAAACTCGTCCTGAGATTTAGAGGCAAAAGAAAAAAGTGTTTCGTGTACAACATCTTCAAGAGTTCCATCTTTTAGCCCCGCTCTACCAGTCCCAATTACTGGTATTGCAATAGGTTCTGTATGTCCTTCTCTTGCAAGAAAATCCCAAAGTCCAACCAAAGCCTTCGTCACATTTTCCATAGTTACATTTTGTGGCTTACCTGTTTTGCTTACATCCGCTACGGCAAGAAAATAGAAATGCTGTCCTTTTATTGTAACTTTTGCCACTGTTCCAATATCGTATCGATTACAATTCGTTTTTTTTCTATCACTTAATTTTTCGTATTGACTGGGAAAATACTCGTCAAGAGATCTTTTGATTGCTGCATCTAACTCAGAAAAATCTGTACCATAATGCTTTCTTTGAAATTGACCTTGTATGCTTTTTATACTTATAAAGTCTCCGCTCATTGTAGTGTCAAATGTGGTGTTGGTAGGAATAACTACTGCAGAATCCTTCAATGTAAGTATGTCGCCTATGCAAAAAGACAGGAGCGTATCTTTTGATCCCAAGTAAGCAGAATGAGATAACGGCTCCTTATGTAAAAGGATTGCAATGAGCACAACGACCAATAGAAATGACTTTAAATGATTTCTAAAAAAAATCATCAATATGGTACTATCAAATACAGCTTGTTCAATTTCACACAAAGAATAGTATCCACCTAATATTGCAAACATCTTCGATAAAAAATCTATCGGCTTCCGTTTTAACGGAATTATAATACTATTATTAATCTTAAATGCCAAGTTCTTCATAAACACTATCATCGTAGTAATATGCTCCTGTTTTGCCTTCTCTATGGAATTGCTCAAATATGAATGGCCAATTTTCTAAAGCATATTGAAGTATTTTTGAATTAAAACTAATGTGAATAGCTAACGAATCTCTTATTAATGCAGGACAATACTCCCGATCTAAACTTCGCTTTCCATTTAGATTGACAACAATGCAGGGAATTTCTCTTTTAATTGCTTGTTCAATTTCCCATCTTACATACTTATACAAGTATTTTGTATGTTCCCCCACTAGGAGCACAAACACTTTCGTGTTTCTAAATCGTTCTTGAAGACCAGCCTTGATGGAAGCCTGACGAGCTACGTTCTGTCCCTGAGCT
>ERZ772897.1526-NODE-1526-length-23547-cov-11.820875_pt1 | contig 23547 bp, 16 predicted proteins | sample MGYA00512125_ERZ772897 | MGnify/ENA primary metagenome ERZ772897 (study PRJEB29015, sample SAMEA2737660) | human gut metagenome | biome: human gut; feature: human-associated habitat; material: faeces | place: China | collected 2012 ... | reverse complement strand
GATCCACCAGCAGTGCAAGACCGGTCTGCTGACCCACCGTCTTGATGATGGTGCCGATGAGCAGGCTGGCGAACAGGCCCTGTGCCATTGCGCCCAGTGCGTCAATGAGGTAACGCTGCGGAGAGATGACGATATCCTTCCGCGCCAAAAATTCTTTCAGCTTCGACATAAAACTTGCCTTTCTATCCAAAACAGATCGTTAAGGTTACGAACGTATGTCCTGTATCATACCATACACCTGTCAAGACAGCAAGAGGTTGCTGGAAAAATTGTGAAATTTCGGCTTTGTGCAATGTTCTGCCCTGCCGGAACGTATTCCATTTGGAACATTTTCCGACACACTGCCCCGGTGGAGAATTTGTGTAGAAGCCCGCTGTGCCGTTGACGGCTCCCCGCGTGCGGGTGTATACTAGAGGAAGCGTAAAGTTATCATCCGCCGTCCTTTTTATCCTGAACCCATGGGCGGCGTGGAATAAAAGCGGGCCCGCCCCGGGCAAGGGGCAAAGACCCGGTGCAGCACAGCGCTGCACCACCGGGAGATTCGGAGGCAGAGACGACAGATGAAAAAACGATTTGACCGATCCGGCACAGCCCGCCGTAAGGCGGTGACAGCCGTTGCAGCGCTGACCATGGCGCTGGTTCTGGCTGTGGGCGGCGCAGGGGCAGCGACCCTGCTGTCTGCACAGCCGGAAACTTTGACCGTGGGCGCGGTCGTGCCCCACATCACCGCCGAAGCACCACAGCAGACTGCTCCGGCTGCGGGAAGCTCGGCGGGCTGACCGGCGCGGGCCGGTCAAAATCGAGCATCGGCTCAAAATCGGCGGTATGGTCGGCGTCCCGCGTGGGCGGCGTGCGGCGGCGCAGCGAGAACCGCACCGTGTTGCCGCGGCTCCGGGCGGCCTCCGACACAACGAGCAGCGGCCGGTCATGGCCGGGGCGGAACGTGATGCAGGAATCTGTCAACTGCAGGCCGAACAAACGGCGGCGCAGCAGGTCCAGGATCTGGTTGCCGATGAAGGTATCGTTCATATCGGGCGGCAGGGCGCAGGCCACCGCGCCGCGGCGGTCACACACCAGCACAAAGGGGCACTGCCCGACGCTGGCGGGCATGTAGGCGGCAGCGTAATCCGCGCCCGTGACCTGCAGCGCAGCCAGCGCACGGCCCGCTGCGGCCTGCACAATGTCGCCGGGGAAGCGCCGGAGCAGCTGCTCCGGCACGGTGATGCGGCGGGATTTCTGCGGGTCGGCGTAGCTCTCGGTGCCAAAGTCAAAGACGGCCTCGCTGTGGGGCAGCGGCTGCAAAAGGCTGCCCAGCAGGCGGCCCGTCGGCTCGTCCACGGCAACCAGCAGCTTGCGTTTTTCCAGCAGCGCGTCCAGCGTGGCCTGGGCCAGGCTGGTCTCCCCCTCGGCAAAGACATCGTCGCCGAACTTGGCGCGCAGCCGCGCGGCCCATTTATCGCAGTATTGCTCCGCCATGGCGCGGTTGGGGGCGCTGACCTGCACACAGATGGCAAACTCGCCGTCCCGTTCCAGCAGACGCAGGCCGGGGCAGCCATCATCCCGGATGCCCCGCAGCACGGAGGATACCTCCGCGCCCGTGGGCCCGAAAACACGCAGGATTTTCAGTTGAGTGTTGACCATGGTGGAACCTTTCTTTGTTTGGAAATGTTGCCGAGCTTGTCCGTAGGGGCGGATTCCATATCCGCCCGGGGAAGCTTTCTACAGCCGCAAACGGGCCGGGCGCATATAGAATGCGCCCCTACGGTTTTGCGTTTTAAATATCTAAATCTCCGTCCGCCGTCTCCGGCGTGAAACGCACGCTGTCCGGGACATCGAGGCCCAACGCCATGCGGCGCAGCATATCCAGCGCGTACAGGGCGGCGCGGGTGCGGATGATCTGGCGGTCCTGATAGCCGCCCAGGGTCAGGCGCATTAAATACCCCGTGTCCGTGCGGGTGTCGGCACCGGCCAGATAGACCGTACCCACCGGCTTGCCGGGCAGTGCGCCGCCGGGTCCGGCCAGTCCCGTGATGCCCACGGCCAGCTCTGCACCGGATTCCCGGGCAGCGCCAAAGGCCATGGCTGCGGCCACAGGGCCGGACACGACATTGTACTTTTCAATGACAGCCGCATCCACACCCAGCAGCTTTTGCTTGGCGGCCTCGGCGTAGGTGACAAAGCCATAGCCGAACACCTCGCTGGAGCCGGGCACGTTCGTCAGCCGCTCGGCGATCATGCCGCCGGTACAGCTCTCCGCCGCGGCGGCGTGCAAGCCGTGCTCCCGCAAAGCGCGTACCACCGTGTATTCCAGCGCGGGCACGTCCACATCGTAGGCGGCTGCGCCGAGAATCTCTTTAAACTCCGCAATGCGGGCATTGCAGGCGGCCTCGGCGGCCTGCCCGGTGGCCTCGCGGGCCGTCACGCGGATCTCGCACTCGCCGGTCTTGCAGTAGATGGCGGCGGTGGGGTTCGCGGCCTCAAACAGCGGCGCGACCTTGCTGGCAATGGCGCTCTCGCCACCCAGCACCCGCAGCGTGCGGCTGTGGATCGTGCAGTTTTGCCGTTTCAGCAGAATCGGGCGGACCTGCTCGGCCCACATGGCCTTCATCTCCCGCGGGACACCGGGCATCAGCGCGGCGCAGTGGCCGTCGGCGTCCTCAAACCACGCGCCGGGGGCCGTGCCGTGGTCGTTGATGAGCTTGTGGCCCACCGTCGGGCACATGGCCTGCTTGCGGTTGTTCGGCGTGGGGCGTCTGTTTGTCCGGGCGAAAAAGTCGATGATCTTCTGCCACTCGCCCTCGTCAAAGGCCAGCGTATCGCCGAACGCCTCGGCCACGGTCTCCTTCGTCAGATCGTCCTCGGTAGGGCCGAGACCGCCCGAAAAGACGAGCAGGTCGCTGCGGCTTTTCGCCTGCAAAACCAGCTCCTTCAGGCGGGCGGGGTTATCGCCGATGACATGCTGGTGCATCACGCTGATACCCAGCTCGGCCAGCTCACGGCTTAAAAACTGCGCGTTGGTGTTCAGGATGTCGCCCAGCAGAAGCTCCGTGCCTACGCAGATAATTTCAGCAGTCACAGCAGCTCGTCACCTCCCATGCGGATATAGATTTTCTCGACGTTCTCGGTGGCCTCGCCTTCCAGCGCGGCCAGGCCGGGCATAGCGGCCTCGGCGGCCAAGATCTCGTCCAGCGTCGGGTTCGTCTTGGGGTGCGGCGGGGTAAAGATCGTGCAGCAGTCCTCATATGGCTCGATGGACGTCTCAAATGTACCGATCTTACGCGAAATATTGATGATCTCGATCTTGTCCATGCCGATGCAGGGGCGCAGCACGGGCAGGTCCTGCGCCTGGTCTGTGCAGGCCAGCGCGGCCATGGTCTGGCTGGCGACCTGAGCCAGGCTCTCGCCGGTGATGAGGGCCTGCAGCTCGAGCTTTTTCGCCACCTGATTGGCAATGCGCAGCATGCTGCGGCGCATCAGAACCGTGAACAGCACGTCGGGCGCGTTGTCACGGATATACTCCTGCGGCTTCGTGTAGGGCACGACGAACAGCGTGCAGTTGCCGGTGTACTCGACCAGCTCGCGGGCCAGATCGCGCACTTTCAGCTTGGCGCGCAGGCTCGTGTACGGCGGGCTGGCAAAGTGGATGTGGTGCAGCGCCAGACCGCGGCGGGCCATGCACCATGCGGCGACGGGGCTGTCGATGCCGCCGGACAGCAGGTTCAGCGCGCGCCCGCTCGTGCCGACGGGCAGACCGCCCGCGGCCTCGACCTTGGGGCCGTGGACATAGGCGGCGTAGTCGCGAATTTCCACCATGATCTCCAGCTGCGGGTTATGCACGTCGACGCGCAGATGATGGTGCTTGTCCAGCAGGTAGGCACCCAGCTCGCGGCAGATCTCGGGGCTCTTCATCGGGTAGGTCTTGTCGGCGCGCTTGGCCTCGACCTTGAAGGTGCGGATGCCGCGCAGCGTCTCGCCGAGATACGCCTCGGCGGTCTCGCATATTGCGGCAAAGTCCTTCGGGCACTCGACGGCGCGGCTCAGCTTCACGATGCCGAACACATGGGACACGCGGCGGAACGCCTCGTCCATGTCGAGACCGTCCTCCTTCGGCTCGATGAAAACGGTGCTCTGGGCCTGATAGACCTTGAACTTGCCCAGCGGCTCCAGCCGCCAGCGGATCGTCTTGGCCAGCCGCGCCTCAAACTTGCCGCGGTTCAGGCCCTTCAGCGTCATTTCGCCCTGATAGGCGAGGATGAGTTCTTTCATAAAATGGTTCCTTTCAAAAATGGATGTGCCGCAGTAGGGGCCGGGCATGCCCGGCCCGCAGCTTTACGGCAAACACGCTGTAACGGGAAGGCTGCGGGCGGGACATGTCCCGCCCCTACTGCCTGCGGCGGGGTGAGGGCACCCCGCCCTACGATTTGCTCGAAAAGGGGTATGTAGGGCGGCCTGCCCTCAGGCCGCCGTCGGCAGCCGTTCAAATATGCTGCAATTCCTGTAATCCGTCCCGCAGCCCCGCCAGCAGCGCGTCCACGTCCTCGGCGGTGTTATCGGCGCAGAAGCTCACGCGCAGGGCGGTGCGGACGGTCAGATCGGCGCAGCCCATGGCCAGCAGGGTGTGGCTCGGCTCGCCCTTGTCGCAGGCAGAGCCGCCCGAGACATAGACCGCGCGGGTGTTCAGGTAGTTGATGAAGGTCTGGCTGTTGATGCAGCCGGTGGAGAAATTCACGATCTCCCCCACCGCGTCATCGGGCGAATTGAGCGTGATGCCGTCCAATTCTTCAAGCCCTGCGCGCAACTGCCGATTCAGCGCGGCAATGTGTGCAATGCGGGGGCGCAGCTTCTGCTGGCCCTGCGCGGCGGCCACGCCGAGACCCACAATGTAGGGCGTGTTCTCGGTGCCGGGGCGCAGGCCGCGCTCCTGATGGCCGCCGAGATAGGGCGGTTTGAGCGTCTGGCGCTGGCTGTCCCGGATGAACAGTGCGCCGACGCCCTTGGGCGCGTGGACCTTGTGGCCGGAGACGGAGAGCGTATCGACCTCGCGCCATTTCTGCAGGTCGATGGGCATACGCAGCCACGCCTGCACGGCGTCCACATGGAAGTGGGTGCGGCTGTTGCGCGCCTTGATGCCCTTGCCCAGCGCCGCGATGTCCTGCACGGCGCCGGTCTCGTTGTTGACGGCCATGCAGGCGGCCAGCACCGTGTTTTTGTCGATCTCGGCCAGGAATTTCTGCGTGTCAATGCGTCCGTCCGCCCCGGGCATGACCTCAACGACGGTGAAGCCCTCGTCCTTCAACGCGCGGATGGGGCGCTGCACGCTGGGGTGTTCAAAGCCCGTGACGACGATCTTATTGCCCCAGTGCTTACGCGGGCGGGCTGCGCCGGTCACGGCCATGTTGTTGCCCTCACTGCCGCAGGCCGTGAAGTAGATTTCATCGCTGCGGCAGTGCAGCGTTTTGGCCACGCGGGCGCGGGCCGCGGCAATGGCATCCTGCGCGGCAACGGCGGGGTCATACAGGCTGCTGGGGTTGGCCCAAAGCTCAGTCAGCGCCTCGCTGATGGCCTGCGCCACCGCCGGGTCCACCCGGGACGTGGCGGCGTTATCAAGATAATGCAGCTGGGGGTCGGAAAGCATAGCACTCATTCCTCACATTATTGCACAAAATTATACAGATTAAATTATACACGTTCGCCCAGCAAAAAACAATATTCAGAAACAAAAAAAGGCTTCCCCCGTGGGGGAAGCTGGCCGCGAAGCGGACTGATGCGGGCAGAGTTCATCCTGATTGCCCATTTACGGGCTGTAATTCGGTAGGGGCCGGGCATGCCCGGCCCGCGGCTTACCGGCAAATGTGCGATTGTGGGAAGGCCGCTTTATTCTGTTGACCCTGTAGGGGCGCATTCTATATGCGCCCGGGCAGCTTGCGGCTGCGAAAGCCCCCACGGGCGGATATGGAATCCGCCCCTACGCCTTGTTTTATCTACCCTTACTCCCCAAAATCCTCCGCGGCCTTCTGCATCATCTGGCGGATCGGCAGGTTGTACGGGCAGCGCGGCTCACAGGCACCGCACCGGATGCAGGCACCGGCCTTGGTCTGCAGCGTCGCATAGCGCTCGCGGCCCCACTGCTGCAGGCCGTAGCGGTTCAGATACCCCTGGAACAGGAACACACTGGGGATGGAAATACCCACCGTGCAGGGCGCACAGTAGTTGCAGCGGCGGCAGAACTGGGTGCCCAGCGCGTCGCGCACCTTCTGGCAGGCGGCCTCCTCCTCGGGCGTGAGCGGGGCGGTGTTGGCCGCGCCCGCCACGTTGGCGTTCAGCTCCTCCACCGTCGCCATGCCGGGGATGGACACCGTGACTGCCGGGTTGGACAGCACGTACCGCAGTGCCAGGCGGCCATCCTCAATGGCACCGCCCGCCAGCGGCTTCATGTCTATAAAGCCCTTGCCCGCCGCGGCGCAGCGGTCGATCAGCTCCCTGCCCTGCTGCTCCACGATGTTGTACGGGAACATGATCGTCTCGATCTCGGGGATGTCCAGCGCTGCCTCAAACACGGCGGCCAGGTGCGCCGTGATGCCGATATGCCCGACGATGCCCCTGGCCTTTGCCTCGAGCAGCGCCTCCATTGCGCCGCCGGGCGCCAGAATGGTTTTCAGGCCGTCGAGGCTCGGGTTGTGGAACTGGAACAGCTCGATGTGGTCGGTGCGCAGGTTTTTCAGGCTCGTGGCGATCTCGGCCTCCATGTCGGCTTTGGTCAGTGCGCGGCATTTGGTCGCCAGAATGAAGTCATCCCGCAGCCCGGCCTCCTCCAGCGACTGGCCGATCCATGCCTCGCTGACCGTGTAGGCGCGGGCGGTGTCGATGTAGTTGATGCCCGCCTTATGCGCGGCGATCAGCAGCTCCCGCGTGCCGGGCTGGTCGATGCGCTGAATGGGAATGCCGCCAAACCCAAGGCGGGAGATTTGTAAGCCTGTGGTGCCGAAATTGACGTATTGCATGGTGTTTACCTCTTATATTGCTCTCCTATATTGCTCTCCGTTTGCTGCAGCGGTCGATGCTCGCATCCGCCGCTGCATCCTCTACGCTTATTATAGCAAATCCAACGTAAAAATCCAGTCCTCCTAAGCCCTCCCCCGCGTGGGAAAGCAGCCGGCTTGCAAGCATGGTGCTATTCTTCTATAATAAACAGTACAAAAACGAAATTTTTGCGGGGTACAGCCACCTCTACGACCCGCTGACCGGGCGCTGGCCGTTTCTTGCGGGGCCGGAGCGCAGCTACGGTGCGTGTGTCGATTTATTGGTGGAGGAATTTTTGCCCAACACAACTGCTGGCACCTGATGGCAGCCGCGACCACTAGATGCCCGGAAAGTTGTGTCCGCGGTGTCACAATTATCCACAAACAGGCCCTATGGATGTTGAAAATTTCGGCGTTTTTCTGTGCGATTTTTCACTCCGGCCTACTTGCGGCGGGGGCTTTTTTCGTGGTATGATTCATTTTGTAATAGTTTATCGCTTTTTAACTGTGAGGAACAGGAATGTTTAATAAAAAGAACCCCATGCGGTATTTCTCCGGCAGCACCTTTGCGCGGCTGCCGCTGTATAAGCTGGCCGCGGGCGGCACGGCGGTGGTGCTGACCGCCAGCATCGGCCTGGGCGCGTTTGCAGCCAGCGTCGGTCCGCTCTCCGCGCCCGAGCCCAGCCCCACGCCCATCGTGACGGCCACCCCCGAGACGGCGGCCACGCCGACCCCTTCCCCGACGCCGAGCCCCACGCCGGAGCCGGACAAGCCGCTGACGATGGAGGCCAGCGTCATCCAGCAGGACGTCGGTGTGACGCTCTACGTCGAGAACGCCCCCGAGCCCAGCCCCACGCCCGATGCGTCCGCCTCGCCGTCCCCGACGCCATCCAAAAGCGCGAAGGAGGATGACGCCGAGAACGAAAAGACCCCGCTGCTGGGCGTGGCGGCAACCATCACGCTGACCGACGCCAAGGGCAATGCCACGGATTACGAGTTGGATACCGAGACCGGCACCGCGCTGGCCGAGGACGTGACCCCCGGCGACTACACGCTGGCGGTCCAGCCCATCGAGGGCTACACGCAGCCCGAGGCCCAGACCGTGACGGTCAAAGAAAAGGTCGTCTACAAGGCGGACGTCAAGGCCGTTAAAGAGAAGATCGTCCAGGCAAGCCAGGTCAACGAGAGTGCCGAGGACTCCGGCGTCAGCAACGCGGGCTCGGCCCCTATCGTCAACGAGGTCACCGACACCGTGACCTACGCCGACAGCGCCAAGACCGAGACCGGCAGCAAGACGAGCTACACAGCCAAGCTGAGCAGCAGCGGTCATCTGCTGCTGGCCGACGGCACCGAGACACCCTACCTGCCCGTTTATCAGGACGGCACGAAGGACCTGATCGGCGCAATGCGCGATACGAGCTACGCCGCCAACACGGCCACGGCGGCCTGGCTGCCCGGCGCGGCGGATTCCGTCACGCTGCTGGGTGCGGCCAACACCCGCATGGCGTGGGTACACCGCGCGGACGAGCCAGTCGCCGTGCAGGAGGAGACCGGCGGGGCCGCCCCGGCTGCCGAGGAGACCCCGGTTCCGGCGGACCCCACACCGGAACCGGCCCCCGAGATCACGCCCGAACCGACCCCGGAGGCGACGCCCGCCCCCACCGAGGCCCCGACGGAGACCCCCGCCGAAACGCAAACGCCTGCCCCGACAGCAGCCCCTACGGAAGCCCCGACAGCGGCTCCGACGCAAGCACCCACCCAGGTGCCCGACCCGACGGCGGGCTGGCCGGATAACATTGCGGTGCAGGAGCTGGCCAACTACGGCTTTGCCGTGACCAGCGCGACCACCACGATATACGAGTACACCGGCTGGCAGGATATTGACGGCGCAACGTATTATTACGACCCGTCCACCCACCAGCCCGTCACGGGCCAGCAGGTCATTCAGGGCAATGTCTACACCTTTGCGGCGGACGGCGCACTGAACCGCACGGCCCGCGGCATTGATGTCTCGAAGTTCCAGGGCAGCATTGACTGGAACGCCGTCAAGTCTGACGGCATCACGTTTGCCATCATCCGCTGCGGCTACCGCGGCTACGGCAGCGGTGCGCTGGTCGAGGATTCTACCTATCGCCGGAACATTCAGGGCGCGATCAACGCGGGCCTGCGCGTCGGCGTTTACTTCTACAGCCAGGCCATCAACGAGGCCGAGGCCGTCGAGGAGGCCAGCATGGTGCTGAGCCTGGTCAGCGGCTACAGCCTGCCGCTGGGCGTCTACTACGACACCGAGAGTGTCGGCGGCGGGCGCGCCAATGCCCTGAGCGCCGCCGAGCGCACGGCCTGCGCCGTCGCCTTCTGCGAGACGATCCGCAGCGCGGGGTACAGCGCGGGCGTTTACTCCTATGCCAGCTGGTTCTATAACGCGCTGAACTTTGCGAACATCAGCAAGTACAACATCTGGATCGCCCAGTACCGCGATACGCTGAGCTTCAGCTACAAGCACAATATATGGCAGTACACAGGCTCCGGCAGCGTCAAGGGGATCTCGAAGCCGGTGGATATGAATATTGGGTAAAATAAAAGCACCTGCGTTTTCGGACGCAGGTGTTTTTGCGTTATGGAAGCCTTCTCCCTCGGGAGAAGGTGGCCGAGGCTCCGACCGAGGCCGGATGAGGGCAAAGCCCGCCATAGCGGCCAGTGAACGGGCTGCAGCGGCAAGGTCTGCCCACATCAGTCAGCGGACGGGGCCGCTGACAGCTTCCCCCAAGGGGAAACCTTATTTGTTTGTGTAGCAGCTCATCTTCGCGCTGCTTCCGCCCCTGACCTGCCCATTGCCGTGCACAATATATTTATACGTACACAGCTCGGCCAGCCCCATGGGGCCGCGGGCGTGGAGCTTCTGGGTGCTGATGCCCATCTCGCAGCCAAGGCCGAACTCGCCGCCGTCGGTAAAGCGGGTGCTGGCGTTCACGTAGACCGCCGCGCTGTCCACGCAGGTCGTGAACCGCTGTGCCGCCGCGGCGTCCGCCGTGACGATGGCCTCGCTGTGGTGGGTCGAATGCTTCGCAATGTGGGCGATGGCCGCATCGACGTCATCCACAACGGCCACGCTCAGCTTATAATCCAGATACTCGGTGTCAAAGTCCTGCGGCGCGGCGGGCACACCGTCGATGATGGCCGCGGCGCGCGCGTCCAGATGCAGCTCCACCGGGGTGATGCCGGCAGCGGCGCGGGCATCGACAAGGCGGGCCTTCAGCATCGGCAAAAACTGCGCTGCCACGTCCCTGTGGACCAGCAGCGCCTCCTCGGCGTTGCAGACGCTGGGGCGGCTCGTCTTGGCGTTTTCCACAATATCCACGGCCATCTCCAGATCGGCGGCCTTGTCCACGTAGACATGGCAGATGCCGGTGCCGGTCTGGATGCAGGGCACGGTTGCGTTCTCGACGCAGGCGCGGATCAGCCCGGCCCCGCCGCGGGGGATCAGCAGATCGACCAGCCCATCCGCGGTCATCAGCTCGTTGGCGCTGGCGTGGGAGGTGTCCTCGATGAGGCTCACCGCGTACTCCGGCAGGCGCACCTTGCGCAGACCGGCGCGCAGGGCCTCCACGATGGCGTGGCAGCTGGCCCAGGCGTCGCGCCCGCAGCGCAGGATGCACGCACTGCCCGCCTTGATGGCCAGCGCGGCAGCGTCGCTCGTGACGTTGGGGCGGCTCTCGTAGATGATGGCGATGACACCCATCGGCACGGCGGTTTTTTCGATCAAAAGGCCGTTCGGGCGCACAATTTTGCGCAGCACTGCGCCCACCGGGTCGGGCAGGGCCGCGACCTCGCGCATACCCTTGGCCATGTCGGTCAGGCGGCCCGGCGTCAGCGCCAGACGGTCCAGCATCACGTCGCTGACCCGCCCGCGGGCATTCTCGACATCCTGCTTATTGGCGTCCAGAATTTTATCCTGCGCGGCGATGAGCGCAACGGCCATTGCCTCCAGCGCGGCGTTCTTCGTGTCGGCGTCGGCCAGCGCCAGCGGCAGCTTTGCGCCCTGCGCGGCCCGCAAAATTTCCTGCGTAGTCATGGGGTCAGACCTCCCTTATGCCTTGCGGCCCACAAACCGGGTGCCGACGGGCTTACCCTCGACAATGTCGTACAGCACCTCGGCGTGGGCACCGTTGGTAATGATCATGTCCACACCGGCCTCGGTGGCACGCTTGGCGGCGGTGACCTTCGTCAGCATGCCGCCGGTGCCCAGGGCCGAGCCCGCGCCGCCCGCCAGCAGCTCAATTTCCGGCGTGATCTCCTCGACCACCGGGATGAGCTTTGCGTCCGGGTGGGTGTGCGGGTCGGCGGTGTACAGGCCGTCGATGTCGGACATCAGCACGACCAGATCGGCGTGGATGCACTTGGCCACCAGCGCGGCCAGCGTGTCGTTGTCGCCCAAAGAGTATTCCTCGCAGGCGACGGGATCATTCTCGTTGATGATAGGGATGGCGTGCAGCTGCAAAAGACGCTCCAGCGTGTTTTGCAGGTTGTGCAGACGGTTTTCGTGGTCAAAATCCTCCCACGTCAGCAGCATCTGGGCCACGGTATGGTTGTATTGGCCGAACAGCCGGTCATAGGTATACATCAGCTCGCACTGGCCCACCGCGGCGGCAGCCTGCTTGGTGACAAGGTCGCCGGGCTTTTCAATTTGCAGCTTGCCTGCACCGAGGCCCGTGGCCGCCGACGATACGACGATGAGCTGATGTCCGGCGTTCTGAATATCGCTCCACACCCTGACCAGATCCTCGGTGTGGCGGATGTTGAGCAGCCCGCCGGGATGTGCCAGCGTGCTGGTGCCTACTTTAACGACGATACGCATAAAATTTCTCTTTCTATTCCTGTTTGGCAACCGCTTTGTAGGGGCGAGCATTGCTCGCCCGTCAGGCGTCTGCCGCGCGGGGTATTTTCCTGGAAAAGCACTTTTTCCCGTCAGGTCTGCGGGCGAGCAATGCTCGCCCCTACATTCTCGGAAGGGGTCACTTCTTCCCCAAATCCTTTGTCTTTTCAAACGCGGCCAGCACGGCGTCGGTCACGGCACCGCGGAAAGCGCGCTCCTCCAGCAGGCGCACGCCCTGAATGGTCGAGCCGCCGGGGCTGCAGACGGCGTCCTTCAATTCGCCCGGGTGCTTGCCGGTCTCCAGCACCATCCGCGCGCTGCCCAAAAGCATCTGGGCGGCGTACTCCTGCGCCTTGGCACGGGGCAGACCTGCGGCGACACCGCCGTCGGCCAGTGCCTCGATGAACTGGTACGCCCAGGCCGGTCCGCAGCCGGACACCGCGCTTGCGGCGTCGATCAGGCTCTCCGGCACGGCGTCCAGACGGCCTGCAGGGGCCATGGCGGTGAGCCACTCGGCCATTTTTTCCGGCTCCACATCGTCAGAGCAGTACTGGATCATGCCGTCGCCCAGCGCCACGGGGGTGTTAGGCATCATACGGATGATGGGATAGCCGCTGCCCGCCATCTGGCGGATCTGCTGCATCGACAGGCCCGCCGCCATCGTGACCAGCACAAAGGGGCGGCTCTCGGCGCGGGCCTCCAGCGTTGGGGTCAGCTCGTCGAGCATATCGGCCATCATCTGGGGCTTTACGCCCAGAAAGATGAAATCGCAGATGCCGGCGACCTCCTCATTCGTGCCGCAGGCGCAGCCGAGCTCGTCCGCCAGCGCCTGTGCCTTGGCAGGCGTGCGGTTGGCCAGCAGCACATCGCCGGACCCGGCGCCCTTGCAGACCGCGCGCGCCACAGCCCCGCCCATGTTGCCGCAGCCGATAAAACCGTATTTCATGGTAAACCCCCTATTTTATACTTTATATGCAGTATTTATAGTAGTGCAAGGGAGTAGGTTTGTCAACGGGAAAAACAGGCTTTCCCGGGGGGAAAGATACAGAAAGTCCATCGCATCTTTTTCTTGCCCTTATCCTGCAAACGCGGTATAATAAAATAGAATATTTGTAAAATTCCGTCCGCCGCTGCACGGCGGGCACCAGGATAGAGTTTGGAGGCAGTACCATGTCTGAATTTATTCCTCTTTCGGTTCCGAATTTCGGCGCACGCGAGGCCGAGCTGGCCGGGCAGGCCATCACGTCGGGGTGGGTGTCCACCAGCGGCGGCAAGGTCACGGAGTTCGAGGAAGCGCTGGCCGCTTACGTGGGCATGCCCCGCGCCGTGGCCTGCAACGCCGGTACCAGCGCGCTGCATCTGGCCGCTATGGCCGCCGGCATCACCCGCGGGGATGAGGTCATCGTCCCGACGCTGACCTTCATCGCCGCCGTCAACCCGCTGACCCGCTATGTCGGCGCGGAGCCGGTCTTCATCGGCTGCGACGACTCCCTGTGCATTGACCCCGACGCCGTCGAGGATTTCTGTGCGAACCGCTGCGAGCTGCGGGACGGCAGGCTGTACAACAAAGCCACCGGCGCACACATCAAGGCACTGGAGGTCGTGCATGTGTTCGGCAACATGGCCGACATGCCCCGCCTGATGGCGATAGCCAAGCGCTACGGCCTCATCGTCATTGAGGATGCCACCGAGGCACTCGGCACCCGCTGCACCGACGGCCCGTTTGCCGGTAAGTTTGCGGGCACCATCGGCGACATCGGCTGCTACAGCTTTAACGGCAACAAGATCATCACCACCGGCGCAGGCGGCATGGTCGTGTCCAACCACGCTGACTGGGCCGAGCACGCCAAGCATCTGTCCACCCAGGCCAAGACCGATCTGCTGCAATTTTTGCACGATGAGGTCGGCTACAACTACCGCATGACGAACGTGCAGGCATCCTTAGGGCTTGCCCAGCTCGAGCGGCTCGAGGGCTTCATCGCCCACAAAAAGGCGCTGTATGACCGCTATGCGGCCGCGCTGGACGGCGTGAAGGGGCTGCGCATCCTGCCCTTCCGCGAGGCGGAGTGCCGCTCCAACCACTGGTTCTTCAGCCTGTATCTGAAGGATTCCGGGCTGGACCGCGACACTGTGATCGAGAAGCTGCAGGCGCAGCACATCCAGACCCGCCCGGTGTGGGCGCTCATCCATGAGCAGGCCGACTACCCCCGCAACGAGGCTTACGGTCTGGACAAGGCGCTGGACTACCGCAAGTATATTGTCAACCTGCCCTGCTCCACGAACCTGTCCTTTGAGGACTGTGACCGCGTGATCGAAGCGGTGCTGGGGCTGTAAAAGGCTTCCCCATCGGGGCTGCGCCCGCAGGCGCGTGTCGGAGTGCAACCGCCGTAGGCGGCACTTGGCACGGAGACTGAAGCTGTCCGCGAAGCGGACTGATGAGGGCAAAGTCCACGCCGCAACCCATTTCCGGGCGGCGGAGACACACTCGCCTCTCATCCGGCGCTTGCGCGCCACCTTCCCCCTCAGGGGAAGGCTTTAATAAACGTCAAAGGGGGACCACCCTTGATAAAAGTAGAAGAACTTTTTATTGCGCCCACCGCCACGGTGCTGGAAACGCTGCGCAAGCTGGACGAGACCGGCCAGCGCATCCTGTTCATTGCACCGGAGGGACATCTGAAGGCCGTCATCACCGACGGCGACATCCGCAAGTTTTTCCTGCGCGGCGGCACACCGGACCAGACCGTGGACCACGCGGCCAACTATCATCCGCTGAGCGTCTCGGTGTCCGAGCGCGGCAAGGCCCGCAGCATTTTGCAGGAGCATTGCATCGACGCGCTGCCGGTCCTGAACAAGCGCGGCATCATCACCGACATCGTCTTTGCCCACGGCCTGGATCTGGACAACCGCAAGCAGGTCGATATTCCCGTTGTGATGATGGCGGGCGGGCTGGGCACGCGGCTGTACCCGTACACAAAAATTCTGCCCAAGCCGCTGATCCCCGTGGGCGAGCAGCCCATTGCCGAGCTGATCATGGACCGGTTCCGGGACTTCGGCTGCCACGATTTCACGATGATCGTGAACTACAAAAAGGGCATGATCAAGTCCTATTTCAATGAGCTGGAAAAGGACTATAACGTGGACTTTGCCGACGAGGAAGTGTTCATGGGCACCGGCGGCGGGCTCTGCCTGCTGAAAGGAAAAATCAAAGCACCGTTCTTTTTTACGAACTGTGACACGCTTTTGGATGTAGACTTCGGCGACATTTATGAGTACCATAAATCCCACGGCAACCTGGTCACGATGATCTGCGCGTTCAAGCACTACACCGTGCCCTACGGCGTGGTGGAGCTGGGCGAGAACGGCAGCATTGCCGCCATGCGCGAAAAGCCCGAGCTGGACTTTTTGACGAACACCGGCGTCTATGTGGTGGAGCCGCGCGTCGTGGAGGAAATGCGCGACGGCGAGAAGATCGGTTTCCCCGATGTGATCGAGCGCTACCGCCGGGCCGGGGAGAAGGTCGGCGTCTATCCCATCAGCGAGAGCAGCTGGATGGACATGGGCCAGCTGGAGGAGCTGGAGAAGATGAGAAGAAAGCTGGAGAATCAGCAGTAGAAAAGAGAGGAGTTAGGAGAGCAGAGAGAGCATCACCGTAAGGCCGAAGCCTTCCCGGTGCGTCATCTCCTATCTCCTCACTATAAAAACCGGAGGTTTTTACCTATGCCTGTAACGATCATAGCCGAGGCCGGGGTCAACCATAACGGCAGTCTGGAAATGGCCAAGGAGATGGCCCGCGTTGCTAAAGAATGCGGCGCGGACATTGTAAAATATCAGACCGCCGTGCCCGAGCTGGTGGTCAGCAAATTTGCCGAGAAGGCCGAGTACCAGAAGCAGACCACCGATGCCGCCGAGAGCCAGCTGGAGATGATCCGCAAGCTGCATTTCTCGTTTGAGGCGCATAAAGAATTAAAGGAATACTGCGATTCCATCGGCATCCAGTATTTAAGCGCGCCGTTTGACGTGCCGAGCGTGAAGTTTCTGGGCACGCTGGGTCTGCCGCTTTTAAAAATTCCCTCCGGCGAGATCACGAACCTGCCGTATCTCGAGGCCATGGCCGCGCAAAAAACGCCGGTGCTACTCTCCACGGGCATGAGCACGCTGGACGAGATCACCGACGCGCTGGGCGTGCTGGATGACGGCGGCTGCCCCGAGGTGACGATTTTGCACTGCAACACGCAGTACCCGACGCCCTACGAGGACGCGAACCTGACCGCCATGATCGAGCTGTACGACCAGTTTGGTCTGCCGGTGGGGCTGTCCGACCATACGCCCGGCTGGGAATGCGACGTAGCCGCGACGGTTTTGGGCGCGCAGGTCATTGAAAAGCACTTTACGCTGGACAAATCTCTGCCTGGCCCCGACCAGAAGGCCAGCCTGGACCCCGCCGAGTTTGCGGCGATGGTGCTGGCCGTGCGCCACGCAGAAGCCGCCCTCGGCGACGGCCACAAGCACCTGACCGCCAGCGAAGCCCCCAACAAGGCCATTGCCCGCAAGAGCATTGTGGCCGCGCGGCCCATCAAGGCAGGCGAAGTGTTCACCGCCGAAAACTTGCTGACCAAGCGCCCCGGCGATGGTATTTCCCCCATGCTGTGGTACACCGTCCTTGGCCAGACCGCCAAGCGTGACTTTGCCGAAGACGAAAAGATCGAGCTGTGATTTTTACGGGGGTTCTCCGGCCTTTTTGCAAAAAGGCCTCGGCGAAAAACTCTGAATAGAAATAACAGAATTGGGACTTCATCGTAATATCCGTGGGATGGCTCCCTCTTAGCCGCTTTGATGCATTTTAAGCGGCAATATTGGGCAGGGTTTATTCCGTGATTTTTTATGCACGCAATAAGGAACCCCCCTCAGGCCGCATCGCGTCCAGCTCCCCTCCAGGGGAGCCACCACAATCATGGGGTTCCCCGCCCTACTGGCCTGGCAAATATTTCACCGAACCTATGCCCACAAATACAAAAATGCCGCAGCAGACTATTACATCTGCTGCGGCATTTTTATTTAGAGGTTAATGGGCTGGTTACAGCTCATTGTTCGGCTGTGGGATTACTGCAGAACGCCGGTGTTCTTATCAAAGTGATAAGTACGGCCGTCGATGACTGCATCGCCCTTAGCCATGGTGCCATAGATCGGGTCGAAATAGTAACGCTTGTCAGCGCTCCAGCCCTTGATCATGTGGCCCTGTGCATCGTAACGGACCCACTTGCCGGTACCATCGGCGCGGTCAGCCCACTGGCCAGCTTCGGATTCCTGATAGACATCCTTGCTGGTGGCTTTCTTGCCCTGGTCAACGGCATCCAGCCAGTACCAAGCGTCGGAAGCCGGGTCATAGATTTCCTTGCCGCGGCCATCCAGGCCCTGGCGAACGCCCTTTTCGTACCAGAAGTCAGCGCCTTTGATGGTCAGCCACTGGCCGTCCAGAGCGATACCGGTGTACTCGTCAAATGCGCAAGGTACACCGTCAATATCGCCTGCGCCCTTAGCCATAGCGCCGGTGATCAGGTCAAAGTAGTAGGTGCCCTTATCGGTCGTCTGCCAGCCCTTGACCATGTGGCCGTTCTCATCGTAACGGACCCACTTGCCGGTGCCATCGGGCTTATCAGCCCACTGGCCGGCGGCGGATTCCTGGTAAACGTCCTTGTTGACGGTCATTGCGCCGCCCTGGACAGCATCCAGCCAGTACCAGGCGTCGGAATCGGGATCATAGATCTCTTTGCCGCGGCCGGTGGTACCCTGCTTCACGCCGTTTTCGTACCAGTACTTCTTGCCGTTTTCTTCAACCCAGCCGTTCTTCTCGCCGTACTTGGCGGTGTAGTCCTTGCCGTTGAAGTTGACAGCAGCGGTGGTAACGCCGCTGGTCTGCTTTACCGTTGCATCCACGAACTGAGCGCTTGCGCAGTTCTTATCGGTGCAGGTAAAGACAGCCATTGCGGTAATGGTGGTCTTTTCAGCGGCACCGTGAGCGGTGCGCGTTTCGGGTTCAGTAGACGGTACCTCAGTCGACTCCGGCACAGCAGTCGGCTCCGGCACAGCAGTCGGCTCTGCCGGCTTTGCGGTCGGAGTTGCGGTCGGAGTTGCGGTCGGAGTTGCAGTCGGAGTTGCAGTCGGAGTTGCAGTCGGAGTTGCAGTCGGAGTTGCGGTCGGAGTTGCAGTCGGAGTTGCAGTCGGAGTTGCAGTCAGTGCTTCAAACACAGCGCTAACGGTAACATCAGCAGCAGGCATCTTGAAGGTAGCCTTGCCATCGGTCAGGGTCAGCTTTTCGGTCTTGGTATCTTCGCCGCTCTTATAGCTGTAGGTCAGGCTGTCAGCCTTGAGCTGGTAGTTATCAGCTGCCTTAACGGTAACGGTAACTTCGGCGCCTTCAACAGCTGCGGTTGCGCTCACCTTGGTTTCGCCGTTCTTGTTCGCAGTGTCTGCCACAGTAACCTTGTATTCCTTAACAAACTCTGCGCTGACGTTGACAGGGTACGCAGGCATTGCAAAGGTGTAAACATTGGCGTCTTTTTCGTCAACGGTTGCCTTTACGGTCTGTTCGTTGTTGTCAGCGTCTTTGTAGGTAACCTTCACGCTGCCAGCCTTCAGGGCATAGCCGGTCGCGGGCTTAGCAGTCAGGGTTACGGTTTCTTTCTCAGCTGCTTCTTTAGCGGAAGCAGTGATCTCGCCATTGGTCAGGGCAGCAACATTAACCGCATAGGTCTTGGCGTTTTTGGTAACGCTGATGTCCACATCGCCGTTCGGCATGGTGAAGGTGTAAACCGTCTTAGCCTTTTCGGTGGTAGCCTGGGCTGCGGCTTCGTCCTGCGCTGCTTCCTGAACTTCAGTCAGGGCAACATCGGTATCGCCGTTCTTTGCGGTAACGGTAACGATATCGGTGCCTTCCTTTTCTACGGTCAGGGTAACGGTATCGTCCTTGATGTAGGTGTTGCTGGTGGTGCCCAGGGTCAGGGTAACGCCATCAACTTTATTCAGGGTAACGGTGTGGGGGGTGCTTTCGGTTGCGGTATGGCAATCAGAGCACAGGTACACATTGTTGCCAACGGACTTGGTTTCCAGCTCGTCCAGAGCCCAGGTATGGCCCTTGGGCAGTGCGTTGTCATCGTACTTCTTTTCACCCTTGGTCAGGCCGTACTTGTTGGTGCGGGCCTGGGTGTAAGCGGGGGTATCGCACCATGCTTCAACGGAAACATCGGTGGTTGCGCCGCTCTTCAGGTCGCTGACCATGTCGGACATCGGCATGGTTTCAACCAGGTTAGCGCACCACATGAACTCTTCGTTCTTGTTCTTCTCGTCAGAGCTGCCCATGTTCTGGTTGTAACTCGGGTTGTAGTTCCAGGACTCGGTCTTGTAGCTCTTACGGTTTGCATAAGAAGTGCCGGCGGCATCGGTCTTGACTTCTGCCTTGCCGTCCACCAGTTCCTTATAGGTGTTGGACAGGTTGGTGCCGACAGAAACGACCAGCTGATCCTTGGTGGTGTTGATGCCGGTGATCACAGTCTGGCCCTGCTGGGTGGTGGTAGCAAAGCTGTAGCTGTCACGCAGGGTCAGGCCCGCCAGAGGATGGTTCTTGAAGGTGCCCAGATACTTCACACTGCTGGTATCCTGGGCGCTATCCATGATAACCATGCTCATGCCGGGAAAGTGGGTATCGGGAACCATGTTGCCGTCCTTATCCTTGGTCAGCTTAATGCCGCCATAGACGGTGTTGTATTCCTTCACTTCTTCCACTGCGCCGGTGGTCGGGTCCATACGGTAGATGGCGTTGTTGACGTTGAAGTACAGCTTGCCATCATACAGTGCGGTAGAGTGTACCAGTGCGGGGTAGATCCGCTTTGCAGCAGCGTCTGCCAGGCACTCGGTGTTCAGGTTGTTTTCAACCTTGGTATGCTTATCTGTTGCACTGGTATCGATCTTATAGATGGTGCCAGCTTCGGCCAGAACCTCGGCATTGCTGTCGTCATCATTGAAGTTGCTGCTGGTTTTCTTCAGATCGTTGTAGTACATCAGGATGATATCAAACGGGTCATCCGTCTTGGTAAAGCTGCTCATGCTGAAGCCGCCGGAGCTGCTGGAATCCTCTTTGCGGATATAGTAGTTCGCATTACGCGGACGTGCTTCCAGAGTATCGGGGCCCTGGTTCTGCATCTTCTTCATGAACTGCTGCATCTGGGAGTTGTTACCAGAGCTGCCGGAACCAGAGCTGCCGTTGTTGCCGTTCTCGGACTGCTGGCGGCGCATGTTGTTGTACAGGTTCTGGTTGGTCGTGGTATCAACGTAATAGAAGTAATTATTGTCGAAGTAGATGGGGCTGCAGATAGAGGTGAACCAGGTATCCTCGTAGCAGGTATCGGTGTAACGGGTCTCGTTCTTGTTCTCCGTCTTGGTGTAAGAGTAATGCGGCTTGCCGTTGTTCAACACAACATTGCCGGCATCATCCTTATCGGGTTCCTTGTTTTTGGTGTAGGTGTAGCCATCGTACAGCGAGTCAATGTAATCATAGTACTTGCTGTAACGGCCTTCCAGACCGGAGGGAGAAACCAGGAAGTTGACATGGCGCATGTCGCCTGCGTTCTCAACGCGGGTCTGGGCCATGCACTCGGTGTTCACATCGTCATAGCAGACGTCAACATAGTACCAGTTCTTGTTGGGGTCGCCGGTGGTCATCGTAGCAGACTTGCTGTTGCCCTCCAGCTTGTTGACCTTGACTGCGTTGAAGTAGTGGACGTTGTTGAACATGCCGCCGCCGAACGCATTACCGGCAATACTGGTATCAGCAGTATCGCAGTAATACAGGATCTGGGCAAAGTCAACAACAGCGTTATTGCCTACTTCATCGGGGGTCTTCCAGGTGCCGTCTTCATTCTTATAGATGCTCTTGTTGTCAGGCAAATTCTGGACCATGTAGTTAAATGCAGCTGCATAGCCCAGGCAGATGCAGCCATACTCAACGCCCTTAGCGCCGATCTCGCCGCCCAGCAGGGCACCGAAAGCAGTCGTCTGGATGGGGTCGTTGTTGCCGCCGCCGGTGATATCGCCCATGGAGCCCATATCGAATTCTGCAACCTGGGAGATCCAGTCGTGCAGGATCAGCAGCTTGGTGACATAGTCAGCGTCACCCAGCTCGGCAACCCGTGCCAGGCCTGCATCACGGATGGCTTTCAGAGCTTCGCCATAGTTCATGACGTAAGACATGAACGCCTGCGGCAGCATGTTCAGCATGAATGCCATGGTGGTCGGCGGGACATCATCGTTCGGATCAATGCTGCACAATATCTTGATTGCGCCCATGGTGCCGGTGATGCTGCCATCCTCGCCCTGCTTCTGAACGCCCTTGGAGGTCCAGAACGGGGCAACCACGCCGAAGTACTCTGCTTCGTCCTGGTTGAACTGCGACAGCTGGAAGTAGTAGTAGTTCATCTGCGCAGTCGAGACATCGTAAGTATTGGTGACCTGGTTGCCCTGGTCGTCCACATACACGGCAGTCTTCTGGCTGTCGTACAGCAGCAGGCTGTTCTTGCCCTTGTTGTCGCCGCTCTAATAGGTGAAGTTCACCTTGCTTGCGTCAACCGGGTTGTTCTGCATATCGTACCAGTTGCCGCCATCCATTGCGGACACCAGGGTAACGCCGGTGCCGCCGGAGGTGGTATCCAGGGTCGGGGTGCCGCCCACATTGATGTAGACGGAATTGTTATTCTGGTCTACCACAACGCTGACCGGCATGGTCATTACCGGCTGGGTTTTGATTTCTTCGCCGCAGACAGCGCACTTGAAGGTGACGCTGGTGCATTCCCAGTCAATGGTAACGGGAGCACTGGCAGAAATTTTGCCGGTTTCGCTGTCATAGAACAGCTGGGCGTTGCTGTAGTCAGCTTCCAGCTTGCCCTCGACCTTCTTCATTTCCCAGTTGAAGGTAGCAACAAAGTTGCCATCTGCATCCTTGGGCACGGCATGGTTCTGGCAGGGCAGGGCGGCAATGTCGTCGGTGCGGGTGGTGGGTTCCTTGTATTCCTTCTTAACCGGGCTCTTGTCAGCGGGCACGCTGGCAGAGTAAACGGTCTTGCCGGCAACGCCGGGCTTTGCCTCGGTGGTATCCTTGGTTACGGTGCCTTCTACCTTCTGGTAGGCATCGCCCTTTTCACAGGTATACACAGCGGTGTAAGCCCAGCCGTCATCGGTCTTGGTCCAGTAACCATCGGGGGTTTCCTTCCAGGTATGGGTGTGGCCATCCTCCGGGTTGGTGTCATTCCAGTACCATTTCGGCTCGCCATAGGTATGGCCGTCTGCAGCGGCGCTGGCAGCAAAGGCATCGGAGTTTTCAGCAACGTAAGCCTGTGCGTAGCTGTCAGCCTGCTGCGCAATCACTTCATCATCGCTGTTGGTCATGGACTCCATCGCAGAGGTCATGCCGGAGCTGCCGGTAAAGGTAACGGCGGTCACAACGCCTGCGGCGTTCGTCTCATAGCCCAGGTCGGTAACGGCGCTGGACAGATGATACGTTTTGATGGTGGCAGCCATCACCGATGCCATCTCGTCCTTGTTCAGGCCATAGGCTTCAGTGTTGATCTTGCCGGCTGCGGCGTTGGCGTACATGGCATCGGCCAGTGCATTTTCCAACGCTGCAAGGCTCATGCCCGCCTTGCTCTGTGCAGTCGCTTCCAGCTTGGCATCGTCCTGCTCCAGTTCATGCACTTCGCCCTGGGCAGCCAGCGTTTGGGCTGTCTGCTTGATCAGGTCTGCGGTGCTGGTGAACTTGGGCAGGGACTGCACAGCGCTGGCCGCGCTTGCTGCGCTAGCTGCAACAGACTGCGCTACCGAAGAATCAATCTTGGTAGTTTCGGCTGCTGCGGGAAGCGCCACGCTTTGGGCAACCATGGCTGCTGCCAGCACGGATGCACCAAAACGCTGAAGGTTTTTCTTCATAGTTTTATCCTCCCTTAAGTGTTACTACTTTCCCCTTTTGTGTGAAAAGTGGTACGGCAGATGTGCGGCACTTTGCAGGTGTTGATTGCAAAACGCCTGGTTGTGCTCCCCTCGGTCTGGCGATCCCCTGCCGGGCTGCGGCCTGCTTTTGGGGCTTTTGGCCCCGGCACAGCGGCTGACAAAACGTTGTACCGGCTGCATGCCTTGGTCCCGCAAATGATAACCTTTCCGACACATCTAGGTATATACATTATATCACAGTTGCCAGAATTTGCATAGTTCATTAGAGCGGTTTCTATCTAAATTTTTGTCCTTGAATCAACTGAAACCTGTTTTTCGCACATTATTTGCGCTGCGGTGCGGTGACCCTTTGGCGGTATTTATTAACATTTTTGAATGGTTTATTCCTGATTTTATCAAATGATTAAACATTTACCCTGATAATGTTCTTTGCAATCTCTTAATACAATCATCCGGTATTGTGATCGCGCATTTTTTGCCATTTCGGTTTGGCTTGTTGTTGAGAGATTTGGCAGAGATTGGAGGAAACTTGAAGGGAAAATTGGAGGTTGAGAATTGCCCATTATAAATTGTACTGTAGAGAGCGTTCCTGACCGTTCCGAAAACTTAGGGCAATACCGCATAATTCCCGCCTTGCGGCTTAAGCACCGCTCCGGCAGCTGC
>ERZ772897.1521-NODE-1521-length-23613-cov-6.972239_pt1 | contig 23613 bp, 23 predicted proteins | sample MGYA00512125_ERZ772897 | MGnify/ENA primary metagenome ERZ772897 (study PRJEB29015, sample SAMEA2737660) | human gut metagenome | biome: human gut; feature: human-associated habitat; material: faeces | place: China | collected 2012 ... | reverse complement strand
GCGCCTGCTGCGGTTCCTCTGCGCGCACGTCATACGTCTGCCTCTGCCCGGAGGGCGCCTGCCACGTGCTGCCGCCATCGTCGCGGCGGCCGCCGCGCAGCCGCTGGAAGAGCCAGCGCACCGCGAAGAAGAGGACGGCGAGCATCAGGAGGTTCGCGATCAGGCCGAACACGTCCGCCATCATGCCGCCCATACCGAAACCGAAGAGGTGACTGAGCATCGAGCCGAGGAACATGCCGCCCGCGAAGAGGCCGACGTTCCGCATCATATTGCCGAAGCGGCTGCCGCTCTGCATGTTGCCGTTCATCATGCCGCTCTTCGCCGCGGGCGCGTTCTTCGGCAGGTCCTGCGCGCTCTTCGAGGGCGCGTAGGCGCCTCCGTTCCCCGAGACGGACTTATGCTCCGCCTGCGGCGCCTGGTTCATCTTCGGCGCGGCGGGCGCCGCCTTCGGCGCGGGCATCGACATGCGGGCGCCGCCTTTCGCGGCATACGCCGTCTCATAACCGGTCGTCCCCGCTGCCGCGAGCGGCGAGAGCGCGAGCGCCGCTCCGAGGAGCAGCGCGGTGACTTTCTTCTTCGTTTTCATCTATGTATACCTCCATCGGGAAACAAAAGGGCTGATGGCCCGGCGGCGGACTCACTGCTCGCGGTACGACTTGATATCCTCGGGGAACGCGTAGATCTCCCCCACGGTATCGCGCGTACCCGCGAGATACTGGTCGATATCGTCGACATCGATGTAGAGCTTGCAGTCGATGTCGAGATACCCCTGCTCCTTCGCGCCGCTCACATCGCGGATCGCCATGAGCTGCTCGCGGAGCTTCAAGAGCTCGGAACGCGTCGCGTGCACGTCGAGCTTTATGAGCGGCACGCCGTACTCCTTGAGTACTTCCTCCATTGTCATGCGCTGAGACATGGTTCGTCCTCCTTTTGACCTTTTGATATTTATAGTATCGCAGAAAAACATGAAGTCTTCCTGAAAATCATTCCGCGCGTTCCTTCAGGCGGTCCAGGATATCCTGCAGCCGCCGCTTCTGGCGCAGGTGCGCCTCGTACTCGAGGTCGCTCGTATCGAGCTTCATGCGGCGCTCCAGGGCGTCGATGCTCGCCTGCAGCCGCGCCCGCGCCTCTGCCGCCTGATCCATCGCCATCGCTCCTTCCTGGCGCCTGCCGCGCCGCCGTTCGTTACCGCTTATATCATATCATATTCGCCGCCGCCCGCACAGTCCCCGCGGCGGGAAATCTGGGGCCCTGCGCCCTTGACAGCGCCGGGCGCGCGCCCTACGATAAAGCCACAGCCATCAGAGAAAGGAGCTTTCCCATGATCTTCTGCATCGAGACCCACGGCCCCATCACGACGAACGCCTATTTCTACGGCGACGACGCGACGCGATGCGCATTCCTCATCGATCCCGGCTTCGAGCCGGAGCGCCTCCTCACAGCCATCCGCGCGCAAGACCTCACCGTCGAGCGCATCCTGCTCACGCACGGCCATTTCGACCACATCGGCGCCGCGCTCGCCGTGAGCGACGCGCTCGGCACACTTCCCATCTGCATGTGGGAAAAGGGCAAAAAATACGCCGAGAGTCCCGAATGGAACCTCTCGGCGAACTTCTTCCCGCCCGCGGGCTTCACCCTGCCCGCAGCACGCATGACCTATCTGCCGGACGGCGCCTGCCTCGCGCTCGCAGCCGCCCCCGCCTGCCGCCTCCATCTCACAGCCACCCCCGGCCACACCGAGGACGGCTGCTCCTACGTCAGCGAGGCCGCGGCCCAGCGCACGGACGGCGACCGCCTTGCCTTCGTCGGCGACACCATCTTCCGCGCGAGCTACGGCGCGACCCATTTCCCCGGCGGCGACGAGCCCACGCTCATGCAGAGCATCAAAACCCGCCTCCTCACCCTGCCCGCGGACACCCTGCTCCTCTCCGGCCACAGCGAGCCGACCACCGTCGGCGAGGAGCGGACGCGGCCATGGTATCAGTGACAAGCGCACTGCCGCACCGACTGAGTGCAAAGCGATTGGATACGCAAGCCCCCCGAAATCAACACAGACAAAAACGTCCCCAAGGACGCGTCCTAAAGGACTCACTGATTCCGTCAGCGCTTCCTGAAGCCCGCACCCCCGGGGACGTTCCTTCTGCAAACACAGGGCATCCCTACGCCGAAATCCTCTTTGCGATTTCCTCCACCTCGGCGAGCGACAACTCCGTCAAATGGTTTCGATCCATAGCGATGCTCCTTTGTTGGTGATTGTTTTGCAAAACCATTTTAACATAGGAAGTCGCTATGGATTTTTTGTTTTTGATTAACCGTTCAACTTCATTTTACAACGAACCGATTTTTTTATTACGATGACAAAAGTTGACTTATTTTTTATATATTGTTATTATAATAACAAAAACATGGAGGTGAGCGCATGATCGAGCGCCCCGTCTATCTCAAGCAGTTGGAGAAATGGCGCGATAAACGGATCATCAAGGTCATCAGCGGCATCCGGCGCGCAGGAAAATCGACGCTCCTGCAGCTTTTCGCACAACGACTGTTGAACGACGATGTCCTTCCCCAGCAGATCATCGAGATCAATCTCGAAGATCTAGGCAACGAATCCCTGCGCGAATACCACGCGCTCTATCGATTCATCGAGGGCCATATCCTCCCGGGGAAAATGAATTATATCTTCATCGACGAGATCCAGAACTGCCCTTCCTTCGAAAAGGCGGTGGACAGCCTGCTCCTGAAGCCGAACATCGACTTGTACCTGACAGGCTCCAATGCCTACTTCCTATCCAGTGAGCTGGCAACCTTACTCGCCGGGCGATATATCGAAATACGGCTTTACCCCTTATCGTTCGCGGAATTTTTCCGCGCCAGGCGCGGCCCCCAGGACACCGTCGCTGCCGATCGCGCCTTTGCAGACTATCTGCGCTACGGCTCTTTCCCCTATGTCGCGAATCTCATCGGCGATGAGGATGCCGTCCACACCTATCTCGAGGGAATCTACAATACCATCCTCATCAAGGATGTCGCCCAGCGCGAAAGGATCCGGGATATCACCCTGCTGGAGAATATCGTTCAAACCCTCGCCAGCAATCTCGGCAGCCCGATTTCTGCAAAAAGGATTGCCGATACCTTGACCTCAAGCGGACGCAAGGTCTCCCACCTGACGATCGACCGTTACCTGCATGCCCTCACCGATGCCTTCATCTTCTACCATGTCCCGCGGTACGACATCAAAGGGCGGCAGTATCTGAAGAATCTAGGCAAATACTATATTGCGGATACGGGACTCCGCCGCCTGCTCATCGCCGAAAAAGAGCCAGGCCTCGGCCATCAGCTCGAGAACATCGTATATCTCGAGCTCATACGACGCTACAGTCGCGTGAATATCGGGAAACTCAACAGCACCGAAGTGGATTTCGTCGCCAGCAACGGCGATGCCTTGGCCTATTATCAGGTATCCGCGAGCGTCCTGGACGAACGGACGCGCACCCGCGAGCTCGCCCCGCTGAAACGCCTGGCAGACAACTATCCCAAGATATTGCTGACGCTGGATACCATCGGACGGGATACGAACGATGGCGGGATCATACAGAGGAATCTCCTCGACTGGCTGCTAAAAGGAGAAGACTGATACGAAAGGGACTGCTGCACGTTGTTGGTACGTGCAACAGCCCCTTTCGTTCGTTTTCTTATATCCCGCGCCCTCAGGCGTCCTGCCAGACGCGCTCGGCGATGCGCCTTACGAGCGCGAGTTTCTTCCACTCGTCTGCCTCCGTCAAGAGATTGCCCTCCTCCGTCGAGGAGAAGCCGCACTGCGGGCTCAGCGCGAGGCGCTCGAGCGGCACGTACTTCGCCGCCTCGCGGATGCGCGCGATGACGCCCTCCTCCCGCTCGAGCTCCGGCGATTTCGACGTGACGAGGCCGAGCACGACCTGCTGGTCCTGGATATGGCGCAGCGGCTCGAAGCCGCCCGCGCGCTCGCTGTCGTACTCGAGGAAGAAGCCGTCGACATGGCAGCCGCCGAAGAGCGTCTCCGCCACGGGCTCGTAGCCGCCCGAGGAGAACCACGTCGAGCGGAAGTTGCCGCGGCAGATATGCATCGTGATTGTGAGGTCCGCTGGGCTAGCGGCGACGATCTCGTTGATGACTGCGACGTAGCGGCGTGCGATCGCGTCGAGGTCGAACCCGCGCGCCGCGTACACCGCGCGCTTCTCTTTGTCGCAAAACTCGCCCCAGCTCGTGTCGTCGAGCTGGAGGTAGCGGCAGCCCGCATCGTAGAACGCCTGCACCGCCTTCTTGTAGGCGGCGGCGATGTCCCCGAAGAGCGCATCCTCATCCTCGTAGCGCGCGATCGGCGTGTAGTGCTCCGCGCGCACGCAGCAGATAAGGTGGAGCATCGAGGGCGAGGGGATCGTGAACTTCGCGAGCGTTTCGCCCGCCGCCTCCTTGAGGAAACGGAAATCCGCGAGGAACGGATGGTCCGCCGGGAAATCGATCTTGTCCTCGATCTCGAGCGTCGCCGCCTTCGGCTGTGCGCCCTTAAAAGCGACGGACCAGTGCGCGGCACCGATCTCACGGACGCCCGTGAGCGCCGCGAGGAAATCGAGATGCCAGTAGCGGCGGCGCAGCTCGCCATCCGTCACGGCGTGGAGGCCCGCCGCCTTTTCCTTCGCTACGAGGTCCCGGATCGCCGCATCCTCCGCCTCCCGGAGCGCCGCCCTGGTGATCTCGCCGCGCGCTGCCGCCGCGCGCTTCTCCTTCAGCGCCGCGGGGCGCAGGAAGCTGCCGACGATATCATAGCGGAACGGGGGGTTCTTCTTCGTTTCTTCACTCATGGTTCATCCAGCCTTTCTCTTATCTCTCTATTTTTGATGGTTCCAGTATAGCATGGGCGGCAGCGCTATCGTTAATATGAGAAAGTATGGTGCTCGTGATAGCTTTTCCCTATCTCTGGCGGCCGCGCCCACAGGTGCCTCTATCTGCCACTACCGCTTCTGTCGCAGACCAAGCGGGGCGCACCCCCAAAAAGGGATGCGCCCCGCTGTAGCGTATGTTCTTTCCTTATTTTTCCCGTGGGATTGGCGCGCCACGCACCAGCGCTCAGTCGAGCGCGGCGAATGCCTGGTCGAGGTCGTCGATGATGTCGTCGATGTGCTCCGTGCCGATGGAGAGGCGGATCGTCGACGGCGTGATGCCGGAGGCGAGGAGCTCCTGCTCGTTCATCTGGCTGTGCGTCGTCGACGCCGGATGGATGACGAGGGACTTGACGTCGGCGACATTGGCGAGCAGGCTGAAGACCTTGAGGTGGTCGATGAATTTCTTCGCCGCCTCAGCGCCGCCCTTGATCTCGAATGTAAAGATGGAGATGCCGCCGTTCGGGAAATACTTCTCGTAGAGCGCGTGATCCGGATGGTCGGGCAGCGACGGATGGTTCACCTTGTCGACGTGCGGGTTCTTTGCGAGGTAGTCAACGACCTTGAGGGCGTTCTCGACGTGGCGCTCGACGCGGAGCGAGAGCGTCTCCGTGCCCTGCAGCAGCAGGAACGCGTTGAACGGCGAGAGCGTCGCGCCCTCATCGCGCAGGATGAGCGTGCGGACGTAGGTCGCGAAGGCCGCCGCGCCGACGTCTTTGGCGAAGCTGATGCCGTGGTAGCTCGCGTTCGGCTCGACGAACTGCGGGAACTTGCCGCTCTTTTCCCAGTCGAATTTGCCGCTGTCGACGAGCACGCCGCCGAGCGTCGTGCCGTGGCCGCCGATGAACTTCGTCGCGCTGTGCACGACGATGTCCGCGCCGTACTCGAACGGGCGCAGGAGATACGGCGTCGCGAACGTGCTGTCCACGACAAGCGGAATGTTATGCTTGTGCGCGATGGCCGCGACGGCCTCGATGTCGATGAGGTTCGCGTTCGGATTGCCGACGGACTCGATGTAGACGATGCGCGTGTTGTCCTGGATGGCGTCCTCGAAGACCTGCGTGCCCTTCGTCGGATCGACGAACGTCGTCTCGATGCCGTAGTTCGGGAAGGTATGCTCGAAGAGGTTGTACGTGCCGCCGTAGATGGTCGTCGCCGCGACGATGTGCTGGCCGCTGTGGACGAGCGCCTCGACGGTGTAGGTGACAGCCGCCGCGCCGGAGGCTACAGCGACCGCCGCGACGCCGCCCTCGAGCGCCGCGATGCGGCGGGCGAAGACATCCTCCGTCGGATTCGTGAGGCGGCCATAGACGTTGCCCGCGTCCTTCAGCGCGAAGCGATCCGCCGCGTGCTGAGCATTGTGGAAAACGTAGCTCGTCGTCTGGTAGATGGGGACGGCGCGCGCATCCGTCGCGGGATCGGCCTCCTCCTGGCCGACATGGAGCTGCAGCGTCTCAAAATGGTATTTCTTCTCTTCACTCATAGGGCATCCTCCTCGAATCCGTGCGTTGTCATAAAACATACATGATTAATATGTTTATGATTATACCTGTTACGTTGTAACTTGTCAAGGAGGGAGCCGCGAAAATTTTCCCTTTTCGCCCGGAAGCGGCCGCGTCAGGAAGCGGCAGACGTCTGCTCCGCCTTCAGCGCGCGCATGACGCGCGCGTTGAGGTCCGTCTCGCGCACGAGGGCGGAGGCGGCGTCCTCCGTGAGCGCGAGCGCCGTGCCCTGCGTGCTGTAGGCGCCGCGGTAGAAGCGTCTCGTGCTCTTCGAGATGTTTTTCTGCTCCGCGCTGTCGTAGCCGTCGATCTCGAGCGCGACCGTGCTCTCGAGGCAGACCTCGTCCATGCAGTCGAAGGGACCACAGCCGCCGTAGTAGACGTACTCCCGGCAGTCCGTGAGCACGGGGCAGACGACGAGATCCGCGTCGAGCTTCGCCGCGACGAGCGGCATCGCATCCTTGTAGCGCACGCGTTTCCCCTGCGTGCGCAGCTCTGCCAGCGCTTCGCGGAGCGCCTGCTCCGCCTGCGCCGTATCGATCTCCTCGACGGCGTGCAGCGTGCCGTTTAAGGGCACGTGGAGCGCGCGGTCCATCTGCGTCTCGATCACCTCATCGGCGCCCTGCGGCGCGTACGCCGTCTCGATGATGACGGGCAGCCGCGCGAGCCGCAGCGGCGTGCGTGCCTCGCCCGCCTGCGGCCAGAGCAGCAGACCGGCACACAAAAGGAGTACGGCGCAGCATAGTTTCTCAATCGCTTTCATAGCAAAAACCTCCCTCGCGCGGCAGAGGCGCCGCGTGCCACAGGATGTCCCAGTGGACGCGGCCCCATCCAAGCAGCCCGCCGAGCCGCGGCCACGGCACAGCTCTGCTGCGCCGGCCTCCTCAGTGAATAGCCTTTTTCTTGAACCGACCGCCCACGATGTCATGGACGGCGTTGATGGTCACGAACGCGTTCTCGTCCTTTTCGAGCACGATCTCCTTGAGTTTATCGACCTCGAGGCGCGTGACGACGCAGTAGAGCACTTCCTTGCTCTCGCCCGTGTAGCCGCCCGCGCCGTGTAAGAGCGTGACGCCGCGGCCGAGGCGGTCGTTGAGCGCCGAGGTGATGTCGTCGTGCTCGTTCGTCACGATCATGACGGCATAGCTCTCATCGAGGCCTTTGATGACGACGTCGATCATCTTGCTGATGACGAAATAGGCGACGAGCGAGTACATCGCCTTGTCCCAGCCGTAGAGCAGGCCGGCGCTCGAGAGGATGAAGAGGTTGATGAACATGACGACTTCGCCGACGGAGAAGACCGAGCGCCGGTCCATGATGATGGCGACGATCTCCGTGCCGTCGAGCGAGCCGCCCGCGCGGATGATGAGTCCGACGCCGAGGCCGTCGATGATGCCGCCGAAAATCGCCGCGAGGAACGGGTCCTCCGTCACCTGCCGCAGCGGCTCGAAGACCGCCGACCAGCCCGAGAGGAAGCAGATGGCGACCATCGTCGCGACGGCGAAATTCTTGCCGATCTGCTTGTAGCCGAGATAGAGGAACGGCAGGTTCAGCAGCACGAGGAAGAGGCCGAACGGTAGCTGCGTGATCGTGCTCATCATGATGGAGATACCGACGACGCCGCCGTCGATGACGCGGTTCGGGATGAGGAAGAGCTCGAGGCCGATCGACGCGATGATCGAGCCAAGGAAGATCATGCAATACTTCTTGACGTAGAATGACGCCTTGCGGTGCTGGGCGATCGTCTTTTTCACGGCGGGCAGCGGGCCCGCCGCGCTCTCCGGCGCAGAGGCCTTGATGTCTTCTTTCACGTTATCTTCTTCCTTGGCCACGGGCAACAACTCCTGTCTTTCGATTTCTTTCCTCCATATTATACGAAAAAGATGGGAGCACGGCTAGAGAGCATCTCTTCTTTTCTCCTGGTACTGCTTTCTCAGAAAATCGGCAAGGTGATTCCTGTTGTCCCCTATCTTTCCAATTTTTTCTGCTTGTTCTTACGCGGAAATGATTGACTTTGACTGACTTTGATGGTACACTGAGACTGTCATCAGGAAAGGAAAATTTTATCTAAAGAGGTGCATCCCCTACTATGCTCACAGAAGAGCGCTATGCCGCCATCCTGCGCATCCTCGCCGAGAAGAAGGCCGTGACCGTCCAGGAGCTCACGCGCATCCTCGACGCCTCCGAGTCCACGGTGCGCCGCGACCTCGCAGCGCTGCACAAGAGCGGCCGTCTCTACAAGGTCTACGGCGGCGCGACCTCCATCGACAACAACTACTCCTCGAGCGAGGAGGACATGACGACGAAGCGCGAGCTCCACACGGAGGGCAAGATCGCCATCGCGCGCCACGCCGCGTCGCTCATCCACAAGGACGATTTCGTCTATCTCGACGCCGGCACGACGACGCTTCACATGATCGACTTCATCCAGGAGCCGACGGCTGTCTTCGTCACGAACGGCATGCCGCACGCGGCGAAGCTCGCCGCCAAGGGCTTTAAGACGTTCATTCTCGGCGGGAGGCTCAAGAGATCGACCGAGGCCGTCATCGGGCCGGAGGCGCTGAGCACGCTGAGGCTCTACAATTTCACGAAGGGCTTTTTCGGCACGAACGGCATCAGCACGGGCTCAGGTTTCTCGACGCCGGACGACAGCGAGGGCCTCGTGAAGAAGAGCGCGCTCGAGCGCTGCTCGCACGCGTATGTGCTCGCGGACTGCTCGAAGTTCAACAAGATCTATCCCATCACGTTCGCGAATATCTCCGGAGCCACCATCATCACCGACCTCCTGGAGGACAAGAAGTACCGCGACTACACGACTGTTCTGGAAGGAGAAGAGCCATGATCTACACCGTCACGTTCAATCCGTCTCTCGACTACATCGTCCGCCTCGATCAGTTCACGGCGGGCGAGATCAACCGCGTGAACTACGAGCAGGTGCTCGCAGGCGGCAAGGGCATCAACGTCTCCATCGTCCTGCACAACCTCGGCCACGAGAGCACGGCGCTCGGCTTCGTCGCAGGCTTCACGGGCGACGAGATCGAGCGGGAGCTCGATGCGTTCCCTGTGCACCATGACTTCGTGCGCCTCGAGAAAGGGTTCTCGCGCATCAATGTCAAGGCGAAGGCGCAGAGTGAGACGGAGATCAACGGCCAGGGGCCGGACATCAGCGAGGCGAAGCAGCAGGAGCTCTTCACGCGCCTCGACCGCCTCGGCGCGGGCGATACGCTCGTGCTCGCGGGCTCCATCCCGAAGACCCTCCCCGACGACATCTATGAGCGCATCATGGCGCGCCTCGCGGGGCGCGGCATCCGCATCGTCGTCGATGCGGAGAAGAAACTGCTGCTCAACGTGCTCAAGTATCATCCGTTCCTCATCAAGCCGAACAATCACGAGCTCGGCGATATGTTCGGCGTCACGCTCACGACGGATGCGGAGATCCTCTCCTACGCGAAGAAGCTGCAGGAAAAGGGCGCCGAGAACGTCCTCATCTCGATGGCGGGCGACGGCGCGATCCTGCTCACAGCGGACGGCAAAAGCTACAAGAGCCCCGCGCCCAAGGGCAAGCTCGTAAACTCCGTCGGCGCGGGCGACAGCATGGTCGCGGGCTTCCTCACGGGCTGCATCGAGCACGCGGACGATCTCGCCGAAGCCTTTGCGCTCGGCGTCGCCACGGGCTCGGCGTCGGCGTTCAGCGAAAACCTCGCGACGCGTCCCGAGGTCGAGGCGCTCAGGGCAACCATCCAGGCGCAGCCGCTGGCCTGAGAAGGGCTGCCGCGTCCCGCCACGTGCCGCCACGTGCCGCCTTCCCCACATACGGCAAGCGGCGGTGAGCAGGATTCTCCCGCGGCAGATTTCCCGGTCATGCGATCCTTTGATCGATTCCCTATCCTACCCATTTCATAAAAGGAGTGTCATACATGCGTATCACCGATTTACTCAAGCAGGAGAGCATCCTGCTCGGGGCTCAGCCGACAGACAAGGAGTCTGCCATCCGCGAGCTCGCCGACCTCATGGAGCAGGGCGGCAATCTCAAGGACAAGGCGCAGTACGTAAAGGACGTCCTCGCCCGCGAAGCCTCCGGCACGACGGGGCTCGGCGACGGCATCGCGACGCCGCACGCGAAGAGCGCCGGCGTCAAGGCGGCCGGTCTCGCCGCGATGACGGTGCCAGAGGGCATGGATTTCGACTCGATGGACGGCAAGCCCGCGCGCCTCTTTTTCCTCATCGCCGCGCCGGATGCGGCGAATGATGAGCATCTCGCGATCCTCTCGAAGCTCGCGACGATGATCATGGATCCTGATTTCAAGGAGGCGCTGATCGCCGCGAAGACGAAAGAGGCATTCCTCTCGCTCATCGACGCCAAGGAGGACGGCAAGTTCCAGGCGCCCGCGCAGGAGGCGACGCCCGCAGCAGCTCCCAAGGCTGATCACATCCAGATTCTCGCCGTCACGGCCTGCCCGACGGGCATCGCGCATACGTTCATGGCGGCGGAGAGCATCGAGCAGCACGCGAAGAAGCGCGGCCTCTCGGTCAAGGTCGAGACGAACGGCTCCGGCGGCGCGAAGAACATCCTCACGCCGGAGGAGATCGCTGCGGCGGACGGCATCATCGTCGCCTGTGACAAGAACGTCCCCATGAGCCGTTTCGACGGCAAGCGCGTCGTCATCACGAAGGTCGCGGACGGCATCAACAAGGCGGACGAGCTCATCGACCGCGCGCTCTCAGGGAAAGCCCCTGTCTACCACGCACACGGCACGGACGAAGCGGAGGGCGCCGATGACACGGCGGGCGAGAGCCTCGCCCGCCAGATCTACAAGCACCTCATGAACGGCGTCAGCCACATGCTCCCGTTCGTCGTCGGCGGCGGCATCCTCATCGCGCTCGCGTTCCTGCTCGACGACTACAGCATCGATCCGAAGAACTTCGGCTCGAACACGCCGGTTGCGAAATTCTTCAAGGATATCGGCGGCGCTGCGTTCGGCTTCATGCTGCCCGTGCTCGCCGGCTTCATCTCCATGTCGATCGCCGATCGTCCGGGCCTCGCCGTCGGCTTCGTCGGCGGCGCGCTCGCAGGCACGACGGGATCGGGCTTCCTCGGCGCTCTCATCGCGGGCTTCCTCGGCGGCTACATCGTCAATTTCCTCAAGAAATGCACCAAGGGCCTGCCCGCCTCGCTCGAAGGCATCAAGCCCATGCTCATCTACCCGTTCTTCGGCATCCTGCTCATCGGCTTCATCTCCATGTTCATCATCGCGCCACCCGTCTCCGCGATCAACACGTGGATGATCGACACGCTCAAGAACATGGATCCCTCCGCGCGCATCCTCATGGGCATCGTCGTCGGCGGCATGATGGCCGTCGACATGGGCGGCCCGGTCAACAAGGCCGCCTACGTCACGGGCACGGGCCTGCTCGCCTCCGGTGAGTTCCACGTCATGGCAGCCGTCATGGCCGGCGGCATGGTACCGCCGCTCGCCATCGCGCTTTCGACGACCTTCTTCAAGAACCGCTACACCGAGAGCGAGCGCAAAGCCGGCATCACGAACTACGTCATGGGCCTCTCCTTTATCACGGAAGGCGCCATCCCGTTCGCCGCGGCGGACCCCATCCGCGTCATCCCCTCGATGGTCGTCGGCTCCGCCGTCGCCGGCGCCCTCACGATGGCGTTCGACTGCACGCTACGCGCGCCGCACGGCGGCATCTTCGTCGTCCCGACCATCGGCAACCCGCTCATGTACCTCCTCGCCATCCTCATCGGCGCCATCGTCGGCTGCCTCCTCCTCTCCGTGCTCAAGAAGCCGCTGAAGGAAGAAGCCTGAGCGCAGGTCAAAAATAGAAAGCAACAGAAAACGAAGCGCACATCACACGATCCCCAAGGGGCGCGCGATGTGCGCTTCGTTATTTGGTTTCGCCGCCTCCAGGACCAAGCGGCGATGGAGCTCTTTCGGCGGCCGGATATTGAAACTACCTTTGTATTCCTTTTCCGGATCTTTATGAAAATGGGCGCAGAGCGCCAGGTAGTTGTCCATATCTCACCAAGGGCTTGTAGATACCCCACGACCTTATTCATCAGCTTGAAAATATGATACAGATAATCAGGTGTAACATGCTTTTGAAACGCGGTAATGGTGTGAGAAATCAAAGGGATCAAGGGCATCGCTGCGCCGAAAGATCCGCGGCAAGCTGTTCCACCTCGGCAAGCGGCAGTTCCGTCAGCTCGGCCACCTCGCCGGGCGTCATCTGCCCGCGTGCGAGCAGGCGGCGCGCCATCTTGCACTGCGCGCCGTGCTCTCCCGCCGCAAGGCCTTCTTTGCGACCTTCTTTGCGGCCTTCTTTGCGGCCTTCTTTGCGGCCTTTCGCTTCTTTCTCCGCGCCGAAGCGCTCCATCAATTCACACATGGCGGCAACCCCCTTTGCCTCAGATTTAAAATACTCCATACGCTGTGCCAGAACAGGATAGTGCAGGCGCTCTGCCTCTGGCTCGAAGAAATCCTGCATCAAGCGTCCGAGCGGCGTGTCATCCTTGCAGTCACCGTTGACGTAGATGATATGCGCACCGTCACCGAAGTCGCGCTGCAGCTCGCGAATCGTGCGATCGACATGGTAAAGCGGCAGCCCCGCGCCGAACGTGTCATGCTCCGTGATAAAAATGACGTACGTCTCCGGCAGCTCGCGCACCGGCGTGCCCTTAGCCAGCACGCGGCTGTCGAGCATGCCGCTGTTGTACCGCGCCCGCCGCGGGATCGCCCCCTCGCTCGCGCGCTGCACCTCGCAGTTGTAAAGGAACCACTGATTCATTCGGCACTCCGTCTTCACGCGTCTGCACCGTCCTCCCGTCGTCGACAAATCCTCAGCGTAGCCCGCTACGCTTCCGGTTTGTCTCCTAGGGAGATACGGCGCATCCACATGAACCCGGAGCACCTCATTTCATCAGTGGTTCCTAGCTTCCCCGCCGCATCCACTGCAAGAACGTCGAACCGGACGCCGCGCCCGTAGAGGTTCTGCACACTCTGCTGCGTCGTGACGCTCTGCACCTCGATATCATCTCGCGCAAGGACGAGCCGCAGGATGAGATTCATACAGGGAATGTCCCCGTCGAGACAGGCGGCGAAAAAGGTATCGTCAATGAAACGAAACTTCTGCAGGATGGCTAAGTATTCCGGCGGAATGTCTCTCCGCGACAGATTCATGTGCATCACCTCCGTCTTTGCCTTTATTTTAACGGGAATCGGAGGAAAAGGCAAGCAACGCATAGGAGGCGCATCCTGGCTCTCACGCCTGCTTGCGCGGGAACGACAGGAGCTTGCCCCGATAGCAGGCATACTGTTTCTCCCGCGCTGCGATCTCCGCCGGCAGGCCGCTTGTGAGGTCATGCGTCAGCGCGTCGAAGCGATCGAGGATGGAGATGATGCGGCGCTGCTCGGAAAGGGGCGGGACGGGACCGTTTTGTAGGAAATTTGAGCTATTCATTACTGCCAGTTTCTCACCGATATAATGGATAAGAATATTTATGGAGGATGTGAGATATATGGCCATGGTCTTAAAGAACAACACGAGCGCGACGAATACGCTCAATACGCTGAACGCGAACGAGAAGCGCCTTGCAAAATCCCTGCGGAAGGTCGCAAGCGGCATGAAGATCGAGGGCGCCGGGGACGATGCCTCAGGGTACGCGATCTCCGAGCGGATGCGCGTCCAGATCCGCGGGCTCGATCAGGCGACGGCGAACACGCAGAACGGCATCAGCCTGCTGAAGGTCGCGGAGGGAGCGGTCGGATCGACGGTTGACCTCCTGCGGACGATGAAGGAGAAGGCGATCAACGCGGCGAACGATACGAATACCGACCACGACCGCGCGACCATCCAGAAGGAATGGAACGAGATGATCGACCAGATCGACGACAACGCAAATACGACGTACAACGGGAAATATCTCGTCGATGGCTCGCACGATGATGCGCACGCGGCGACAGCAGCCGTCTATGCGAACAATTCGCTCGATACGGACACGACGAATCTGCCGACGAACGGCGTCCCGCTCGTCGATCTGAAGGATCGCAACGGCAACCCGCTCGGCATCCAGAGCACGGATCGCATCACGTTCTCCCTCGTCTCGCAGGGCAAGACGTATGTCATGCCCGCCTATGATATCGGCACGACGGAGTCGCTCGCGCACCTGATGGGGACGCGGTTCGCGGCCGATATCGCCAACGCGGTCAACCCGCCGAATCCGAACCCGGGTACGTGGGACTATAACAGCGGCATCGCCGTGGTCGACCGCGTCAGATACTACGGCATCGACGGATATGGAAATACGTTCGGCCCGCCGGACGGAAACCGCACGACGATCATCACGAATCCGAACGCCGCGACCGCGCCAGCGAATCAGGATCCGTTCGTCCCGGCCGACACCGGCCTGGAGTACATGATCGCCGGCTTTACGATCTCCGTCACCGACAGGGAGGGCAATGTCAAGAAAGACGTCAATGCCGTCCTCAATGACTTCACGCTCGTCCAGCGCGCCCGCAACGCCAGCCCCGACAACGCCTTTACGTTCCAGGTCGGCACAAAGGCGAACCAATCCATCAAGGTCGGTCTCACTGATATGCGCGCCTACGCGCTCGGACTCAAGGGCATGGACGGACGCACCGTCAGTCTTTCGACGCAGGCGACGGCGAACGCCGCGCTCGCCGTCATCGACAATGCCCTCCAGATGGCGCTCGACCAGCAGACGACGATCGGCGCCGTCTCGAGCCGCCTCGCCTATACGGCGGACAACCTGCGCGTCGGCAGCGAGAACACGCAGGCCTCCGAATCGACCATCCGCGATGCCGATATGGCAAAGGAGATGACAGCCTACACAAAGGCGAACGTCCTCACGCAGGCCGCCCAGTCCATGCTCGCTCAGGCAAATCAGAGCACGAGCTCCGTCCTGAGCCTGCTGTAATCATTTGCGGGCACCTCTAAAAAAAACAGCACCCCATCTGCACGCGTCTGCACTGTCTCCTCGTCGTCAACACATCCTCGACGTAGCTTTGGCTCCGCCTGCGGTGTGTCTCCTAGAGGGATACAGCGCATCCACGCACATCTGGAGCACTTCTAGTTTTTAGAGGTGCCCTTGCATAATAAATCCCGACGCATGCAGTACGTCGGGATTTTCTGTATGATCGGGACACGCGTCCTCAGGCACTGCGGCGCGCGCTCATTTTCCCAGCGTGAACCGCGTATTTTCTTTCATCTTCTTGTAGTACGGCAGCAGCGCTTCCAGCGGCTTGACGTCCACGATTCCGTTCATGTTCGCCATGACGACCTCCGGCACGTCGAACTCCGCGAGCAGCTGCAGCGAGAGACCGCTCGGCACGTACGGCTCTTCCGTGTCCGCGATGACGGCGACGCCGTCGAACTCGCGCTTGCCGTCCGCGAGCGCGATCTGCATCGCCACCTGCTCCGCCGACACGCAGAGCTGCGGCATGCGGTTCTCGAGGTTGCAGCCGCTGTAGAGCGTCCCGTCGGTAGCGAGAACGCAGGCGCCGACGGCGAGCGACTTCTCATGCCGCAGGTAGGAATTCCGCGTGATGTCCATCGCCTGACGCACCATCGTATCAATGATCTCTTCCTTCAACATAGCCAATCCTCCGCATCTTTCCTAATTGATTTCCACGCTGTGCACGCCCCGGATCTGCCGCACCGCCTCGCAGGCGACGGCGCGCTTCACCGTCTGCCGCTGCCACGCGGTGAGCTCGACGACGAGCGTCCTCTGCCCCTCTCGCGTCGCCTCACCGTGCACGCGCAGGCCGTGCACGGTGAGGCCGAGCTCCTCGAGGCAAGCGCTGATGTGGCTGAGCTGCCCCGGCAGGTCCTCCGTGCGGATCGTCAGCGCGAGGTCGCGCTCCTGCTCCACCCAGGCATCGAGGCGCGAGAGCACGCCGAGCGTCACAAAGACGAGCCCCGTCGTGAGGAGCGCACCGGTGTAGCAGCCGGCGCCGACCGCGAGCCCGACGCCCGCGACGACCCAGAGGCACGCCGCCGTCGTGAGGCCCGTGACCGTCAGCCCCTCCTTCATGATGGCGCCGGCGCCGAGGAAGCCGATGCCCGAGACGACCTGCGCCGCGAGCCGCGCGGGGTCGGCGTTCGTATGCCCCTCGACGCGCAGGTAGAGCTCCTGCGAGAGCACCATGATGAGACAGGCCCCGAGGCAGACGAGGAGGTTCGTGCGCAGCCCTGCCGACTTGTGGCGCGACTGCCGCTCGTAGCCGATGATGCCGCCGAGCACACAGGCGAGCACGAGCCGCAGCAAGAGCTCGCCCGTCGAAATCTCCGTCATCGCCCCGCCTCCTTTCCTGTCCCTGCGCGTAGCGCAGGGCGCCGTTGACCGCGCGTGTCTGCGTACCATCATTATACTACAAAGCCCGGGAAAACACATTCTTCCACACGAAGAATTTTCCGCTTTTCCCCTTATCCACAGCTTCATCCACAGATGTGGATAACTTTTCTATCCGAGCGCGGCGTCCTCCCTTTTTCCACAGGCTCCACGTGGATTTTCCCACTTGTGTACAATGTGCATAGGAAAATCCTCGCCTTTCTGTGGATACTGTGGATAAAACAGGGGATAAGTCCATATTTAGACGCCCACTTCTCGCGCAAAACCATATTTTGCGTTTTTTATCCACGCCTCGTCCCCATGCGCTTGTGGAAAAAACCACGCTATTTTCATCTTGCTGCGCTAGACTAGGAGGAGCGCTGATATTGCACAAATGACGTTTTCTCATTATAATGGACAATGGTATGTTTCACGCGCTTCGCGCGTTTTCACGAGAGAAAAGAAGGTATGGACTTGTCAACATCCACCATTCCGCCGCGGCGGTCGCGGAAGAAAAAGAGATCCTCGGCCCTTACGTGGCTCTTCGTCATCCTCTGCTTCGTCGGCGCCGCGGTCGCCGGCGCCCTGTTCGCCTCCTCCTCGCTGCTCGACAAGACGGCAGGCGACGCCGTCGAGGAGGGACTGCTCACGGCGAAGGATAAATCGACGATCATGATCATGGGCGTCGACACCCGCGACGACGATGTCGGTCGCAGCGACACGCTCATGATCGCCGCCGTCGACCCGAAGCGCGACCAGGCGTCGCTGCTCTCCATCCCGCGCGACACGCGCGTCAAGATCGCGGGCCACGGCTGGGACAAGATCAACGCCGCCTATGCCTACGGCAGCGCCAAGAGCGGCGTCCTCGGCGGCGAGAAGCTCGCCCAGCGCACCGTCGAGGATTTCCTCGGCGTCAACATCGACCACTACGTCGTCATCGACACGCACGCGTTCCAGAAGATCATCGACGCCCTCGGCGGCATCGACATCGACGTCGAGAAGCGCATGTACTACGAGGACCCCTGGGACGACGACGGCGGCCTCGTCATCGACCTGAAGCCCGGCATGCAGCATATGAACGGCAAGACCGCCGTCACCTACGTGCGCTACCGCGACGAGGAGGGCGATATCGGTCGCATCAAGCGGCAGCAGAAATTCATGAAGGCCTGCATGGAGAAGGTCACCTCGCCCTCCATCATCCCGAAACTGCCGACCGTCATCAAGGAAGTCATGGGCTCCGTCAAGACGGACCTCTCGTTCCGCCAGCTGCTCGAGTTCGCGGGCACGCTCAAGGAGGCGCAGAAGAATGGCCTCAAGACCGACATGGTCCCCGGCCGCCCGCTCTACATCTCCGGCGTGAGCTACTGGATCCCCGACGTCGAGAAGCTCCGCACGACGCTCGCGGACACGCTCGGCATCTCGCTCTCCTCCTCCGCGCGCGCCCGCCTCGTGGAAGCCGCGAAGGAATACGAGAAGTCCATCCCGGCGAACGCCACGGAGGTCCCCGCCTCCGATCACAGCATCGGCAGCCTCAAGGACAGCACACCAAAGAGCGGCAGGAGCGAGCTCAAGCATGCGCAGGAAAAAACGACGAGCAGCAGTCCCTCCTCACGCGATCGAACGGCTGGAAGCGGCACCGCCGCCGCCACCGACGCGCGCAGCGAGGACACGCAGACGAGCCAGCAGCGAAGCGGCAGCGACACAGCCGCCGCAAGCGATGACGCGCCGACACCAGGCGCTGGCGGCAAGACGAGATAAGCCGCAAAGACAAAATCAGATCGATCTCAACAAAAAAGGAGAACCGATTGCTCGACGGGAGTAATCGGTTCTCCTTTTTGTTGAACGATGCTGATGCCACTATCGCAAAACGCGCGCATATACTACACTAAAAAAGCGAACCATTTGATATGGTGGCCACGGTTGTCGGGCCTCTGCTCCGATGTAAATCCAACGAAAGGGCGTGATGCCGATTGGCGTCACGAAAATAAATGAAAAGCATCGTACCTGTGCTCGCTATGATTTTCATCATCGCGATTGCAGCGCAGTACGGCATCATCGACAAGGACTTCGTCCTCTCGCTGGTGAAGGCAGTTTTCTGCCATAGCTGAGATCCCTTTTCAGCGGCGCTCCTCTTGATATGAAAAAGAAGCTATCTCACAAATAGCTTCTTTTCCGGGAACGTCGGTGGCCATCAGCGGTAGCAACGCTGTTTGTATGGCCGAAAAGATTTTCTTCTGTCATACATCGGAGCGGCCACCACACGGATGGTTCGCTCTTTTGTTGATTCTATTATACTATCAGACCGCCAGAACGTCAACGGCTCACGCGCTCGCGACGGCTGTCGCCGCGCTCTGGCCGAGCAGCTCGCGCGTATGGCGCGCGACGTCGTCCGCCGTGACATCCGTGCGGCGCGCGACGCCGGTCCTGAGCGCCGCTTCGGCAACGGCGCGCGCGACGGTCGGCGCGACGCGCGGGTCGAAGGGGCTCGCGATGACGTGGTCTTCGTCGAGCTCGTCCTTTGCGACGAGCGACGCGATGGCGTTCGCCGCGGCGATCTTCATCTCGAGGTTGATGTCGCTCGCGCGCACGTCGAGCGCGCCGCGGAAGATGCCCGGGAACGCGAGGAGGTTGTTGACCTGGTTCGGGAAATCCGAGCGCCCCGTGCAGACGATGCGCGCGCCCGCCTGCTTCGCGAGCGCCGGCATGATCTCCGGCGTCGGGTTCGCCATCGCCATGATGACGGCGTCCTCGTTCATCGAGCGGACCATGTCCTCCGTCACGCAGCCCGCGACGGAGACGCCGATGAAGACGTCCGCGCCCTTGATGACATCCTTGAGCGCGCCTTTCTCCTGCTCGCGGTTCGTGATCTTCGCGATCGCGTCCTTGTACGGGTTCATGCCCTGCGGGCGCCCCTCGTAGATGGCGCCCTTCGAGTCGCAGAGGATGATGTGGCGCGTGTTCATCGCCTGCAACAGGCGCGTGATGGCCTGGCCTGCGGCGCCCGCGCCGTTGACGATGACCTTCGCGTCCTCGAAGCGCTTGCCGATGAGCTTGAACGCGTTGATGAGCGCCGAGACGCAGACGATCGCCGTGCCGTGCTGGTCGTCGTGGAACACGGGGATGTCGAGCTTCTCGCGCAGGCGCGTCTCGATGTCGAAGCACTGCGGCGCCTTGATATCCTCGAGGTTGATGCCGCCGAACGACGGCGCCATGAGCTCGACCGCGCGCACGACCTCATCGACATCCTGCGTATCGAGACAGATGGGCACGGCGTCGACGCCCGCGAAGCCCTTGAAGAGGATCGCCTTGCCCTCCATGACCGGCAGGCCGGCGCCCGCGCCGATGTTGCCGAGGCCGAGCACCGCCGTGCCGTTCGTCACGACGGCGACCATGTTGCCCTTCGTCGTGTAGTCGTAGATCTTCTCCGGGTGCTTCTCGATCTCGAGGCATGGCTCCGCGACGCCCGGCGTATACGCGAGCGTCAGATCCTCCGCCGAGGAAAGCGGCACCTTGCTCTGAATTTCATATTTTCCCTGATGGGACTGATGGAAGCGCAGCGCGCGCTCCTTAACGTCGAATTTTTCAAACTTTTCTTTTTTCAGCTTGCTCATGCGGTATTCGTCTCCTTCGTTTCGTGAAATGATAAAAAGCAATTTGCATTACTTTATTTGTAAAGTTGTAAGGTTGCATTTATTATACATATCTCGACGGGAAAAGCAAATACATAATATTTATCGTTATGATAAATTGCTTTAATTTTGCGAAAACTTCAGCAGTCTCTGCATCCCTCGCGGAGCGGACACAGTGGGAGACGCTGCACGCACAAGCCTTTCGCAGTCGTTGCAGTCCCCGTGCCGGAGTGACAGGCGCATCCCCGGCGAGACGCGCGGCGAAAATAACAGGAACGAGAAAAAGGCACCTGCCCATCTTTCGATGTAACAGGTGCCTTTAGCTGCGTGCTTAGTTCTTCTGGTCGAGCACGGCCATCGAGGCGACGACGTCGCCGTCCGCCGTGTCCATGAGCTTGACTCCCTGGGTGTTGCGGCTGATGACGCTGATGTCGCTGATGTTCGTGCGGATGACGATGCCGCCCGCCGTGATGAGCATGAGCTCCTGGTCAGGATGCACGACGCGCAGGCCGATGACGTCGCCCGTCTTCTCCGTGACCTTGAGGTTGATGAGGCCCTTGCCGCCGCGCGTCTGCAGGCGGTACTCGCCCGTCTCCGTGCGCTTGCCGTAGCCCTCGGCCGTGACCGTGAGCACCTCGGCGTTCGGCTTGAGCGTGTCCATGCCGATGACCTCGTCGCCGTCGTTGAGGCGGATGCCCTTCACGCCGTGCGCCTGGCGGCCCATCGCGCGCACATCGTCCTCGCTGAAGACGATGGCCATGCCCCATTTCGTGCCGAGGATGACGTCGTGCGCGCCGCTCGTGAACTTGACGCCGATGAGGTCGTCGTCCTCGTCGAGGTTGATGGCATTGAGCCCGCCCTTGTGCAGGTTCTGGAACTCGATGATGCTCGTCTTTTTCACGATGCCCTTCTTCGTCGCCATGAAGAGGTAGTCGTTCGGGTTGAACTCCTTGACCTGGATGATGGCCCGGATGCTCTCGCCCTCCTGCAGCTGCAGCAGGTTGATGATGGCCGTCCCCTTCGCCGTGCGGCTCGCCTCGGCGATCTCATACGCCTTGAGATGGTAGACGCGGCCGCGGTTCGTGAAGAAGAGGATCGTGTGGTGCGTCGTCGTGATGAGCATGTCCTCGACGAAATCTTTCTCCTTCGTCGGCATGCCCTTGATGCCCTTGCCGCCGCGGTTCTGGCGGCGGTAGGTATCGAGCGGGATGCGCTTGATGTAGTTGTTGTGCGTGAGCGTGATCACGACGTCTTCCTCGGCGATGAGATCCTCGACGTTGATCTCGCTCGTGTCGATCGTGAGCTTCGTGCGGCGCGCGTCGCCGTATTTCTTCTTGACCTCGGTGAGCTCGTCCTTGATGATGCCGAGGATGCGCGACTCATCCGCGAGGATCGCCTTGTACTCTTCGATGGCCTTCAAGGTCTCCTGGTATTCCTGCTCGATCTTCTCGCGCTCGAGGCCGGTGAGGCGCTGCAGGCGGAGGTCGAGGATGGCCTGCGCCTGCTTGTCGCTGAGATGGAAGCCCTCCATGAGCGCCGTCTTCGCGATATCAGCCGTGCGGCTCTCGCGGATCGTCGTGATGACCGCGTCGAGATGGTCGAGTGCGATCGTGAGACCTTCGAGGATATGGGCGCGCGCCTCTGCTTTCTTGAGCTCGTAGCGCGTCCTCCTGGTGATGACGTCCTCCTGGTGCTTGATGTAGTAGTGGAGCACCTGCTTGAGGTTCAGCACCTGCGGCTTGCCGTCGACGAGCGCGAGCATGATGACGCCGAAGCTGTCCTGCAGCTTCGTATGCTTGTAGAGCTGGTTGAGGATAACGTTCGCGTTCGCGTCGCGGCGCAGGTCGATGACGATGCGCATGCCGCTGCGGTCCGACTCGTCGTTGAGCGCCGTGATGCCCTCGATCTCCTTGTCGCGCACGAGCTGCGCGATGCTCTCGACGAGCTTCGCCTTATTGACCTGGTACGGCAGCTCCGTCACGATGATGCGCGGCTTGCCGTTCGAGAGCGTCTCGATGCGGGCGTTCGCGCGCATCTTGATGACGCCGCGGCCCGTCTGGTAGGCGCTCTTGATGCCCTCGCTGCCGAGGATGAGGCCCGCCGTCGGGAAATCCGGCCCTTTGATGACCTGCATGAGATCCTCGACCGTCGCCTCCGGATGGTCGATGAGCATGAGCGTGCCGTCGATGACCTCGCCCATGTTGTGCGGCGGGATGTTCGTCGCCATGCCGACTGCGATGCCGCTCGTGCCGTTCACGAGCAGCTGCGGGAACTTCGCCGGCAGCACGGACGGCTCCTTGAGGGACTCGTCGTAGTTCGGGACGAAGTCCACCGTCTCCTTGTCGATGTCCTGCAGCATGAGCTCCGCGATCTTCGACATGCGCACCTCGGTATAGCGCATGGCAGCCGCCGGATCGCCGTCGACCGAGCCGAAGTTGCCGTGGCCGTCCGCGAGCATGTAGCGCATGGAGAAATCCTGCGCCATGCGCACGATCGCGTCGTAGACCGAGCTGTCGCCGTGCGGATGATACTTACCGAGAACCTCGCCGACGATACGCGCCGACTTCTTATAGGGCTTTGTCGAGCCCATGCCCGCTTCCTGCATGGCGTAGAGGATGCGGCGGTGTACCGGCTTCAAGCCGTCCCGCACATCCGGCAGCGCGCGCGCCACGATGACGCTCATCGCGTAGTCGATGTACGAGTTCTTCATCTCATGCTCGAGATTCACCGGTACGATCTTGCCCTGACCAAAATCCACAATCTCACCTCAAAATCATTTTCATCTGCCATCGCCCGAAGGCGGATCAATTCAAAAAATCTAGCATTTTATTATACCATTTCCATAGGAAAAGCGCAAAGCCGCGGGCGCGCAAAAGGCGCGGCTCCCCACTTGGAAGCCGCGCCCAAAGGACAGCGCCGAGAGGTAATCGCCGCGCTCACTTCGCCGCCCCGATGATCTCGCTGTAGATGAATCCCTCGCGCACGCCCGAGTCGCTGTACGTGATGCGCTGCGCTCCGAACCGCTTCGCGATGACGTCCGCGACCACGAGGCCGGGGAGGATCGTCGGCAGGCGGTCGGGCACCGCGCGCATGAGCAGCACGACATCTTCCTGCGGCAGCGCGCGGTCGCGCACGAACCGTTCGATGAGCTAGATTAAACCTTTTCTTTTGGGTTTAGTCTAACTTAATAAATAATTTAGTTTAGT
>ERZ772897.1517-NODE-1517-length-23727-cov-4.975161_pt1 | contig 23727 bp, 23 predicted proteins | sample MGYA00512125_ERZ772897 | MGnify/ENA primary metagenome ERZ772897 (study PRJEB29015, sample SAMEA2737660) | human gut metagenome | biome: human gut; feature: human-associated habitat; material: faeces | place: China | collected 2012 ... | reverse complement strand
ACGCGCGAGCGCGAGCGTTGCCGTGCCGAGCAACGCGTACGCCTGTGCCTTGACGAAGTGCAACCGCCCCGCCTGCGGCAGTGCCGCCCGCAGCATCGCGAGCAGCGCCGCGCGCAGTCCCGCGGGCAGCGCTGGAACCGCACTCGCCGCGCCGAGTCCCCAGACGCAGCGGCCGAGCGTATCCTCTGAGCCGACCGCGTCGAGCCAATGCCTGTCATAGCCGAGGAAATTATGGAACCGCCCGTCCGGCAGCTGCGCATAGCGCAGGAAGCGCGCATAGCGAGCCGCCGCGTCAAGGTAGCGCCTTTCCTTTCGCCGCGCGTAGAGCTCCGCCGCGAGCAGCAGCGCCCGCGCGTTGTCGTCGGCCGAGTAGCCGTGCTGCGGATCCGGCAGGCTGTATTTGCTATGCTGGATGAGGCCCGTGTCATCCGTGAGGGCGAGCAACGCGTCCGCGCGGTAGACGCCGCTCGCTGCGTCCGTCTGTCTCATGGTATCCTCCCTCCCTGCCGCTCAGCCGACAGCGCGCACCTGCACCGCCGGCAGGACGGCGCGGAACATCTGCTCATAATGACGCGCGACCTGATTCCAGAACATGCCGCGGCCGAGCGCGCGCATCTTTTCCTCCATCCGCCGCGCCTCCTGCGGATGGTCGAGGATGCGCTCGACCGCCGCGGCGATCGAGCCAGCATCGCGGAACGCCGCGAGGAGCCCGCGCCCGTCCGCGAGCATCTCCTCCGCGTAGCGGTACGGCGTCGAGACGATGGCCTTGCCGGAGCCTGCAGCGTAGGCGAGTGTGCCGCTCACCGCCTGATCTTTGCCGAGGTACGGCGTGAGGTAGATGTCGGAGAGCGCAAGGTAGTCGACGATCTCCTGCTTCGTCAGATAGCGGTTGACGAAGCGGACATTCTGCGCGATGCCGTACTGTTGCACGAGCCCTTCGAGCTTCTCGCGATAACGCTCGCCTTCCTGCGCGACGATATTCGGATGCGTCTTGCCGAGCACGAGGTAGCAGAGGTCCGGGTGACGCCGCGCGACCTGCGAGACGGCCTCGATACCGTACTCGATGCCCTTGCCCTCGCTGAGGAGCCCGAACGTACTCATGACGCTGCGCCCCGCGAGCCCATAGTGCTGCTTGAGCGCCTGTTTCGAGGCGGACGGCTTCAGCAGGGGCACGCCGTGCGGGATGACCTCGATGCGGTCGGCGCCGATGCCGTAGACGCGCGCGAGCAGGTCCCGGCTGCGCCTTGCCATCGTCACGACGCGGCTGCTCAGGCGGCCGAGCTCCCGGAGGATGCGGCGCTGGTTTGCCGACGGCTCCGGCAGCACCGTGTGCAGCGTCGTCACGAGCGGCTTCTCGAGCGCCCGCGCGAAATCGAGGATGTACTCGCCGTCCGCGCCGCCATAGATGCCGTACTCGTGCTCGATGACGACGACGTCGACACTGCTCGCGTTCAGCCGCTCTGCCGCGCGCACGTAGTCCGCGCGCTCCTGCTCGCGGATCGTGGAGCGCACGCGCAGACCGTACTGCAGCGGCTCGCGCTCCATCGCCACGACCGAAGGCGCGGCGATGCCCGGCACCTTCTCGAGCTCGCGCACGAGGTCCTGCGTGAACGTCGCGATGCCGCAGGCGCGCGGCGGATATGTACTGACGAAGGCGAGGTGCAACGCATCGTCTGCCGCCGTTCCCTTCTGTGATTCATTCGTTTTCTCTTGTTCTTTCCTACGTTCCATGATGCTCTCCTCTTTCCACTCAGCCTGCCTGCTCTTCCTCATCCTCACGCTTGCCTGTCAGGATGGCGTGCGCGTACTCCCCCGCGGGGATGGACGCGTCCGCGACGACGATGGCATCGCGTGCCTTCGTCTTCGGCGCGAGGCGCGCGCCCGGCCAGAGGATTGCGTGATCGACCTCCGCGCCCTCGCCGATCACGGCGCCCTCCTCGACGACGGCATAGGGACCGACGACGGCGTGCGCCTTGACGACGGCGCCCGGCGCGATGTACGAGGGTGCGATGATCTCCGCCTCGGGACTCGTCACCGCGCCCTTGCATACGCCGTAGAACATCTTCGCGATGCCGCCGAAGACCGGCAGTTCCTCATCGAGCAGGTCGGAGGTGAAGGCGAGGTAGTCCTGCGGCGTGCCGAGGTCGCGCCAGTACGCCTCTTCGTGGTAGACCGCCAGGCGGCAGCCCGCCGCGAGCAGCGCCGGATACGTCTCGCGCTCGACGGAGACGGGACGCCCCGCAGGGATATGGTCGAGCACGGACGGCTCGAAGAGGTAGATGCCCGCGTTGATAAGGTGCGAGTCCGTCTCCCCCGGCTGCGGCTTCTCCTTGAACGCGCGGATCAGGCTGTGGTCGTCGTACTCGATGACGCCGTACGCCGACGGGTCCTCCACATACGTCGCGGCGATCGTCACCTCTGCGCGGTGCGCCTTGTGGAACGAGAGCATCCTGCCGAGGTCGATGCCGCTCACGATATCCCCGTTGAACACGAGGAACGTATCGTCGAATTTCCCCGCCGCGTTGCGGATTGCGCCGCCCGTGCCGAGCGGCGTCTCCTCGTGCACGTAGTCAATCTTGATGCCGAAGCGGCTGCCGTCGCCGAAATAATCCCGGATCTTATCCGGCATGTAGCACGTGCTTAGCACGACCTCATCGACACCGAACTCCTTGAGCCGCGCGATGTTGCGCGCGAGCAGCGGCTTGCTGAAGATCGGGATCATCGGCTTTGGGAGCTGCTTCGTCATCTCGCGCAGCCGCGTTCCCATGCCACCAGCTAGAAACAATGCCTTCATGAAACATCATCCTTTCCGAACCCGCCGATATCATCCGGCGGCTATTTTCACGCAATCTCCCAAACGTCCTGCCTCCGCTCACGCCTCCGGCGCCGGGCACGTCTTCAGGTAGTCGAGCAGCTCCTTGCGCGTCGTGACCGCGAGCGCAATGCACGTATCGGCGCCGCCGTAGTACATCTTGATCTCGTCCGTCGCCTTGTCGTACACCCAGCCGCAGGGGAACACGACATCCGCCACGTCGCCCTTGCGCTCATACTCCTCGCGTGGGCCGAAGATCCACTCATCGCTGCGCCGCAGCACCTTCATCGGGTTCGCATGGTCGAGCAGCGCGAGCCCGAGGCGGTAGATGGCTCCCGCACACGTCGTGCGCACGCCATGGTAGAGCAAGAGCCAGCCGTCCGGCGTCTCGAGTGGCGGCGCGGAGAGGCCGATCTTGTTCGCGTCCCACCAGCCGCCCTTGCGCGCGAGCAGCAGCGGCTCCGGCTCGCCCCAGTAATGCATGTCCGGAGACTTCGATACCCAGATGTGGCAGCCCGTGCCGTCCGTCATCGGGCTCACCGGGCGATGAATGAGCCACCATTTCCCCTCGATGCGCCGCGGGAACAGCGCTGCATCCTTGTCATCCGGCGTCGTGACCGGACCAAGGCGCTTGAAATGATGGAAATCCTTCGTGAGCGCAAGTGAGACGAGCGGGCCGCCGCCCGAGTACGACGTGAAGGTCACGGCGTACTCCTTGAGCTCCGGAAGATACGTGATGCGCGGGTCCTCGATGCCCCATTTGTCCTCGGGGAAATGCTCGGGATCCGGCTCGAGCGTCGGCTCCTCGTCGATCTTCCAATTCCTGTACCCGTCGGCGCTCACGGCCTTCGTCAGATGCGATATGCCGCGGCGATCCTCGACGCGCGCAAGCAAGAGCACCTTGCCGTCAATCATCGTCGCCGCCGGGTTGAAGACCGTATTGACCGGATACGGCCAGTCATGCGAGGAAAGGATCGGGTTGTCCTCATAGCGGCGGAACAACTCATCGTACTGACGCTGCCCGTCGCCGGCCAGCTTCGTCTGAAAACGTTTGGACATGCAGCTCACTCCTCCGATGTATTTCATAGATTTATTCTATAGTATATTTTTATTATATCGCTTATAGTCAAAATGTCAATAGGGTAAATAGTCGAATGGAAGTTCCTCTCCTCGCAGCCACACCCATTTTTCGCACATAAAAAGCCGCCCTCTGAATCCAGAGAGCGGCGTGAAGAACGAAGATCGGAAACGCTAAGGCGACATCCTCAGTGCGCCATGCGGGCGGCGACGACCTTGCGGCGCAAGGCGCGCAGGCGGTACCAGCCCATCGGCAGGAGCAGCATCGGCAGCCCTGCGTAGAGCGCGTCGCGCAGGTCCGGCGTGAACGCCATGACCACGAGGCAGAAGACCTGCGCCCAGATGCCGAAAAGCGTCACGTACGGGAAGAGCGGCGTGCGGAACTTCAGCGCCGCGTCCGCGCCCGTCCGCATGAGCTGACGGCGGCGGCGGTACTGGCTCCAGCAGATAGAGATCCAGGCGATCGCCCCCGTGAAGCCAGAGACCGCGAGCAGATACGTATAGACGGCGGAGTCCGGCTCGATGCTGTAGAGCAAGATGACGGCCCAGCAGGCGCAAATGGAGAGCAGGATCGCCTTCGACGGCATGCCGTTCTTATTGATCCTGCCGAGGAAGTGCGGCGCCATGTCAAGCCGTGCGAGCGAATACATCGCGCGCGCCGCGCCGTAGAGACCGGAGTTCGAGCAGGAGATCGCCGCCGTGAGGATGACGAAGGCGAAGAACGAGGCAAGCCCCGTCATGCCGTAGTTTGCGAGTGCCGCCGCGAAGACGCTCTCATCGAGCCCTGCCTGATCCCAGGGCAGGATGGAGATGAGCAGCGAGATGGGGATGATGTAAAGCGCGATGATGCGCCACGTCACGTTGCGCACGGCGATCGGAATGCTCTTCTCCGGATTCTTGCACTCGCCCGCGGCGAGCCCAATGATCTCCGTTCCCTGGAAATTCACGAGGATGATGACCATCGTGAGGACGATCGACCAGTAGCCATTCGGCGCGAAGCCGCCGCTGCCGAGCAGCACGCGCGCGCCGAGATACCCCTGGTCGCCGATGACGCCGAGGCAGATGAGCCCCGCGACGATACTGAACGCGACAAGCGCCACGATCTTGAACAGGGCGAGCCAGAACTCGCTTTCACCAAATTTATCCACATGGAACAGATTGATGACGGTCACGAGCAGGCCGAAGAGGACTGCCCACCAGAGCTGACTGACCGCCGGCACGAAATTGCTCATGATGATGCCCGCGGCGATCATCTCCGACGGCACGTATGCCACCCAGGTGATCCAGTACGCCCAGCCGACGCCGCACGCCCAGGTCGAGGAGATGTTCTCCTTGGCATACATGACAAAAGAACCAGACACCGGCTTCTCCACCGCGAGCTCCGCGAGACAGAGCATGACGCAGAGCACGATGATGCCGCCGAGCAGATACGCAAGGATCGAGGCAGGGCCCGCCTTCTCGAGGACGTAGCCCGTGCCGAGGAAATAGCCGCTGCCGATGACACCTCCGAGGGAGATGAGCTGCAGATGGCGGTTCTTGAGTCCCCTGTTCATCTTGTTTTCTTTCATGGCGCTTGTAACACAACCTTCCCGCGCTGCACCGATTCGCCCAGCAGGATCCCCTGCACACCTGGACAGCGCTCTGTTCGTACACCAGGCGTTTCAGACGCGGCGCGCCCATGTCAGATTCTTTCCTGATGTCTCCTAAAGAATACCACGGAACGATACCCCTGTCTACGAAAAATACACGCGCGGACAGGAGAAATTTTCGTTGCCAAACGGCGCGCCATCCGCTATAATGAAAGCGTCGTATGAATAACTGTTCATATATAAAGAAAGGATGCTGCCCCATGAAGAAATCGTACAAGATCGAAGTTGACTGCGCCAACTGCGCGAACCGCATGGAGGATGCCGCGAAAAAAATAGAAGGCGTCAAAGACGCCTCCGTGAATTTCATGATGCTGAAGATGAAGGTAGAGTTCGAGGACGGCGCCGTGCCCGCCGAGGTCATGCCGCGCGTGCTCGCCGCCTGCCGGGACATCGAGCCGGACTGCGCCATCGATTTCTGACGACTTACGCCCGTCCCCTTGGTGGCACAGGCCACGCGGCGCGAAATGACGCTGCGGGCCGCCGCTATGTCTCACTTCTCCATGATCGCGTCGACCGAGCGGATGCAGGCACTGCGGAAGCCCTCGCGCTCGAGTGCCGCGACGCCGCGGATCGTCGTGCCCGCAGGCGAGCAGACGTTGTCCTTGAGCACGCCCGGATGCAGGCCCGTCTTAAGCTGGAGCTTCGCCGAGCCGAGCACCATCTGGCTGATGAGCCGATAGGCGTCGCTGCGCTTCATGCCGTATTTCACCGCTGCGTCGCCGTACGCCTCGAGGAAGAGGTCGACGAAGGCTGGGCCACAGCCCGTGACCGTGCCGCCGATGCCCATGAGGGATGACGGCAGCTCCTGCACGAGGCCGACGGAGGCAAAGAGGCGGACGGCGTCCGCGTGCTCCTCCTCTGTGAGCGAATTCGTCTCCTCGAAGAGCAGCACGCCCTCCGCGACCATCGCCGGCGTGTTCGGCATGATGAACTGCACGCGCGTGCCCTGCGGCAGGACGGACTGATAGCGCGCGAAATCCCAGCCCGCAGCGATGGAGAGCAGTGCCTTCCCTTCGAGGAGATCGCCGAGCTCTTGGACGACGCCCTCGATCTGGTAGGGCTTGCACGCCATGACGAGCGTATCACAGGTCTCGGCAAGCTCCGTGAGCGACCCCAGCGGCGTAAAGCCGATGGCGGCCGCATTTTTTTTGAGCTTGTCCTGATGCGGCGCGTAAGCGAAGACCGCCTTCTTCGCGATACTGCCGGAGCGGATGAAGCCGAGCGCCAGCGCCTGCGCCATATTTCCCATACCAATGAATCCGAGTCTTTCCATGATGTACCCTCCTGCACACTATTTCCTTCTATTTTACTATATGCTGACAGCGTTGGAAAGCGAAACTTTTTCCATTGACTTTAGTAGCTGGTCTTAGTAATATGAAAGCAAACATTTTGCCAGTAACGATGAATAGAAAGGAAGTACTATGGCTGTACATGTTATCAACGAGGCGCGCCGCTGTCTGCAGTGCAAGAAGCCGCTGTGTCGGCTCAAGGGCTGTCCGGCACAGACGAACATCCCTGAGATGATCCGTCTCTTCCTCGCGGGCAAGAGCCGGGAAGCGGGCGCCATGCTTTTCGCGAACAACCCGATGAGCGTCGTCTGCTCCCTCGTCTGCGACCATGAGGCGCAGTGCGAGGGGCACTGCATCCAGGGGCGCAAGGGCAGCCCCGTGCAGATCTCGAGCATCGAGCACTACATCTCCGACGCCTATCTCGACTGGGCGGTGCTCGAGCGCGAGCCCGCCAAGCACCAGCAGATCGCCGTCATCGGCTCCGGCCCTGCCGGCATCACCGTCGCCGTGCGCCTCGCGCAGCGCGGCTACGACATCACGATCTTCGAGCGCAAGGACAAGATCGGCGGCATGATGCGCTACGGCATCCCGGAATTCCGCCTGCCGAAATCCATCCTCGAGCGCTACCAGACGAAACTGCAGGCGCTCGGCATCCGCATCCGCCCGAACACGACGATCGGCGAGGCGCTCCACCTCGACGACCTCTTCGCCGACGGCTTCGACGCCGTCTTCATCGGCTCCGGCGCCTGGAAGGCGCGCCGCCTGAACGTGCGCGGCGAGAGCCTCGGCAACGTCGCCTACGCCGTCGACTACCTGCAGAATCCCGAGGTCTACGAGCTCGGCGACCGCGTCGCCGTCATCGGCGGCGGCAACTCCGCGATGGACGTCGCCCGCACCGCCGTCCGCATGGGTAGCCAGCACGTGACGATCTACTGCCGCGGGCAGAAGGCACGCGCGAGCCAGCGTGAGATCGACTACGCGCTCGCCGACGGCATCGACTTTGAATACGGTCTCGGCGTCGCCGAGCTCACGCCGGACGGGCCGCTCTTTCGCGAGCGCACGTTCGACGCGGAGGGCAACGTCGTCGAGGAGGGCGAGCCTGCACTTTACCCCGCGGACACGACGATCATCGCCGCAAGCCAGACGACGAAGAGCAAGATCGTCAACACGACGACGGGCCTCGCGCTCAACGACAAGGGGCTCATCGCCGTGCACGGCAACGGCGAGACGAGCCGCGAGGGCGTCTTCTCGGGCGGTGACGTCGTACTCGGCCCGTGGAACGTCATCCAGACCGTGAAGAACTCCAAGCTCGTCGCGGAAGCCATGGACCACTACTTGACCGCCAAGCGCGGCGAATGACCGCAAACGCACGAACAGCCTGTGACCGAACCTTTCTCTCGATCACAGGCTGCTTTTATCTGTTCCTGTCGTTGATCCCTCACGCGTCCAGCGGGACGGCGAGCACACGCTCGCCCGCCTCCTCGATGCGGCAGCGTCCGGCGGTGAGGTCCGTGAGCCCGGCGCAGACCGCGTCCCGCTCCTCTGCGCGCAGCAAGAGCGGCATCATGACGCGCTCCGCGTAGACGACGTCCCCCGTGCGGACCCCCTGCTGCCGCAGATACCGCTCGACAGGCGCGAGCAGGCTGTAGTCGAGGTGGAGATGCACCACGGCGAACGGCGTCATCTCCACTAGCTCCGCGGCCTCGAGCCCGAGCACCGCACTGTGGCTGTAGGCGCGGATGAGCCCGCCCGCGCCGAGCTTGATGCCGCCGAAATAGCGCGTAACGACGACGACGACATCCGTGAGCCCCTTCTGCTTGATCGCCTCGAGCATCGGATTCCCCGCCGTGCCGCCCGGCTCGCCATCATCGTTCGACTTCTGCTTCGCGCCCTCCGCGCCGAGCACGTAGGCGGAGCAATTATGCCGCGCATCGAAGAACTCCTTCTTCCGCGCCTGGATGAACGCGCGCGCCTCCTGCTCGCTCCCCGCATGGCTCACATGCGTCAGGAACCGCGACTTCTGGATCTCATAAACGGCCTCCGCCGTTCCCTTGACGGTACGATAACTCTTCATAGACCTCCCCGACCTGTTGCTTTCTCTGATCCCACATCCTGATTCCTTGCGTTCCGCAATGGAGACTTCCGATGATGCGCGAGGCTCCTGTCTCCATATTATACAGCGAATCCATGTTTTTCATCGTGTTGGTTGTTCCTGCCGACTTCCAGGATGCAGTGCCCGCCAATGACGCGAGACTTCCATTTCCCGCCGAACACATGCAGCCCGTACTCGAGCGGGCAACGGATATTATACCACACCTCTCTCCCCTCGCCTACATCATCGTGATAGGATCGATGTCGATGGCGACGTCGGTGCGCAGGTGCAGCTTCTGGCTGCGGAGAAAGTCCTGTACGGCGGTGAGGTCCCAGGCCTTGATGAGTACGACGAAGCGGTAGCGACGGCGGAATTTCGCGATGAGAGCGGGGGCGGGGCCGATGGCGTCTGCCAGGCGGTGCGCATCTGGCGGTGACGTCAGCGGCGCCGCACCGAAGTGACCGCGGAAGGCAGCGACAAAAGCGTCCGCCCGGGCGCGCGCCGCCTGCTCGCATTCGTCTTGGAAGAGCAGCTTGACGAGGCGCGTAAAGGGCGGATAGCCGAGCGCCTCGCGCAGTTTGATCTCCTGCGCATAGAAGCCGGCGTAGTCCTGCCGCATGCCGCACTGCACGGCGTAGTGCTCCGTGTTGTACGTCTGCACGAGCACTTTGCCTCGGTGGTCCTTGCCCACGTGGCGACCCGCACGCCCTGCCGTCTGGGTGATGAGCATGAAGCAGCGCTCCGCCGCGCGGAAGTCCGGCATGTTGAGGCTCGCGTCGGCGCTGATGATGCCCACGGCGGTGACATTGGGGATGTCGTGCCCCTTGGCGACCATCTGCGTGCCGAGCAGGATGTCGTACTCCCCCGCGCGGAAGCGGCGCAGGATGTCCTGATGGGCGAATTTCGCACCCGTCGTGTCGCGATCCATGCGCACGACGCGCGCCTCCGGCACGAGGGCGCGGAGTTCCTGCTCAAGCTTTTCCGTGCCCGAGCCGAAGTACTTGATGTAGCGACTGCCGCAGTGCGGACACGTATCGGGGACCGCCTGGCGGATGTCGCAGTGGTGGCAGACCATGACACCGCGCGGCGCGCCGTCCCCTCCACGCCCCTGATGGTATACGAGCGGCAGGCCGCACTCGGGGCATTTGATGACTTCCCCACAGGAGCGGCACATGACGAACGTCGAGTAGCCGCGCCGGTTCAGCATGATGATGATCTGCTCGTGCGCGGCGAGCGTCTGACGGATGAGCGCTTCGAGTGGCCGTGAGATGATGTGGCGGTTGCCGAGGCGGAGTTCCTCGCGCATGTCGACACAGGAGACGTCTGGCAGCGGAATATCGCCGACGCGGTGGCGCATCGTGAGCAGCAGGAGCTCTCCCTGGCGCGCACGGTGATACGTTTCGAGGGAGGGCGTCGCACTGCCGAGCACGAGCACGGCGCGCTGGAAGCGGGCGAACGCCTCGGCGACGACGCGCGCGTGATAGCGCGGTGATTCGTCCTGCTTGTAACTCATGTCCTGTTCCTCATCGAGGATGATAAGCCCGACGTCCCCCGCCGGCGTGAAGAGCGCGGAGCGCGCGCCGATGATGACGCCCGCCTCCCCGCGCCGCACGCGGAGCACGGCATCGTTGCGCTCGGGGATCGTCAGGCGGCTGTGCATGACGATGATGTCCTGGTGGAAATACGCCTTGAACGCGCGCACGAGCTGTCCCGTGAGCGCGATCTCCGGCACGAGCACGATGACCTGCCTGCCCGCGCGGCGCGTGCGGCGCGCGAGCTCGATATAGACCTGCGTCTTGCCGCTGCCCGTCACGCCGTAGAGCAGCGCCTCATGAAAGGCGTGCGCGGCGAGGAGCGGCGCGAGGGTGCGCACGGCGTCCGCCTGCTCCGGCGTGAGTTGCCGCTCCGTCTGCTGCTCGTGCATCGCTGCGTAGCTATCGCGCAGGACGCGGCGCTGCCGCACGGAGACGATGCCCGCCTCCGCGAGCTTCTGCACGGTGGTCAGCGAGTGCCCCGCCGCCTTGATCTCGCCGCAAGATGCCCTGCCTCCATGCGCCGCGAGGGCTTCCCAGAGCGCGAGCTGCGCGCGGCGGCGCGAGAATTCCTGCCGCCGCGCTGCCGTCAGCGCCTCCTCCAGCACGACATACCGCTCGTAGCGCGCCGCGTCGCGTTTCGTCGCCTCGTAGTCCTTGCGCAGGAGATGGTGTGCGCAGAGCTTTTCGAGATCGTCCCGGAGATGATCGTTCCCTGGAAAGTGTTTCCTGAGCTGCGCGCGGCGTACGGGTCCATGCGCGGCGATATACGTGTAGAGCTGTCGCAGCTCGATGGTGCCGAGCAGCACGTGATCTGCCGGCACCTCCTCCGCCACATAGGAGACCGTGATCTTCAGTCCGCTCTTCCCCGGCATGAAGAGGCGCATCGTCTCAGCGAGCGAGCAGAGGTAGAACGATGCCATCCAGCGCGCTTCCTCGAGCATGACGGGCTGGAACCACGCTTCCTCGTCGACGGCGGCGAGGATGTCCTTGAGCGGCAGTCCCGCGAGTGCCGCCGCCGTCTGCTGCTTCGTCTCGAGGATGAAGCCCTCGACCCGGCGCCCGCCGAAGGGAACGAAAACACGCCAGCCGGCACCGACCTGCGCGAGCTCCGGCGGCACGCGATACGTATAGGGCTTCGCGATGCTCTTGACCGGGATGTTGACGAAGACCCGTGCCGTCATGACCGTACGTTCCAAAAGCGTTCCTCCTCTCTTCGCAACAACAAGCCGCCAAGCTGCCGCTCGCGCGGACAGCCTGGCGGCAAGGCAGCGGGAAGGCTGCCCGGATTTCCCTACTCTCGCCTTTTTGATCGACGCCACGCGCTCAGTCGGTCTGGAGGCCGACGTCGTTGCGCAGCTGGATCGCCTCACCGACCTCGGCGGCGCCAATCTGCTCTTTCCCCGCGAGGTCCGCGACCGTGCGCGCGACCTTGATGATGCGGTCGTAGGAGCGCGCGGAGAGATGGAGCTTCTCGAACGCCGCCGCGAGCAGGGACTGCGCCGCCGCGTCGAGCGGGCAGAGCCGCTGGATCAGCGCGTGGTTCATCTGCGCGTTGCAGAACCTGCCGTACTCCTGCAGGCGCGCCTCCTGCACGCGGCGCGCCGCCTCGACGCGGGCACGGATGACGGATGAGGACTCTGCCTTCTCTTTCGAGGTCAGTTCCTTGTACGCCACGCGCGGCACGCGGATGTGGATGTCGATGCGGTCGAGCAGAGGCCCTGAGATCTTGCGCGTGTAGCGCTTGATCTCGCCTGGCGTGCACTCGCAGGTGCGGCCGCTGCTCTCATCGCCCTGATAGCCGCAGGGACAGGGATTCATCGCGGCCACGAGCATGAACGACGAGGGGAATTTCAGCGACGCATGTACCCGGGACACGAGGATCTCCCGATCCTCAAGAGGCTGGCGTAACACCTCGAGCGTCGATTTCTGAAACTCCGGCAACTCGTCGAGGAAAAGCACGCCGTGATGAGCAAGCGTGACTTCGCCCGGCCGGGGAATGCTGCCGCCGCCGATCATCGCCGTCATGCTCGTCGTGTGATGCGGCGCGCGGAACGGCCGCTCCGTGACGAGTCCGCCGCCGCGCGGCAGAAGGCCTGCGATGCTGTAGATCTTCGTGACCTCGAGCGCCTCCCCGGGCGTCAAGGCGGGCAGGATGGAGCTCACGCGCCGCGCGAGCATCGTCTTGCCCGCGCCCGGCACGCCGACGAGCAGCACGTTGTGTCCGCCCGCTGCGGCGATCTCGAGCGCGCGTTTCGCCGCGTACTGTCCCTGCACGTCGGCGAAATCATCCGCCCAGCCCGCCTGCAGCTCCTCTGCGGGCGCGGGGACGGCGGCGGGGAGTTCCTGCTCCCCCTTGAGGTGGGCCACGAGGTCCGCGAGCGTGGCGACGCCGTAGACCGCGATGCCCTGCACGAGCAACGCCTCATTGACGTTCGCCGGGGCGACAAAGACGGCGGTCAGCCCTCGCCGCTTCGCCTCGATGACCATCGAGAGGATGCCCTGCACGGGACGGCATTCCCCCTCGAGGGAGAGCTCCGCCGCAAAAAGGCTCCCCGCGAGCTTCTCGACCGGCAGGACGCCGTAGGCCGCGAGCAACCCCGTGGCGATGGGCAAGTCGAGGCCGGAGCTGTCCTTGCGGATGTCGGCGGGCGCCAGGTTGATCGTGACCTTCTCCTGCTTGAGCTTGACGCCGGAATTCTTGATGGCGGTGCGCACGCGCTCCTTGCTCTCGCGGACGGCAGTGTCCGGCAAGCCGACGATATCGAAGGCAGGGAAGCCGAATCCCGCATCGACCTCCACGTCGATGAGCTGACCGTCCACCCCGCGCGTCGTCGCGCCATACGATCTCGCAAACACAGGCAAGCCTCCCCTCACATCTCGAACGCGCCTTCGTAGTGGCGGATCCGCCACGCCGCGCCTAGCATGGCATAGACCTCGATGACGTCAAAACGGCAGAAACAGTCCTCAAGATGTTCCTGCCGCAGATACCAGGCAGCGGTCATGATGATCTTCCGTCGCTTGTGCGCGTTCACCGCCTGCGCGGGCGCACCGAAGAACTCACCCCGCCGCGTCTTGACCTCGACGAAGGCGAGCGTGTGGCTGTCCTGCCAGGCGATGATGTCGATCTCCCCGACCTTCGCGCGGTAATTGCGCGCGGCGATGCGATAGCCCTTGCGCGTGAGAAAGGCCGCCGCCTGCTCCTCGCCCGCCCGGCCGAGCGTCAGTCTGCTCATGGCGCCTCCCTCTGCCGGCGTTCGCCGCGCTCGCGGTCCATGCGATAGATGTACGCCATGACCTCCGCGATGGAGTGATAGAGCTCCGGCGGCACCTCGCGGTCGAGCTCGAGCGCCATGAGGAGGTTGACGAGCGTCTTGTTCTGATAGACCGGCACGGTGTTCCGCTGCGCCGAGGCGAGGATGTTCTCCGCCACATGGCCGCGCCCTTTCGCCGTCACGCGCGGCGCGCGGTCGCGCGCCTGATCGTACTTGAGTGCGACCGCCTTCTTCTCCGCTCGGGGGTCCGTCTCCGGCTCCTCCTTCGGCTTCCTGTACCGCTCCATCCCGTCACCCGCCTTGGTCCGTTGATCCTTATTTTTTCATTATACTGATTCCAAGAAGCAGCGTCAATGAGGAATCGCCGAGAAGGCGGAGAAAAGACGACAAAACGCCGCCCGCATCCATAGCAATCGATGCGGGCGGCGTTTCCTTGCCGATTGGTCCATTCAAGCGGCGCGCTCAAGCACGCGGCAGCTGCGGCCGCCAAATCTGTGCGGCGCGCGCGCGGTCTTTCGTGAGCTGGCGCACGAGCTGCTCGACGGAGCCGAATTTCTGCTCCTCGCGCAACTTGGCGAGGAAGTCGACGATGAGTTCCTGGTCGTAGATGTCCGCGTCGAAGTCCTCGATGTGGACCTCGACGCGACGGTTGCAGCCCTCAAATGTCGGGTTGCTGCCGATGCTCGCCATGCCGCCGTACCAGCGGCCGCGATAGGCGACGCGCACGGCGTAAGCGCCGTTCGGCAACATGGCGACGCCCGGCAGGATCGGCAGATTCGCCGTCGGGAAGCCGAGCGTACGGCCGCGCCGATCGCCGTGGATCACGCGCTCGACGAGGCGGAAGGGATGCCCGAGGAAATCGTTCGCCGCCGCGAGGTCGCCGTTCGCGATGAGCGCGCGGATGCGCGTCGAGCTCACGATGCGCCCGCTGCGGAGCACCGCCGGACAGATCTCCGTCTGGAAGCCATAGGCGGGGCCGTCACGCAGGAGCTGGCGCTGTGTGCCGCGTCCCTTCTGCCCGAACGTGTAGTTCGGCCCCGTGACGACGTAGCGCGGCGCAAAATCGGCGCGCAGCAGCGCGAGGAACTCCTCTGGCGTGCGCTGGGCGAATTCCCGCGTGAACGGAATGGAGACGAGCACGTCGACGCCGAGCTCACCTATGAGCTGTGCCTTGAGCTCCGCCGTGCCGAGCTGCGGCGGCATATTCTGCGGCGAGAGCACGGAAAGCGGGTGGTTGCTGAACGTGAAGACGGCACTCGTCCCGCCGTCACCGCGCGCGAGCTCCACGGCGCGGCGGATGATGCTCTGATGGCCGATGTGGACGCCGTCGAACATGCCGAGCGCCACCGTCATCCGATGGTATTCCTTGGTGAAATCTTTGAGTTTATGATAGACCTGCATGGTATCAGGCTCCTGTGTCTTATTTCTGCGGCGACGTCCTGTCCGGACTGCCGATGACTTTTGCCGGCACGACGCTTGCATGCGCGGCGTCCACGCGTCCGATGCCGAGGAAAATGCCGTCCGCGTAGACGCGCACAGGGAGCGCGGCGAGCGCACCCACGCGTGGGTCGTGCGTCGGCAGTCCGTTCCGGAAGGCGCGCGCGCGCCCCGGCGGCAGGTCGTAGCGCGGCAGATGCGAGAGGCAGTCCTCAGGCGCCTTGAGCGCGCTGCCGCCGCGCGCGGCGAGCTCCTCGAGCGTCAGCGATGCCTTGAGCGGAAAATCCCCGACGCGCGTGCGCACGAGGAAGCTCATGACAGCGGGCACGCCGAGCGCGCTGCCGATGTCACGGCAAAGCGAGCGGATGTACGTGCCGCGCGAGCAATCGACGTCGAGTAGCAGGCGATGCGACGCCTCCTCGACCGCGAGGAGGTCGAGACGGTGGATCGTGACCCAGCGTGCGGGCAGCTGGACCGCCTCACCTGCGCGCAGCCGCTCGTAGGCGCGCTTGCCACCGATCTTGATGGCGGAGTGCGCGGGCGGCACCTGCGTGATCTCGCCGCGGAACCGGTCGAGCACCTGCTCGATGGCTGCGCGGCCTGGCATCTTTGCGAGCGCCTGACGCTCCGTCACGGCGCCGCTGAGATCCCCGGAGTCCGTCGCCACGCCGAGCAGGAGCTCCGCGCGATAGGATTTCGAGGCGTGCTCGAGATACTCGATGAGGCGCGTCGCCTGCCCTACGGCGAGCGGCAACACGCCGGCGGCGCCGGGATCGAGCGTCCCCGCGTGGCCGACCTTCTTCGTGTGCAGCACGCGGCGCGCGAAGCCGACGACGTCGTGCGAGCTCATGCCGGGCGGCTTGAGCAGGTTCAAGAATCCGTCTACACGCGCCGTCATGCGGTCCAGCCCTCGCGAATGGCGCGCTCGATGGCAGTCATGATGGTCTTTCTCGCTTCCTCGAACGGCTGCGTCAGCGTGCAGCCCGCGGCGCGCACGTGGCCGCCGCCGCCGAAAAGCGTCGCGACGCGGCTCACGTCGACATGCTTCGAACGCATGCTCACGCGGCAGAGCTCCGGCTCCTTGCACTTGAGCACGACTGCCACGTCCACGCCGTCGATGACGCGGATGTGACCGATGAAGCTCTCCGTCGACGCCATGCGCGCCGTCTGCTCCTGCGTGAGGAAGATACCACAGGCACGCCCCCCCGCGAAGAGCTCGAGCTCCCCGAGCGCCTCCGCGAGATCGCGCACCGTCTGGAGTGGCCGCACCTCAAGCGCCTCGGAGATCACATGCGGCTGTGCCCCTGCCTCGAGCAGCGCCGCCGCCGCGCGGTACGTATGCGCCGTCGCGTTGGAGAAGCGGAAGAAGCCCGTATCCGTCGCGAGCCCCGTGTAGAGGCAGGCGGCAGCAGCGGCGTCCGGCTGGACGCCGAGCGCCTCGGCGAGGTCGCAGATGATCTCCGCCGTCGCGGCGCGCGTGGCGTCGAGGTAGAGGTCCTCGCCTGCCGTGCCCGGATTCGTGTGATGATGGTCGATGTTCAGGATGCGCTGGGCGCGCACGGCAGCAGCAACGCAGCCGATGCGATCCGACATCGTGTCGAGCACGACGAGGAGGTCGCATGCCTCCGCCTCGCCCTCCTGCGGCCGCCTGATAACATCATATCCCGGCAGCACCGAGAAGGCTGCCGGGATATCATCATCAAGCAAAACCGTGACATGCTTCCCCAGCGCCTCGAGGAGGTGCATCAGGCCGAGCGAAGCGCCGATGGCATCGCCATCGGGATTCACGTGCGCCGTGATGACCACCTTGTCGGCGGTGCGTAGTACTGCCGCTGTTTCACTCAATGTCATCATTTCATTGTTCCTCCTCATCCTTCGAGGCAGGCGCCGCTTTCGCCGCGTCCTCCGCCTCGATCTTCAAGAGGAGCTTCTGGATGTGCGCGCTGTAGTCGAGCGACTTGTCCAGCGCGAACGTGAGCTCCGGCGTGAAGCGCAGGCGGATCCGCTTGCCGATCTCGCGGCGGATGAAGCCGAGGGAGCTCTGTAGCCCCGCCCAGCAGTTCTGCACCTGCTGCTCGCTGCCCATGAGGCTCACGTAGATCTTCGCCTCGCGGAGGTCACCGGTACATTCCACAGATGTCACGGTCACGAACCCGATGCGAGGGTCCTTGAGCTCGCGCAGGATGATCTCAGAGATCTCCTGCTTCATGAGCTCCTGCACCTTTTCGACTCGAAGCTGGCTCATGCATGTGCCTCCTTAGTCAGCGTCCTCTTCTTTCTGCGCCTCAGCCTTGGCCTTCGCCTCGGCCTCGCGCTTCTTCGCGGCGGCCTTGTTCGCCTCGGTGATGCTCGTCTCCACTTCTTCCATCGTATACGGCTCGATGATGTCGCCTTCCTTGAAGTCGCGGAAATCGACGATGGAGATGCCGCACTCGTAGCCTGCCTGCACTTCCTTGACCTCGTCCTTGAAGCGGCGCAGCGAGTCGATCTCGCCATCGAAGATCTCGATGTTGTCGCGGATGATGCGGATCTTGGAATTGTTGCAGATCTTGCCCTCGAGCACGTAGGAGCCGGCGACGAGCGCCTTGGAGAACTTCATGACCTGACGGATCTCCACGCGGCCCTGGACGACTTCCTTGTACTTCGGCTTGAGCATACCGCTCATCGCGTCCTTCACATCGTTGATTGCATCGTAGATGACGCGGTACGTGCGGATGTCGACGCTTTCGGTGTCAGCGACGCGGCGCGCGTTCGCATCCGGACGCACGTTGAAGGCGATGATGATGGCGTTCGACGCCGAGGCGAGCATGACATCGGACTCGTTGACCGCACCGACGCCCGAGTGGACGATGGAGACGCGGACCTCGTCGTTCTTGTTGAGCTTGAGGAGCGAGCTCGAGAGCGCCTCGACGGAGCCCTGCACATCCGCCTTGATGACGATGTTGAGGTCGCGGATCTCACCCTCCTGGATCTGATGGAAGAGGTCGTCGAGGGAGACCTTCTTGCTCTTGATGAGGTTGTTGCGCTGACGCTCGATGCGCGCCTCAGCGATGGAGCGCGCCTGCTTCTCGTCGAGCGCCGCGAGCACGTCGCCCGCCTCCGGCACATCGCCGAGGCCGAGGATCTCGACCGGCACGGACGGGCCCGCCTTCTTGACGTTCTCGCCGCGATCGTTGATCATCGCGCGCACCTTGCCGTACGTCGTGCCGCAGACGATGGAGTCGCCGATGCGCAGCGTGCCGTTCTGCACGAGCACCGTCGCCACCGGGCCGCGGCCCTTGTCGAGCTTCGCCTCGACGATGACGCCGCGCGCCGGGCGGTTCGGGTTCGCCTTGAGCTCCTCGACCTCCGCGACGAGCAGGACGTTCTCGAGCAGGTCGTCGATGCCCATTTGCTTTTTCGCCGAGACGGGCACCATGATCGTGTCGCCGCCATACTCCTCCGGCACGAGACCCTGCTCCATGAGCTCCTGCTTCACGCGATCCGGGTTCGCACCCGGCTTGTCGATCTTGTTGATCGCCACGATGATGGGGACCTCTGCGGACTTCGCGTGATGGATGGCCTCGATGGTCTGCGGCATGACGCCGTCATCCGCGGCGACGACGAGGATCGCGATATCGGTGATCTGCGCGCCGCGCGCACGCATGGCCGTGAACGCCTCATGGCCCGGCGTATCCAGGAAGACGATCTTCTTGCCCTTGCAGTTGACCTGATAGGCGCCGATATGCTGCGTGATGCCACCCGCCTCGTGCGTCTGCACATGCGTGTTGCGGATGCAGTCGAGCAGGCTCGTCTTGCCGTGGTCGACGTGGCCCATGACCGTGACGACCGGCGGGCGGAGCTTGAGGCTCTTCGGGTCGTCCTCGATCTCCGGGATCTCCGTCGGATCGACATCGGGCGGCAGCTCCTCGCACGTCACGCCGAACTCCGAGGCGACGAGCGCCGCCGTCTCGTAATCGATCTCCTGGTTGATCGTCGCCATGACGCCCATCATGAAGAGCTTCTTGACGACTTCCGCCGCTGTGTAGCTCATCTTGGAGGCGAGGTCCTTGACCGCGATGGTCTCCGGCAGCTTGATGTGCGTCGGACGCGCGATCTCGACCTTCGGCGCCGGTTGCTGACGGCCGCCGCGGCGATTGTTCCTGCCACCCCGGCGGTCATTCCTGCCGCCCCGGCGATCGTTCCTGCCGCCCCGGTTCTCCGTGCGGTCATTCCTGCCGCCGCGGCGGTCATTCCTGCGCCCGCCGCGGTCGCTACTGCCACTCTTGCCGCCGCCACTGCGGCCGCTCCGATTGTCGCTGTGCTCACCGCCGCGGCTGCCACCCCGGCTCGCGTCAGCGCTGCGCGGCGCAGAGGCGCGGCGCTCTTCGCTGCGTCCCTCGCTCCGCTTGCGCTCTCCGCCGCCCTGGTGCGCCGCCTCTTTCTTCGCAGCCGGCTGCGGTGCCGGTGCCGGCGCTGTGCGCTTCTCCGGCTGCGGCGCCGCTGCCGCCTTCGGCGCCTGCGGCTTCGCGCTCTTGCCGGCGAAATGGTTCTTCACGGCGTCATGCTCGGCATCACCGACGCTCGAGAAGTTATTGACGGCCTTGAATTTATTCTTTTTCAGGATATCGAGGATATTCTTCGTATCGGTATGGAATTCTTTCGCTAATTCGTAAACCCTGTATTTGGACATTAATCCACCCCCATAGGTAGTTCATGCCTGCGCCTCCATGAGTTCGCGCAGGCGCTGGGCGAAGCCGGCGTCGAGCACTGCTGCGACAGCACGGTATTCCTTGCCCAGGCAGGAGCCGAGTGCTTCCTTCGTGAGGAGGCTCACGGCTGGTACATCGTATCTATCTGCGAGTTCTTCAAATCTTCGTTTCGTCTCAGGTCTCGCATCGACCGCGAGCAGCAGCAGGCGCGCCTTGTGCTTCTTCAGCGCTTCCTCGACGGCAAACGCACCGGAGGCCACGCGCCTCGCCCGCTGTGCCATGCTCAGGAGATTGACCACGCACTGCGCGTTCATGCCTGTTTCTCCGAGGACGCGGGCGCAGCGAGCTCCGCTGCGAGCGCCTCGTAGACCGCCGGATCGATGGCGCAGGCGAAGGAGCGCTCGAGGCGATGGCCCTTGCGCGCCTTCTCGAGGCACTCGACGCGCGGGCAGATATAGGCGCCGCGGCCCGACATCTTGCCTGTGCGGTCGACAGAGAACACGCCCTCCGGACTCCGCACGATGCGGATGAGCTCCTTCTTCGGATGCTTTTCCTGACAGCCGACGCAGAGGCGCTCCGGTATCTTCCTGACCTTTCCCGCTTTTGCTGCCACGTCACTCACCTTCCGCCGTGAACGAGGCGTCGCTTTCGACCGCGACTTCGTTCATGCCATCATCAAGCACCTCTTCGGCCGCCTGCGACTCGCTCTTGATATCGATCTTCCAACCCGTCAGTTTCGCGGCGAGGCGGGCGTTCTGCCCTTCCTTGCCGATGGCGAGCGAGAGCTGGTAGTCCGGCACGACGACGCGGGAGACCTTCTCGTCCTCATTGACGGCGACGGAGACGACCTTCGCGGGGCTCAGCGCATTCGCGATGAACTTCGCGCTGTCCTCGTTCCACTTCACGATGTCGATCTTCTCGCTGCCGAGCTCATCGACGACTGCCTGCACGCGCAGGCCCTTGTGACCGACGCACGCGCCGACGGGATCGACGGCCTCGTCCTTCGAGTAGACGGCGATCTTCGAGCGCATGCCCGGCTCGCGCGCCACGGATTTGATCTCGACGATGCCTTCCTGGATCTCCGGCACCTCGAGCTCGAACAGGCGCTTCAAAAGGCCCGGATGCGTACGCGAGACGACGATCTGTGGTCCCTTGGTCGTCTTCCGGACCTCGAGGATGTACGCCTTGATGCGGTCACCATGCTCGTACGTCTCGCCGGCAATCTGCTCCGTCGGCGCGAGCACGGCCTCCGTCTTGCCGAGGTCGATGAAGACGTTGCGGTTCTCGACTCGCGAGACGAGACCCGTGATGATGTCGCCCTCGCGGCTCATGAACTCCTCGTAGATGATGCCGCGCTCCGCCTCGCGCACGCGCTGCACGACGACCTGCTTGGCGGTCTGGGCGGCGATGCGGCCGAAGTTCGCAGGCGTGACCTCGATCTCGAGCACGTCGCCGACCTCATAGTCGGGGCGGATCGTCCGCGCCTGCGCGAGGGAAATCTCCTGCACCTCGTCCTCGACGTCTTCGACGACCGTTTTGATCGCGTAAACGTGGTAGGCACCCGTCGTGCGGTCGAGCACGACGCGCACGTTCTGCGCCGAACCGAAATTCCGCTTGTACGCCGAGATGAGCGCCGCCTCGATGGCGTCGAAGAGGACTTCCTCCTCCACGCCTTTCTCGCGTGCGAGTTCCTTCAGTGCGTCGAGGAATCCCGGCTCCTGACTTTTTGCCTTCGCTTTGCTTCTTCTTGCTGCCAAAATGTATATCCTCCTACTGCAGCGGGGACCACCAGCTGCGGCCTCCTTGCCTGATAATCAGAAATCGATGTGCAGACGGATCTGCGAGATCTTCTCGAGCGGCACGGCCGTGCCGTCGATCTCCACGGTGCCCGCCGCGGCGTCGTAGGCGCCGAGCACGCCCGTGAGCTGCTTCCTGCCGTCGAGCGGCGCGTAGAGCGTCGCATCGACCTTCTTGCCCTGCTCGCGCGCAAAGTCGCGCGGCTTCCGCAGCACGCGGTCGAGCCCCGGGGAAGAGACCTCCAGGATGTAGCTGTCCGCGATGAAGTTTGCCGCATCGAGCTCCTTTTCCAGCTTTTCGCTCAGCGTCTGGCAGTCATCAATGTCGATGCCGCCTTCCTTATCTATGAAGACGCGCAGGTACCAGTCGTGCTCCCTGACATACTCGACATCGACGAGCTCGATGCCGGGCTGCTCCGCGAGCAGCTGGCGCGCCATATCCTCAACTCGTTCTTCGATCGGATTTGCCATTTCTCCACCTCCTGAGAGAGAATAGTGGGTAACATAAGATGAAAGAGTGGGCTCGCACCCACTCTTTCACAAAAACGCTCAAATTTCTTTCTCTAGTATATCATCCGCATCGAGGCTTGTAAAGGAAAAGATTCACGCCTTCAGCTTGCTCCGCAGCTCGACCGTGAAGCGCGTCCCCTTGCCGGGCTCACTCGCGACCTGGATCGTGCCGTGATGGAGGTTGACGATCTCCTGCGCGATGGAGAGTCCGAGGCCGTTGCCGCCCATCGCGCGCGAGCGCGCCTTGTCCACGCGGTAGAAGCGGTCGAAGATGCGGCTCTGGTCCTCCTTGGCGATGCCGATGCCCGTGTCCTGCACGAAGAAGCGCACGCGCCCCTGCGGTGCCGGGGCGAAGCCGACGCTGACCCTGCCGCCCTCCGGCGTGTATTTCACCGCGTTGTCGACGAGGATGAGCATGAGCTGCTTGACTTTCTGTTCGTCTGCCTGCACGGGATGCTTCCCCGCCTCCTCGATGACGATCTCCACCTGCTTCTTCTCCGCGAGCGGCAGCATGAGGCGCGCCGTCTGCGCGAGGAGGTCCGCCGCGTCGAACTTCTGCAGCTTGAGTTTCAGCGCCTTGTTGTCGCTGCGCGCGACGAGCAGGAGATCGCTCACGAGGCGCGTCATCTTCTTCACCTCGTCGCGCACGTCGGCGACGACCTGCTTCAGGAAAGGCGAGGTGATCGAAGGATCATTCTCGAGGAGGTCCGCCGACGCCATGACGACGGCGAGCGGCGTCCGCAGCTCGTGCGAGGCGTCCGCCGCGAACTGGCGCTGCTTCTCGTACGCCTCGCGCAGCGGCACCATCGCGCGGCCGGAGAGGATGTGGCCGATCACCGTCGCGACGACGAGCGCGACGATGCCGAGCACGACCATCGCATACGTCGATTTCTGCAGGCCGTTGTACATCGCCGTGACGTCTTTGCCGACGTAGACGGACTGCACCGAGCCGTCATCGCTCATGACCGTCTTCTTCGTCATCATGAGGCGCGTCGTCTGCCCCTTCTCGCTCTGCCTGCCGAAGACGGCGACCTCCCCCTCCTGCGCCTGCCAGTGGCTCACGACGTCGAGGATGAACGGCTCGATGTGGAATGAGGCCCGCGCGAAGTTGAGCAGCCGCCCGTCCTGATCGAAGACGTAGAAAAAGAGGCGGTCGTTCGTGCTCTTGTAGCCCGCATCCTCGAGCGTGAGGCCGGGGTGCTGGTTGAAGTACGCCTGCGCCTCCGCCACGTTGCCCGCCGTGTCGAGGAGCTCGCGCGCCTGCTCGGAGGAGACGGACCACTCGAGCGTCTTGTGCGCGACGAAGACGAGCGTGACGAGGAAGACGCACATGATGAGGGAGTAGAAGAGCGTGAGGCGCCGCCGCCCTCGCCCGAACATGTTCGCTGCCATCAGGGTTCCGCCTCGAGCTTGTAGCCGACGCCGCGCACCGTCTTGATCACCGTGCTGCCATCCCCCGTATCGAGCTTCTTGCGCAGGATCTTCATGTAGGAATCGATGTTATTGGAACTCACGTCCGACTCGAGGCCCCAGATGCGGTCGAGGATGATGTCGCGCGGCACGACGA
>ERZ772897.1511-NODE-1511-length-23804-cov-4.775401_pt1 | contig 23804 bp, 15 predicted proteins | sample MGYA00512125_ERZ772897 | MGnify/ENA primary metagenome ERZ772897 (study PRJEB29015, sample SAMEA2737660) | human gut metagenome | biome: human gut; feature: human-associated habitat; material: faeces | place: China | collected 2012 ... | reverse complement strand
AATTCCGCATTCACTCAAATATCAGACGGATTTATTTTAAACGGTAACGTTAAACTCAATGGAAATCTCTATTCAAACGGTGAAATAGAGGCGGCGAAATTTTACGGAGGCTTGGTGAGAAACCGATACTTTAAAATAGCAAGCGGTTTGGGCGATGTAGGTATATTTGAAAAAGACGCAAGCGAAGGAGCAACAGCAATAAGCAATGATTGTGCTTGGGGAATTTATTTAAGTGAAGCAGGCAAAGGTGTTATGCGTATGTATTCTTGGGGAAAGGCTTTGTTTGGTTACAATTACGACCAAAAAAAATGTTATCCATTGGGTACTTGGGACTTTTCAAGTTGTAATGTAGTAGGCTTACCGTCAAGTACAAGTTAAGGAGGAAAAATATATGATGTTATTTGGAATAGGCGACAACGCCGCAATGGCGTGTAAAAACCCAAACGAAACGCTGTTGTTTGTAAACGGAAAACCAACGGCTTGGCTATTCTCAATAGATATAGAGATATGTCAAACTATGAAGAGAATGATTGTTGAAGAACAATATCTCAAGGACATAAAAATTATCTATAAAAACGAAGACTGTACTACTGACAAAATTGTTGACTTGCCTATGGACAGTCTACACAGCTTTACTATCGACTATGCAAGCGGTATGGCACACGTTGAGTTCAAAAGGGGGATAAATAATAATGTATGACAGACCAACAAACGCAGAAAAAATGGAAGAATTCGAACGAATGACAACCGGCTTCGATTATGTATATGAAGATACAGTCGGAGCGGGAAAGGTAATATATCTTAAAATGCCTGTTGTATCGGCAAATAAGAGAGGTGTGAACGATATAGGTTGGCAATGTGACGGTGACGACGTTGCTTTATATGCCACTATGTCAAGAAAACCGCATAAGACCGAACTATGGTCGGAAGTCAAAGAAAACTATGTTGTAAATAAGACTGTATCGGCGTTGAAGTTTGAAAACAAGGACACAAAGCCTTGTAATCTATGTGTAAGGGTGCGTTTAAATTAATGGGGGTGGTTAAATGAAGGGTAATGTATGTTATCAAAAGACAGACTTCGGCTCTGAAACACCTGACTTGCTTAATAAATACGTTCTGAAAATAACTCAAATAGCAGGAATATCACTCAAAAAAGATATTTCAAAAGAGAGTTTAAGGCTTGCTTTAGGCGTTCCTACACTTGTATCGCAACTTGTTAATGATAAAGAGTACATAACCAAATCTGAAATTGAGATTATACAAAAATCTCTTGAAGATATGGATAGCGTGTTAAACGGCAAGATTGACGATACAAACGCAAAACTTGATGATGAAATAAACACAAGGGAAATGCTTGAAAATGTGGTGAATACACTGCAAACACTGGCTCACAAGCACAGTAACAAGAATGTACTTGATACTATCACAGAAGATAGAGTAGCAATATGGGACAAGGTGAAAGACCTTGATAAATACTTTGACTATATTGATTTTAAGGCTTTTGTCGAAGAAATAGTATATGCGTATACAAACGAACTTCAAAATCTGTACACAGCAATCGGTATTACATCATACGACGGCGGTGTATTCGGTATGGAACAGTTAGGAACAGAGCTTGACGGCGGTAACTTTGACAGTGAACCTGAAAACAGTTTTGATTGCGGTGATTTTAACCCACTTGAACTGTCTGCACAAGTAACATCGGTCATTGATTGTGGAACATATTAAGGAAAGGAGGATTGATAGAATGGCAACAAGATTTATAGCAAAGCACGGTTTAAAAAGCAATATAAATAGATTAACACTTTCGGAAGGTGAAATAGCTATTGCATATAGTGATGACAAATCAGAGGCTGAAATATATGTAGGTGGAAACAAAAATACACCAATCCCTATAGCAGGTACGTCGACAAAAACAAAACATCAAATATTTGTCGCGTGCGACGGCGACCACGACGAATTAAAGTTACAAGCGGCAATAAGCACCGCACCATACAATAGTGTTATCTATCCTGTAGGTACAAAATGTGTTTTGACAAACGAAAATACCATACGTGGTTATGGATTGCCGGAAAGTAGCGGTAGGGCTATTATATCATTAAAAGGCAGTATGACCTTAGATGGGTCAATGTGTGATGATTTCATTTTTAAAAATACAAATCCTGCTGAAAAACAACACATTTTTCACATACCACAATCAACGACAATGAAAAATGTAAAATTCGAAGAAGATATCAAAACAGTGACATCTGATACAATTAATCCAATAGTATTATTTGCTGAAACTGAATCGGAAATAGTGTCCTGTTCATTTGTCAATATATTTAGCACTCATCAATTAGGTGTATCAACGTTTAAATTGGGTAAAGTACTATTTTTTAATAATGTTATAAATGGATTTGAGGGTGCTCCAGGAAATGTAATAACGAGAGAAATTAGCATTGCAAATTATGCAAAAATAATAGGGAACGAATTTTTAGATTTCACACAAAACAAACAGTGTTTGGGGTATATGCTTTCGGCGTCAAAAATTTTCTTTCAAGATAATTATATTGAAAATTGCGAAAATTGTATAATGTCGTTAGGTGGAAATATTATAGGAAATGTTTTTAGGTCTATTGAAAATTGTACTATTAACTGTGGTGGCGAAATTATAGGCAATACCTTCTCGTCAATATACCAAAATGAAGATACGTCATTCTTGACAAATTCGGGTAGACTAATTGGGAATCAATTTACTTCAATAAGAATTACTGGGGAATATGTTCAATTCATTGATTGTAGTAATTCTTCTATTATATCAGATAATTATATGTCTATCGCATCTATACCGGCGACAGGAAGTTGCTCATTGATAAGTGCATCTGGCAGGACATTAATCTTAAATAATAGTTTCTCTACTTCATCATCATTAGCCGACAATAACGAGTTTAATCTTTTAGATGTCGATGGTAACACAGTAATCAAAAACAATGTAACAAGTGCTAAATCTTTTGGTAGAATTGCAGATACTTGTATTGCAGAAGGAAATATAACATCGTGGAGTTAAGGAGGCTATTATGTACAAATTTTATAGTAAAAACGGGCAGGCACAATTCTATGAACACGGTGTCGAAATTGACGGCACTGTGTACGGAATACACGCCGATAGGGATATATTACGTATAAAACGCAGGATTGTCAATGATAAATTCGCTGAAACTGACGGTGATTTCGATATGGACACAGAAATTGCGAAAATTCAGCATACAGACGTTACGTTTGAACAGCCTACGGCAGAACAGTTGGAACAGATACAGGCGAAAACATACAACAGTATGACAGAATTAAAACAGCACGTTCAGTCCATTATGAACGGTGAGCTGACACAGGATGAAATCAACGCAATGCTGATGTTACAGATTGCGGAACTGAAAGCAGGTGTTGACAGTGAATAAAACATTGATACGTAAATACTATCAAATGGGTATTTACAAAGAAAAGCATTTAGATATATTCGTCAAAGCGGGATATATCACAGAGAATGAGAAAAAAGAAATTATGGAGGGTTAAAAAATGGCTAATAAAATTCAATTTAGACGTGGGCTGAGAAAGTTACTACCAACATTGTCGTTCGCTGAGCCGGCATACACAAGTGATACAAACGAGTTTTTTATCGGCACAGGCAAAGGAAATGTAAATATGAACGGTAGCTTGTGGTATACAGGCACAGCCTTAAGCGGTACGTCTGAAAACATCAACTATACATATGCAGATTGTCCGCTTGTTAAAGTGGGGGATATGTACCTTAATACCGATTATGGCTATATCTATCAGTCTACTACAGCAGGTAGCGGTGAAGACGTAAAGTGGCAATACAAAGGTACGATAAGAGGACCACAAGGCATACAAGGTGTTAAGGGCGACACAGGAGAACAAGGTCCGCAAGGATTGAAAGGTGATACAGGTGCAAAGGGCGACAAAGGCGACAAGGGCGAAAAAGGTGAAACAGGAACACTTGGAAGTAATTCAGTGAAAACCGTGCATATTGCAGATGAGGCTATTACAAGAAGCAAACTTGCAGGAGATGTTTATGATTGGATAAATAGCGGTGAATATTCCGAATCTGAATGGAATTTTGACCAAACCATAAAAAATCTAATAAAAATAGGAGCAATAAACATACCGATTTTGGAATGTTATCCTGCAGAAAATATAGGGGCGAAGATAAACACAGTAGCTAAAGTAGGTGACTTGTTTATCATAAAAAATGTGGTTGCAGACCCGGATACAGAAGCAATAGAACAAATTCGCTATAATGATGATTTAGGTTCTGTTTTTGTTTTCAACGGAAGTATACAAAAAGGATATTGTGGAGTTTGTAGAGTTACTAAAGCCTTAAAAATAATAGATGTGGGAGAATATGAAAGCGGAGAGGTTAAACTGCTATTCACATTCAAACAAGGTGGAGAAGAAGTAGTAATACGCGAGGAGGATAAATAAATGAACATTTGGGAAACAATCAATATATTTTGGGTTACATTGGCGTGTAATCTATTCGTTAAAACCGTATTTATTGCGGTTATGTTAGATACAGTTTTGGGGCTACTAAGGGCAATCAAAGAAAAAAAGTTCAACAGTTGCTTTGGCATAGACGGAGCAATAAGAAAAATCGCAATGATTATATCGGTCGTATTTTTGGCGGTATTGGACAAGCTGATAGGCTTTAATATGCTACCGTTTGTGCCGGAAGAAGTGCTTAAATATATAGGCATTACGCAAGTGGGCATATGTGAGTTTTTCTGCTTGCTGTACATAATGTACGAAAGTATTTCAATACTGAAAAATATGTGCTTGTGTGGTTTACCGATACCGAGCAAATTGCGAAATGGTATCGAAAAGTGGCTTGATACAATGACATCGGAACTTGATGGGAAGAAAGGGGAATAAATATGGATTTGAAAGAGGCTATTCAGATAGAAACTTGCAAAGATTATGAAAAAGATTTGCAAGATGAATATTATCAACTGTCAATGCGATACAAAAGATTAAAAGCAACGGTTGACAGATGGGATAAGCGAGGCTTGATAACTTCCCCTGAAAGTATACGGAGTATATATGATATGCAATTAGAGGCAATGAAAGTTTATCTTGCAATGTTGTACGCAAGAGGAGCAATAGAAGGCGTTAAATTGAAAGAGGTGTAGGAAATATGCGAATTGGAATAAATTGCGGACACACTGTAAGCGGTGAAGTTGGTTGTGGTGCAGTAGGTTACATAGACGAAAGCGTAGAGGCACGAAACGTCGGATATGCACTTGAAGATTTATTAAAAAAAGCGGGACATACAGTGTATGACTGTACAAATGATTATGCGCCGACAGTAAGCTCAAATCTAAGACAGATTGTCGATAAAGCAAATTCACAACCGCTTGACTTGTTTGTATCAATACACTTTAACAGTGGCGGTGGGCAAGGTACAGAGGTGTGGACTTACGGCGGCAAAAAGTTTGATGAGGCAACAAATACTTGCAAGGCGATAAGTGAATTGGGTTTTAAAAACAGAGGTATTAAAGACGGCTCTAAGCTGTATGTAGTACATCACAGTGACGCAAAAGCTATGCTTGTTGAAGTGTGTTTTGTAGATACAGAGGACGCAAATAAATACAAGAAAATCGGTGCGACAGAGTTTGCAAAGGCGATTTTTAAAGGAATTACAGGACAAGTGACAAAGGATAAAACAAACAAGGAGGAATTGAATATGACACAATATGAGGAACTACTTAGCAAAATTAATGAGTTGGACAAGAAAAAGGCTGATAAATCAGAGATGATTTATGATTGTATTGACAGCAATATGCCAGAATGGGCTCATAAACCTGTACAGTGGTGTTTGGATAACGGTATTGTATCAGGCGCAGACGACGCGCACCTTAACCTAAACAATACAAAATTGTGGGTATGTGTTGTTGTATATCGTGCAGTTAAATTTGTTGCAGGACTTATGAAAATCAAGATTTGATAAGGAGTAAATGACTATGGGTTTGACAGATACAATAAGAAATAAGGTAAACAGCCTTTTTAATTTTGATTCACAACAACAGAGTAATCAATTAAAAAACAAAATTGATACATTGTACGGAAAGCAAAACACGACAACGGCACCGAACATAAATTCCTTTAATCCGTTCATCAGTAAAAGGGACGGACAGGTTATAAATAAAATGGCTGATTATAAGCCGATTGTAAACAGTAGTGCGACAAGCGATAAGGTTAGAGAATGGATAACACAAGCAACAGGTATTCAACCAACAAACACAATGTCAAATTCATCAAATTCTACTCAAAATGAAAATAGTACCGCTCTTAGCAGTGGTACTATTAATTCAAACGGTGATGATAATGTTGGTTTTAACGGAAATCTTGACAGCTCGTCGCTTGGAAGTCTTGACGTAGCAACGCAACTTCCTAAACTGTCAACAGCACAGATAGCCGAAATCATTAAAAAGCACTTTAATCGCAGTTCAGTCATATCAACAAGTGACGCAGAGGGTATATACAATGCTCAAAAAACAACAGGTATGAGCGCTTTGGCAATACTCGGTATCGGAGCTTTGGAAAGCGGTTGGGGTACTTCAAACATAGCCAAGAAAACCAATAATATTTGGGGTTACGGTGCTACAAATGTTAATCCTGAGGGTAATGCTCATAGATACGGTCAAATGTCACAAGGTGCTACTCAATTTGCAAGCGAATTTATGAAAACATACTACAATGGGTATGGTGCAAAGTCGATTAATTCAGCAGGTACAGGCAACAATCCAAAAGGAATGGGGTATGCATACACAGACGGCGGAGCAATAGATAGCAGTTGGGCGACACAGGTAAGTTCTATTATGGGACAACTATACAACACAGCTAAGGGTGTAAGCGGTTCAAATACAGGTAATTCATCAAGTAATTCATCAAGAAGTTATCTAAACAGATTGAGTTATGCGAACAATTCAAACGCTTCGTCAGGCGGTTTTTCCAAAGGACGACAGATTGTTGCGGCGGCAAAGCAGTATTTGGGAACACCGTATGTATACGGCGGTACTTCGTCAAGCGGTGTTGATTGTAGCGGTCTTGTACAACTCGCGGCGAAAGCAAGCGGTATTGATATACCACGAACAACATACGACCAAATAAATGTAGGGCAAGCCGTAAGCAAGAATAACTTGCAAGAAGGCGACCTTGTATTTTTCAGAGGCTCGGGCGGTAGTGCGTCAGCTCCGGGACACGTCGGAATTTATATAGGTAACGGACAGTACATACAAGCACCAAAGACAGGTGATGTCGTTAAAATCAGCAATTTATCAGGACGTAGCGACTATGTTGGTGCAAGAAGAATAGCGTAAGGAGGTAAAACGAATGGCATATAATACGCAAGACGCCGTAAATACAATATTACGGCTAAAAGGTAATTGGCTCAATGCAAATGCAGAGGGCGATACAAAGAAAACGGCACAAATAGCAAACGAGGCACAAAACTATTACGGTCAAATGCGTGAAAATGGCGACACAAAGCTTGCCGACACGCTTTATAACAGTGGATATGACGCGTCAAAGAAGTATGTTAATGACTACTTTGCACAGAGCGGTAAAAGCGCGATTAGACCGTATTTTTACGGCTTAGGCTCAAAGTACGGTTTAAGTCAAAGCGATATAGACAATGCACTTCAATATAACGATACGACAGGTGAGGTTAGCTTAGGCGGTAAAAACATAGGCAAGCCGTCGGCAGTAGGTTCAAATGGGGTATCTTATTGGGATAACAGTACGCTTGATAATGCTTTTAAAAACTATGTTCAAGACACAGGCAAAAGTCAAACCACATCAAGCCTTGTAGGTCAACAGCAAAGTAATCTGTTCGACCATTATAACGACTTGATGAAAACATACGGACAAGACTATAAAGATTATATGGATATGGTTAAAACAAATCCATTCTCTACCGACGAGGCAAAAGCAATACTCGGAAAGTATAATCTATCGGCTATACAGGGAAGAAATAATCAGCTTGCTTTAGGTACAGCCTCAAACGGCGGTAATGTTGACAGTTACAGCGCCGCAAACGCAATGCGACAGCAAGCGGCGCTATACTCACAGGCACAACAGAATGTATTAGACGCGTATAATGCAAAGGTGCAAAACGCCTATAATTCAACGCAAAAAATTGAACAGGCACGAAAAATCCTATCCGATATGGGTGTTCAAATTGACAATGCGTTCAACAGAGACGAAACAGCAAAGAATAACGAAGTACAAAGAAATGAAACTGTACTTAACGGTAAAGTATCACGTGACGCAACAACAGCACAAGTTACAGGTCAAATTCCTAAGAGTATGCAATATTCTTCAAATCCATTCTTTGATGAAAACGGCAAACCGATAGAAGATATTGACTATAAAAAGGTAATCGAACAAGCTATCGCAAGAGGTGATACGCAGACAGCGCAAGCGGCAAGAGTAGCAAGAGGGGTAAAGATTTGGAACAACTACAGTAAATACGGTCAATATGATGACGGTGATTACGGTGTTCCGAATACACAAACAGAGGACGCAAGACAGTTTGACGCAGAACTTAAAAACAGCAAGGATATTGCACAAATGGGTTACGACCACGAAGAAAGAATGCCGGGCATTGAGGCTGACAATACAATCCGTATTAACAATAATCAAGCCGATAATACAATTCGTGTTAATGACGCAAGTGCTAATAATGAAATGGCTGTTGCAAACAACAAATCACGTAATAACATAGCGGAGGCAAATAATAATTCTCGTAACAATATAGCAGAAGCAAATAACACCTCAAAAAATAATATTGCAGAAAATACAGCTAAATCAAACGACGCAATTAATGAATATAATCAAACGAGTGGTGCAGTAGGAGCAAATGGTAGTTCAACCGGTCAGGTGAGCGGTTTGGACAGTTCATTTTTGAAAGATTGGGTTAAACAGAATAATAAAAGGTCTCAAACGTCATCAGGCATGGATATACTTCAAAAAAATTCAGCTGGACAATATCAAGTAAATCCGAGTATTCCAAGCGGTCAAAAGAAAATGCTTATAGCCAACGTATTAAATGACACATCTATCGCACAAAACCACAAATTACCGTTATTAAAGTCTATAGGAATATCAGACAATGAAATATACGAAGTAACTCAACAGTAAAATAGGAGTATAGGTATGGGAAAAATAACATCATATAAGGATTTTAAAAATAATGTTCAATCAATTCGTGATGAATTAACAAAACAAGGGTACACACCAAGAAGTGTACCCTCTGAACAAAAAGAAGAAACAAAAAACACAAAGAAAATCGAAAAGGGCAAGGGTTTATTCAAAGAAACCGGCAAATCGAGTTTTAATGATATACCTAAAATTCAAGAACTACAAAACGAATATCAAAAAGCAAAAGATTGGGGATTTTACGATTACACAATAGACCAAATCAAAAAAGAGGAACTCCCAACCAAATTCGGCAATGTCAATATGAACAAGCGACCTCTTATACGTTGGAATGATGAATTAAAGAAGAAGTATGAAAATGAGTTGAAAAGTTGGGGGTATGACCCTGAAATCGGCGGTATTGATACAGTATTTGGCGGTTCTGATAAATTCGGAACGGATATAAATAACAGTGGTTGGAATGTGGCTTATACGCCTATTATGCCTGACGGAACTTTTTTGGATAAAGGTACTGTTGATAATTATATGAACTCTTTAGTGAAAGAGGCATATGAAAAAAACGGAAATGTTACAAATGAAGAATTAGAAACGCTTGATAAAAAAGGTATGCAAGTGGGCGACAAATATGTTCACGGCATTTTTGCAGGCGTTGACGGTGACGAAAAAGATTATCATAAGCCATACAGTGCAGAGGATAGAGGCAAGCTTATGCACTTTTCGGGCAAGTATGGTGCTATTAATATTGCCAAAAGAGGGACTGATAATTTAAAAACAAACCCGAACGAAGAACAATCAGATTCAGACGAAAAAGAAGAATATCTAAATCAACAAGTCGATATACCGATAACGGATAATAAGAGTATTTCGTTAAAATATCGAACAGTTAAGACAATAGATAATTTTCTTAAACGTAATAAAGAAAAAAATAAATATAAAAAAGCACAACAACTTGACGAAATGATAGATAAATTGGACCTATCAGAAAACGAACTAAAAAATGCGAAATCTTATGCCGGTTTAAAGAAACTATCGCTTATGTCAAGTTCAAACGGTAAAGACAGTGTTTTAAAAGAATTGGGGCAGTTTGTTGCTTATCCTATTGGGGAAATGTATGATTTTGCTAAAAGAGCAGGAAGAACATATGTAAAAGACGGTTTCCCGTTTAAAGTGCAACAAATGGGTGCAGGCGATTACTCAGAACAACTTCAAGAGTTAGATAAATATTATTCTGAAAATCCAGACGAATTAGGAAACGACTTTTTTAACAGAAAAAGCACAGGTAATGACGCATATAGCGATTATATGGACAATTTAAGAAAAGTAAAAGCATATGAGGCATTTGATAATACTAATCCTGTTACACATTTTATTGCAGAGAAAGGGCTTGGCTCAATGGGGCAGATGTTGGCGGCATACGGAACAGCTGGGCTTATGGGGTTGCCAGACGTTACAGAAGGCGTAAGTTCGGCAGCAAAGAAAGTAGCAGGTGGTACAAAGATAGGACAAGTTGTAAGTAAAGTCGCAAACGCCACACCTGATATAGCAAATGTCGCTGAAAAAGGAATTGGCTCAAAAATTGCTAATGCCGCAATCAATAAAGCTAACAACCTTTCGATAGGTTCGGCTGCTAAATTTTTAAACCCTTTAGATAATTCTACTACTTTACTTATGGGTATTGATTCAGCGCAACAAAAATATGACGACCTTGTCAAAAATGGATATGACAAAGATACGGCTTATAAAAATGCAATGTTCACAGGCTATGTAAATACAATTACAGAAAAAATGGGGTATGATGGCACTCCTGAAAGTATGATGTTTGCGTTAAGTCCAACAGGTTCAACAAAAAAGAATGTCGGCAAAGTTCTTAAACAGTATATGAAAGCTAATGTCGGTGAAGGTTTGGAAGAAGTGTACGGAACATTGTTTGAAAGAATGGGTGACGTCGTTTCAAAAGTAGGATATGTTGATGAAAATGGAAAAATACAACAAAGAAAACTTGTAGGTAAAGAGGGTGTTATAGATTTACCGGCGTTGGGCGAGAGTTTTCTTGGCGGTGCTGTCGGTGGTGCTGTAATGGGCGGTGCAGGTGTAGTAGATAACATTTTACATACTGACGCAAAAAGTGTAAGACAATATGGTGATGAAATAAAAAAAATTATTAGCAGAACCAACAAAGAGGTATCACAGAAAGTGCGTGAGGCAGGTGCAGAAATGCCTGAACTTCCAAAACAAATTGATTGGAAAAAATCAAGCGTAGCGGAAATGAATGATTACTTCGTTAAAACGATGAATGCGTATAGAGATATACTTTCAGACGAAAAAGTTATAAATTATGATAAAAAAGTAGCAGAAAATACTTTAAACAAAATGAATACTGCTGAAACAGGCAATGAGGTAAATGAAGCTACAAACATTAATAACGTAAATGCAACACCACAAACTGAAAATTCGATACAAAATGTACCGAAAACATCAGAAGTAGAACCGATACAAACCGTTCAAGAACAAACGCCTATAAGCGTCAAGACAAATGATGTTGAAGTACAAAAAACAGATAAGTTACCGAAAGAAGTTCAAGACAGTGTAAGCAAAGCTGATGTTGTCGCAGAAAACAATCCGCAAGGGTATAATAAGGATTTTGTCAGACGATACGCGAATAGTTTTGTTGAGGTTGCTCAAAAGAGTGACAATTATCCGAATCGTGATTTTCTTGACAACAATATTGCTGATGAATTAACTCAAAAGATACTTACAGGGGAAAGTAAACTTGACGGTAACAGTGATTTTGATTATGCAGTAAAACAATTCAAATTTATACTAAATCAAGCTGACGAAAGCAAGCTTAATCAAGTACAACAGTTTAACGAAAAACAAAAACAACAGAATGATGTATCAGCTTCCGAAATTAACACCGATAATTCAATTATTAATGATACAGTAGACGGCGTTAATAGCGCAGATACACCAACTACAACTGACACTGTATTTAACGACACACAAGAAAACGGTGTACAACCGTCTGTAAATCGAGTTACAGAGGAAGTACATAACGCAATGAATAAAGTCGGCTTAAATGTATCTGAAAGTACAACAGGTATACAAGAGGCAAATACAAAGTTTATGTCGAACAATGATAATCTTTTTGACAGAAACTATGTAAGCAACTATGCGAATGACTTTGTACAAGCTATGTCAGAGAAAAGCGGACGTAGTTACACAGTTTTATCACAAGAAACAGATAATCTTGCCGACGAACTTGTAAATAAAACTCTTACAGGAAACAGCGTACTTGACGGAAACAGAGAATTTCAAACCGTAGTCAGAAATTTTAAAGAAGTTTTAAGAGAGGGAATAAAGAAAAACGCCAATCTACATAACAATGTATATGGTGCAAACGAAGTTTTAAACGCGCAAGTACAAGATATAGAAAATGGCGATTATTCATCATTGAATATAACTGAAAATCCAAATAACAACGTAACATTTGCTCCGATAACCGAAAATGGGCAAAATATAGGATATGTCATTGAAAGGGATAATGGTTATTCTAACGAGCTAAGCGAAAGTGACTTTACGGTAAAACAAAAAAACGGAGAGTACGGAACAAGAAACGGAATTACATACGGTCATTTTGGTACGCATCAAAATTCAAACGGTAGTTATATTGTTTCATATTTACCGACAGGCAATGCGACGGCAATTCTTCCTAATCAAAATAGTGCTATCGAATTTATGAAACAAGCAGAAAACAAAACAAGCGGATATTCAATTTATTTGTATGACGATAACGGAGTAACGAAAACAGGTGGCGATATGTTGCAGTTTATCAATGTGTTGAATAATGCAAAGAACGCTGTTCAAGTCGAACAAAATTCGGGCAATGTCGGAATACAGAGTAATACAGGTGTATCGAATAATGTTGAAAGCGAAAAAATCAACAGTCAAGCACCTAATACAGATGAAAATACGAATACTACGCAGACTGATAATGCAATAAAAAGTATTGAAATTTCAGAAGAAGATAAGATACCAGGTTTATTACAAGACGAATACTCTGACCTTTTGTCTTTGGAGGACAGAACAGCATTAGATACTCTCGGTAGTGCTATTGGTGTGCCTATAAAGATTGTACCAACAATAAGTAATGACGCAAACGGTTGTTATTACAAGGGTGTGATTTATATTTCGTTGTCTGCCGATGACAAGGTTATGACTGTTTTTTCACACGAATTAACTCATTATCTTGAAGATACGCTCGATTATACAGAATACAAGAAATGTGTACTTGATTTTATTCAAAAAAACACCGATAAAAGTATTGATGAACTTGTAAAAGAAAAGGTTGATACTTACGCTAAATCGTCAATAAATTTAACATACGAAGAGGCTACAAGAGAAATTGTAGCCGACTATACTCAGAATATTCTTAAAGACGCTGACGCAGTTATGGAATTTGTTGATAGCATAGAAAATAAAGAGCAAAGACGTGGTGTTATACGCAGATTGCTTGACGCTATCAAGGGCCTTATAAACAAGATAAAGGCAAAATTCAGCAGTAAACATTCTCAAATGCAAGACTTACAAAAAACACATGATTTACTTGAAAATATGCTAAAAGAGGTGGCAGAAAATACGGAGAGCGACACCGGAAGTGAAACAAGATATTCTTTTGGCGGTAAAAATGCTAAAACCGCAGATGTAGGGTTACTACAAAAAGCTGAAAACTTGGAGAAAGACGGAGTAAGTGCAGAAGAAGTCAGAAAGGAAACAGGTTGGAGCAGAGGATTAGATAACAAGTGGAAGTTTGAAATTGACGATAGCAAAGCTAAATACAAAGAAGATAAAATACATTTAGGCAAAGCCGTGAATTTAAATGAAGTTCTTGAACATAAAGACTTATTCAAAGCATATCCCGATTTGAAAAAAGTAAAGGTAAAGGAAATATCAAACTTAGACGCAAGAGGGATTTATTCACCTAATTTCGATTGTATATTCATAAACGAAAATTTGCCTACACAAGAAAAATTAAAATCACTTATTCACGAAGTACAACACGCAATACAAGTACGAGAGGAATTTGCAGTCGGCGAAAGTCCTGATAACGAAAACAGAAACCAAAGTGCAGGAGAAATTGAGGCTGATGACGTTAAGGCAAGACAAAGTATGAGCAAAGCAGAAAGACTTAATACATTTCCGAAAAGTATGAAACCTAATCCTAATGCTGATGTTGTATTTTGGGATAATGGTAATATTAAGAATATGGGAGATGTAAACAATCAAACGAACGGAAATAGCAATATATACGATTATACAAAATCTTTTGCGGAACAGATAAATGATTGGAAACAGGGGTTAATACCTCAAAACGATTCACTTCTTGTTTCAGGAACTCCCGAAGTGCTTAAGAAAACAGGTTTTAATGCACTGCCAATAACAATAAATCAAAAACATATTGATTATGCAATAAATGGCACTAAAGATGTAGACCACCATTTAGGTGAAACATTACTTAAGCAGTTGCCACAGACTTTGGAAAATCCTGTTGCTATAATAAGTTCTCAGACACAGCCTAACAGAGTGGTTGCGATATTAAAAATGCAACATAACGGAAAAAATGTCATAACTCCCGTAGAAATAGATGGCTATGGAACACAAAACAATCTTACAATAGATAGTAACGCTGTGGTTTCTATATTCGGAAAAGATAATGCTATAACAAAACAACTAAAAAATGCTTTAATTGATGAAGCAAACAATAAAACAAGTATGTTTTATTGGAATAAAAAAGAAGCCTTATCTTTACTACAGAGACCAGGGCTCCGATTGCCCAACCCCCTGCCTCAAGATGGCTTCATACATAATATAACAGAAAAAAACTCGTCTGTCAAGCCTAAAATTAAAAATGCAACATATTCTCAACAATTTAAACGTTGGTTCGGCGATTGGGAAAACAATCCTAAAAAAGCAAGTAAGGTTGTTAATGAGGATGGCACCCCTAAAGTAGTGTATCATGGGACTTCTAACGGTGGTTTTTGGTTTTTTGACACATATGGTTCAAACTTTGGATTGTTCGGAAATGGTAGTTATTTTACCGAAAGTAAAAATGTCGCAAAATCATATACCAACAAAGGCAAAGGCAATAACAAGCAAGTTTATGAAGTGTATCTTAATATAAGAAATCCTATTGATATGGATGCAAAAGCGGATATATCAAAATGGAATAAAGCTTTTGAAAAACAAGACATTGATGTAGTTGCACGAGAAGGCGATAGTAATGAGCGAGTGTATAAAAAACTCATTGAAGAACTTGAATATGATGATTATTCAAAATACGAAGCCGAAGAAATTGTATCAGATATGTTTCGATACGATATGGGGTATGATGGTATAACTCATATTGGCGGCGGCAGATTTTATGATGGTAGTGAAAGGCATCGAGTTTGGATTGTATTTGACCCTGAACAAATCAAATCCGCAACAGACAACATAGGTACTTTCGATAAAAATAATGCGGATATACGATATTCTATAAAGAAGAATGAAACGGATACTGATAAAAATCTCGTCGCTATACATAATTTGTCTGAAAAGAAATTGAAAGAAAATTTGGCGTTAGGAGGTTTTCCAGCACCGAGTATAGCAGTTACAAAGGCTGATATTGGACATAATGGCTATGGCAATATATCAGTCATATTTGGAAGAGATACCATAGACCCGACAAAATCGTCCGACAACAGGTTATATAGTGCAGACGCATACACATCAACATTCCCTCAAGTTGATTATAAATTGAATGAGGACGCATTAAACAGACTAAGTGAACATTTGAATATGAGTGTGTCACAGTTAGAGTCAAATATTTTTGATACAGGTGACAAAGAAAGAATTATAAGCAAGATGAAGGCTTCAGAACAGGTACGAGAAGCGTTTGTCAAAGATAATAATTTTAAAGTTGAGCCTGTTTTGCGTGACCCTAAACCGTCTAAATTCGGCACAAATACAAATGAAGCATTTTATCTGTTGGCGAATCATGTAACGTATGAGCAACTTGTTAATAACACAGATGTACGAAATGATTATTTTGAGGCAGTGGAAGAAGGCTCAAAGCTCAAAGGTGCAACAAAAAGGTTTATAGAAAAGATGAATAAACAGCTTGACGCGGCAAAAAATAAACCTGAAATATTTGAACGCGAACAAGCCAGATTTAATGATGACATGAAAATACTGAATGGGGAAGGAGAAAAAGTCGAAGACGCATATTCGCATTCTGACGGAGTAAATAATGTCATTAAGGAAAATCAATCGGAATTTAATAATTATGCTAAAAATTTAGTCAATAAGGTGCTTGAAGACAAGTATATTAGAAAAGATATTGACCCGTTTGACGAGTACGGAAACGGTCGTGATTTTAGTGAAATGCATACAGAGTACACACTTGAGAATATTGTTAGAGCTATGAGTAAAGGCAAAAATCAAGAAAACGGAATATTCAGTGCTGGTATTGGAGAAATGCGTTCGGCTGTATCTCAAGAATACAAAACGGTTGAAGATATGAAAAAAGATAGCGGACGCATTCAGAAGTTATCAGATGAAGAAATTGACAACATATACAGTAAGAGTGAAAAACTTCTTGGCGATATAACATCTGATTTGGCGCAGTTTATAGATACAGGCAACAATTTTACAGACATAGATGTTGCTTCTGAAAATGTCAAGAACGCACTGCTTAAAGGAACGAACAAAAGAAGCATAAAAAGATATTTAGCAGAGTATATAAATGGTGTTAGTGACACAACCATTGATAAGATAGTTGAGCTTGCAGATAATCTTAAGAACATACCTGTAAAATATTTTGAGGCCAAACCACACAGAGCAATAGGTTTTGATGAGGTTAAGGCAGTCATATTGCCTGATAATGTAGACCCTAATCTAAATCAGCAATTAAAAGATATGGGCATAAATACGGTTAAATACAAGTCGGGTGATGAGGCTGATAGACAGCGTGCTTTGGAGAGTGTAGATAGTAATGTTAGGTTCAGTCATACAGTTGGCAATAAGACAGAGGGAAAAGCGTCAACAGTACATTCTGTTTCAAAAAAACTTATAAGTGATTATAGTGTTGAAAGTAAGGTAAAGCCGTCAGATATATCAGAGGCGATAGCAGATATTACTTCTAAAATCAATGATACCTATTACGGCGAGGGCGACATAAACAAGAAATACGCAAAATTAGAAAAAGCCGCTTATGGTGTGGCTGAAAAAATAGTTGACCAAATGAAGAAAAAGGACAACTATGCGGAGGAAATATACAATAATTTGCGTAAAGAAATTAAGTCAACCAAGATAAGAATATCGGAGGTTGATAAAGGCGACTTTACGGAGTGGAACGACTTCCGCAAGCAGAATTTCGGTTATTTGACACTATCGAATAAAGAGGGTATTCCGGTAGACAGTTATTATAAGGAATTGGCACAAGAATATCCCGGTATGTTCGACGAGAGTACACATATGGTGGTAGGCGACCAACTACGAAATATTGTTGATACATTGCGCGACTTAAAACCGAAAGAATATGACCTCGGTACAGAAGAACGCGATGAGATGCTGGAGGAAGTGACGAATGAAGTTATTTTACGTTCTATAAATCTTGCAGATGATATGGGGTATATCGACAAAAACGGTAATGCAGACAAGATATATACCGAGAACGATATGCGTGGTGCTTTAGACAAGCAAAAAGAACGCTTGAATAACAAGCACGAAAAACAATTAGACAGGCAAAAGGAACGTTTGGAGAATAAATACGAGAAAAGGCTTGAAACACAAAAGACAAAATATATCGAACAACGTGAGAAAATTCGTAAACAATTAATTGACAAGGTAAATCAGCAAAAAGAAAAGGCAAAGGCAAGAAAAAAAGAAAGCGAGGATAGAACAAAACTATTAAAATTAGCAAGAGAAATTAATAGCATGAAACTATCTCCGCAGGACAAGAATAAGTTGCCTGATATACTTAAAGAAATTGACACAGTTTCTAAAGGTATACTCAAAAAAGGATATACTACGAAAGACGGAAAAGCTGTTATGGGCGAACTTGACCTAAAGCAATTAAAAGAAGATTACGAATTGTTAAAACAAGACGAAAACTTCTTGCCGGACAAAGATGTTGAACTAAAAATATCGCGTCTTGATAAAATGCAAATAGCGGATATGAATATTAATGATGTGCGTGACCTCATTCAAACCCTGCAAGAAGTCAAACACGAGATAAGAACCAAGGATAAAATGATTAACGACGTTCGCAACAGAGAAATTGCGCATACCGCAATGGAAAGCATTAAAGAAATACAACGCGGCAAAGGCATAGAAAATAAGCAAAAAGGCAAGTGGTATAGAGGTTATATAAGCACACAACTAACACCCGAAAGAATGTTTAGACGTCTATCAGGATATGCCAAGAACGGTGTGTTTGAGGGGTTGGCAAAAGATTTAAGTGACGGTCAAAGAAAAAGTATGACTTTTAAACAAAGAGCAAGCGAAAAGTTTAAAACAGTCATAAACAAAACAGAAGAAATGTCAAAATTTACAGGAAAAAAGGCTGAATTAATCGACATAAGCAAATACGATACACAAGGTAGAAAAGTGTATATAACGCCTGATATGAGAACGTCATTATATTTGCATTCAAAAAATTACTCGAACTTGAAACATATCCAATACGGAGGAATAACCATTCCTGATATGGATTTGTATAAACAAGGTAAAATCAAAGACGCTTACGAAAGCGCAGGCGTTATAATACGTCTTACACCGTCGCAGGTCAATGAGATTACAAGCAAAATGACACCGTTTGAAAAACAATTTGCCGATGTAGCATATAATTTCTTCAATGATGATTGCTCAAAAGCTATAAATGAAACGTCGATTGCACTTAAAGGCTATGAAATTGCGACAGTAAGAGATTATTTTCCTATTGTAAGCAACAGAAATTTTATCAACAATGACTTTGAAAGTCTTGTGAAAAACGGAACTTTGGAAGGCAAAGGAATGTTGAAAGAACGTAAATATGCAAGCAATCCTGTAGCACTTGAAAGTGTTATTAGAGCCATTAACAGACAAATGAGCGATGTTGCTGATTATTACGGACTTGCTATACCTATTAGAAACTTTAATAAAGTATACAACTCAATGGGTAGAAACTATAATTATAGCGTAAAAGAAAGTCTAAAACAAAAATGGGGACTAAATGCGGATAAATACATAGAAAATTTAATTACGGACTTACAGAGCGGACGTAAGACGGACGGAACGTTGTTTGATATGCTAAAAGGGCACTATGCGCAAGGTGTGTTATCTCTTAATTTAGGTGTAACATTAAAACAAGCAGCGTCATATCCGACTGCGGCGGCTATTGTGGGTTATAAAGCACTTGCTAAGGCATTTACAGAAAGAGTAACAAAAGCCGATATAGAAATTATAAATAAGTACACTCCGCTTTTGTGGTATCGTTCACAAGGTTATACAACAAGTGAATTTGGAGATTATGCGGACGGCACTTATGAAGATTGGACTAAAAAAGGTAAAATGCCGTTGCTTATGGGTTGGATACAAGCTATGGATATAGCAACAACCACAAAGTTATGGAAAGCGGCTGAATTTTATGTGAGAGATAACTACAAAACACTTGAACAAGGTACTGACGAATACTACAAACAAGTGGCAGATGTATATAACAGCATAATCGAAAATACTCAGCCGAATTATTCAACTATGCAACGTCCTGATATATTGAGAAACCCTAACGCCTTAGTCAAGTCTGTAACGATGTTCAAGACACAGGTTATGCAGAACTTTAATATACTTTATGACGCATACGGGGAATATAACGCACGTTACCAAGATTATCAGTCAAACAAGACAGAAGAAAACGCAGAGGACTTAAAATCAGCCGCTCATAATCTCGGAAAAGCTATAAGTTCACAAATAATTGCGGCAATAGTTTTGAATTTGTGTGACGGTATAGGGAGATTTCTGAAAGGCAAGTTTGATGATTATTACGGAGAAGACGATAAAGATAAGACAATTACTTTAAAAAGCGCTATGTCGGCATATTTAACGGATTGTTTTAATACTGTAATGGGTACTACTTTGGGCGGCTCTGAAACAGCGGCACTGGTTGAATATATATTGAGCATTTTTAACATAGGTAAGGGCGCTGTATGGTATGATATTCAAGCGCCTGCATTAGATACAATCAATAATACGGTTGATAGTCTTACAAGCCTATTAACGACTGTGAGCAAAAACGGAGCAAGCAGTCCTTGGGCGTATGTAAAGTCTATAAACAAATTGTTGAAAGAGTTAGGTACAGCAACAGGTATTCCTTTGAAAAACGGTGAGGCTTTGTTGTATGGAATATACAAGAATATAACCGATTGGACAAAGAAAGAAAATGTGTTTGAAACGCTTGATAGTTGGACTGACGAAAGCAAACGTGAATACACGAAGGATGACGGTCATAAATACAGAGCTAATATGTCTATCAAGGAATACAAAGAATATAATGCGTATTACGAAAAAATCGTTAAAGATATGCAAAGCGGAAAAATCAGAAAGAAAAACGGTGAAAAATATTCTTCAAACGGCATAAAGCAAGCCGCAAGAAAGAAAGCAAACGAAAAGTTTGAAAAGTTGTTTACAGAAAAAGTTGAATAAGTATTTGAAAACAAAAAAGAACGTCTCAAAATGTGGCGTTCTTTTTTTCTATAAAGCAAAGTCAAAAAATTCAAACAAAAGTAGAAAAATGTCGGTATCTGTTTGACAATAATGTTTTAATATGGTAATATAAAAGAAAAAGGAGGAATTTACCAATGAAAGAATGTAAACAGTGCAAAATGAAATATGCTGATAATATGGTATTTTGCCAAAATTGTGGCGGTGAACTAACCGAAGTTGAAAAAAGAGGGATTAAAGAATTTCTTGACAAGCACAAGCTAAAAGGTTATCAAGTAATTATCATTTACGGAATTTTAATTGCTTTGGTTTTTGGGGGCTTTATGTTTGGAACGTCAAGAAAATATGATAGTTCATATGTGAGCCAAGTATTCAAAAACGAAAAATCAGAATTTGACGATTATACCAAACAACAAAAAATATATAATGAAGATAAAAAGAACAAAGAAAATTTAGAGAAAGAAGTTTCGGAAATACAAGGAAAAGTAGATAAAATCAACGAGTTCGAGGCAAAAAGAGATACATACAATTCAGAAATTCAAGATTTGTCTAATAAAGCAAACGATTTGTCCACGCAAAAATCTCAAAAAGAACAAAAATTAAATGACATAAAAAACGAGCTATCTAAATACTAAAAAGCGGAGGACAAGAAAATGAAAATAATAGATAAAATCAAAGAATATTTGACTAAAGGAATTACAATCAAACCTAAAGTCGCAATAATAACAGCGGTAGTTTCTGCGGTTTCTATGTGTGTGTCATACGCAGGTGGCGGCATTTATAAATTAGATAATCTTGTTATGCAAGAGGCACAATCACAAATTGAGGAACTTAAGCAATCTGATAACGAAATTACAAGTGAAATTAAAGAACTATCCGATAAAAAAGAGAATTTGAACAATACATTAAATTCTAAAACTGATGTTCAAAAAGCAATAGATGAATATAATGCAAGCAAAACTGATTATAATAATCAAATTTCGCAATTAAATAATGATATTACTTCATTAGATAGCGATATTCAAAGCAACCAAAAAGAATTAGACGAGAAAAAAGCGGCAGCAGAAAAGGCGGCGGCAGAGAAAGCTGCCGCTGAAAAAGCCGCTCAAGAAAAAGCGGCGGCGGAGGCAAAAGCAAATGCTGTAAGTCAAAATGATAATCAATCATATACAGTATATATAACAAATACAGGTTCTAAATATCATAGCAGCGGTTGCCAATATTTAAAAAAGAGTAAAATAGCAATTTCCAAAGATAAGGCTGTAGCACAAGGTTATACACCGTGTTCAAAATGCCATCCGTAATAAATCAGAAAACTCCCAACATTTTTGTTGGGAGTTTGTTATTGTATCATATTTTTACTCTGTTTTTGACTAAAATCTGACTAACTTTTGACTAACAGACTAATAAAAAAGTATAACATTTTATCACTTTTTATCACTTTTTATCACGTTGATTTTCTTCTCGCAAGCACTAAAAAACCGCATAAACGCTTGATTTCAAGCATTTATACGGTTTATACGTTTTGGCGGAGAAGGAGGGATTTGAACCCCATAACTTTCCCACAATACACGCATTTATAAGTATTGTGACTAATGCTTGACTAAAAATTATAGCTGTTTAATTTTTTGACGGTTTCTTCAAAATGGTTTGCGCGAATATGTGTATAGATATTTGTTGTGACGGATATATCACTATGACCTAATAAATGTTGAGCGTCTTTAACGTCTATTCCTGCCTCGAACAATATTGTAGCGTATGTATGGCGCAGTTGATGTGCCGTTATGTTAAGTCCTGTTGCTTCTTTATACTTTCTCCAATGCCTTTCAAAAGTAGAACGCCCCATAGGGCTTACGCCGTTATCCATAGAAAACACATAATTGTTTGGTTTACCTTTTTTTAAATTTTCCGCAAGTACATCAAGTAATACAACTTTTCTTACACCGTTTTCGGTTTTTGTTCCTTTTATATGAGGCTTATTATTTTCGTAGTATATTGATTTATATACACTGATTTCTTTACTTTTAAAGTCAATATCCTTGTACTGCAATGCAAGCGCTTCACCGCGTCTTAATCCGGTATACAGTAAAAAGAAAGGGAATAGTCCGTACTCGGTATTCACACTGTTTTTTACTATCTTAACTTCTTCTTCGGTTAATGCTTGACGTTTGACGGAGGCTTTTCCTTTTGGCGGCGTTATGTATCTTGTAGGGTCAGCTGTAATATAGTCCTTAATGCAGGCGTATTTACATACTAATCTTAACACAGACAAAGTATCTTTTATCGACTTCGAGGAATAATTACGACTGACAAAGTAGTTTAGATATTGTTCAACGTCAATCGGTTATAGCGTCAACAACGTCATTAAAGTTTTTCCTTAATAGCTATATTTTTGCAGTTAGGCGGGCATACCTTTCAAATTAAACTTACATTTCTCTAATCAACAATTTAGGAACACCCATTATTCGGCAGTGCTTTAATTCTTCACCCGCAATTAATATTGGCGGAACATTCGGATTGACAGGAACTAACCTCAACCAATCTTCATCTTCTACAAACTCGATTTTTTTTAATGTTGATATTTCGTCATTGTATATCACTGCTCCGACATCACCACTATAATTAACGGTGCTTTGACGTAAGATTAATACTTTATCGCCGTCTTGATATTGAGGATACATACTGTCACCCTTAATGCACAGTACAAAGAAATCTTTCGGAGTATGTCCTTTTAAATATGAATTAGGAATATCGACTTTATCTCCGTCCCATGATTCAATAGCGATATGATTATATCCTTTCGCTATGTCACCTATAACGGGGAATGTTGTGTAGTCCTCTGTTATATTCGG
>ERZ772897.1506-NODE-1506-length-23908-cov-21.659833_pt1 | contig 23908 bp, 19 predicted proteins | sample MGYA00512125_ERZ772897 | MGnify/ENA primary metagenome ERZ772897 (study PRJEB29015, sample SAMEA2737660) | human gut metagenome | biome: human gut; feature: human-associated habitat; material: faeces | place: China | collected 2012 ... | reverse complement strand
AACTGCCATATAGGCAAGTACTGACACGTTTTACAGAGAAATAAATTCCGGTTTACGGTCTTTGAAGATTGTATAGTAACGAAAACCACAGGCTTCCAGTACACTGGCAGCTTTATCAAATGCACAGGCGATTTTATCCGGAGTATGCGCATCTGCACCTACAGTGATGATTTCACCGCCCAGCTCTCTGTATCGGCGAATGACGTCGATGCAGGGATTTGGCTCTCCCAGACCATAATGGTATCCGCCGGCATTCAATTCAATTCCTTTATTCATGGAAATCAGTTTCTTCAGAATCTCATCCAGAATATCTTTATACCGTCCGTAAGAATATTCCCGGTTCCTGTTAGGACCATAACGGACAACATAATCAATATGTCCGTAAACGTCAAATCCGTCATATGCGGAAATGTTTTCAAGAATGGATTCAAAGTATTCCATATAACATAAAAATTCCTTACGTCCTTCAAAAAATTCCGGGTAATAAGGATCATACCCATGGACAAGATGGGATGAACCGATAACGAAATCAAAAGGTGTCTGAGAGAGAAGTGAGTCAAAATATTCTCCCAGATGCATCTGCAGTCCTAGTTCAATTCCGAAACGTACCTGAATTTTATCCTTATATATATCTGAAAGTTCAGCCAGCTTTTCTTTGTAAGCCGGAATATTCAGAGAAAAATCCAGATTGTCCGGAGTAACAGGGTAATCCGGATCCAGATGCTCCGTAAAAGTAATTCCCTGTAGTCCCGTTTCAACAGCGCGATGGATCATAACTTCCATAGGCGTATCCGAGTCAGCAGAAAAAGAAGAGTGCATATGACAATCCCACAATATTTGTCTGTCCATAATTTCAGTCCTTTCTTCTGTAAAAACAGTACTGTTATATTTGCGTGTGATATATTATAAATGAATACTGTGTCCTCTTAAATGGATATATCTGCACCTGAAATATCACAATTACAGGCCCGGATCAGTGTATTCATAAAGCACTGTATACACAGTATAACATATAATTTACATTTTTTACTTAATTTTTATCTGTTTTTTGGAAAATGGTCTTGAATTTTTGTTTAGAATTATGTACAATACATTACAGGTTGATGATTCTTTAACAAACAAAGGATTACCATAATTAACCACTTAATTCATAGGAGGAATTTTATCATGGCAGTAAAAGTTGCAATTAATGGTTTTGGACGTATTGGACGTCTTGCATTCCGTCAGATGTTTGGAGCAGAAGGATTTGAAATCGTAGCAATCAACGATTTAACATCTCCTAAAATGCTTGCTCACTTATTAAAATATGATTCAACACAGGGAAAATATGCTCTTGCAGATACAGTAACAGCAGGAGAAGATTCCATCACAGTTGACGGAAAAGAAATCAAAATTTACGCAAAAGCTAACGCTGCTGAACTTCCATGGGGAGAAATCGGTGTAGACGTAGTTCTTGAGTGTACAGGATTCTATACATCCAAAGACAAAGCTCAGGCTCATATCGATGCAGGTGCTAAACACGTTATCATTTCCGCTCCGGCTGGAAACGATCTTAAGACAATCGTTTACAATGTAAACCATGAAACTCTTACAAAAGAAGATCACATCATCTCCGCAGCTTCCTGTACAACAAACTGCTTAGCTCCAATGGCTAAAGCATTAAATGATCTTGCTGCAATCAAATCCGGTATCATGTGCACAATCCACGCTTACACAGGCGATCAGATGACACTTGACGGACCACAGAGAAAAGGTGATTTAAGAAGATCTCGTGCAGCTGCAGTTAACATCGTTCCTAACAGCACAGGTGCTGCAAAAGCAATCGGTCTTGTTATCCCAGAGTTAAACGGTAAATTAATCGGATCTGCTCAGCGTGTACCGACCCCAACAGGTTCTACAACAATCTTAACAGCAGTTGTTAAGAAAGCTGGCGTAACAAAAGAAGACATCAATGCAGCTATGAAAGCAGCAGCTAACGAGTCTTTCGGTTACAACGAGGATGAGATCGTTTCTTCCGATATCGTAGGAATGAGATTTGGTTCATTATTCGATGCAACTCAGACAATGGTTAACCAGGTATCTGATGACCAGTACGAAGTTCAGGTTGTTTCATGGTATGACAACGAGAACTCTTACACATCTCAGATGGTTCGTACAATCAAATACTTCAGTGAGTTAGCATAATCGACGGGTTACGATAACTATATGCGACTTTTAGCAGGTCCGGTCCTATTGGACCGGGCCTGTTTTTATACCCCAATTATATAAAAGGAGGACATATTTTATGTCATTAAACAAAAAATCTGTAGACGACATTAATGTAAAAGGAAGAAGAGTACTTGTAAGATGTGATTTCAACGTTCCGTTAAAAGATGGAAAAATCACAGATGAGACACGTATCAACGCAGCTCTTCCTACTATTCAGAAACTGATCAACGATGGTGGAAAGGTTATCCTTTGTTCTCACCTTGGAAAAGTTAAAAACGGACCAAACGAAGGCGAGTCTTTAGCTCCGGTAGCTGAGAAACTTTCTGAGAAACTTGGCAAAAAAGTAAACTTCGTATCTGATTACAATGTAACAGGTGAGGCAGCTACAAAAGCAGTTGCTGAAATGAACGAAGGAGATGTTGTATTATTACAGAATACACGTTTCCGTGGTGCTGAGGAGACAAAGAACGGCGAAGAGTTCAGCAAAGAGTTGGCTGATCTTGCAGACGATTATGTATGCGACGCATTCGGTTCCTCCCACAGAGCACATGCTTCTGTTGCAGGCGTTACAAAATTCATCACTGCAAAGGGTGGTTCTAACGTAGTTGGTTACTTAATGCAGAAAGAGATCGATTTCCTTGGAAACGCTGTTGAAAATCCGGTAAGACCGTTCGTAGCAATCCTTGGTGGTGCAAAAGTTGCAGATAAATTAAATGTTATCTCTAACTTATTAGAGAAATGCGATACATTAATCATCGGTGGTGGTATGGCATATACTTTCTTAAAAGCACAGGGATATGAGATCGGTAAATCTTTAGTAGATGATACAAAGATCGATTACTGTAAAGAGATGATGGCAAAAGCAGAAAAACTTGGAAAGAAATTACTCCTTCCGGTAGATGCTGTAACCATCGCAGATTTCCCGAACCCGATCGATGCTCCGGTAGAAGTTACTGTATGTGACGTAAAAGATATGCCGGCTGACAGAGAGGGATGCGATATCGGACCAAAGACTCAGGAGTTATATGCTGATGCAGTTAAGACAGCAAAGACTGTTGTATGGAACGGACCGATGGGTGTATTTGAGAACCCGACATTAGCAGCTGGTACGATCGCAGTTGCAAAAGCACTTGCTGATACAGATGCTACAACAATCATCGGTGGTGGTGATTCCGCAGCAGCTGTTAACCAGTTAGGATTCGGCGACAAGATGAGCCATATCTCTACCGGTGGTGGAGCTTCCCTTGAGTTCTTAGAGGGTAAGGAATTACCAGGCGTTATGGCAGCCGACGATAAATAAAAAGTTGCCATAAAGTGAAAATGGCTGCCATAACGCCTTAGTTATAGGCAGCCGATGATAAATAGAAGATTGTCATAGCATAAATCTGGCTGCAATAACGCCTTAGGTATAGGCAGCCGAAATAAAAAGCTGCCATAATGCCTTGGTATGGTAACAGATGATATGTCAACAAACTTTAAAAATGGGAAAAAGAGGATAAAATCATGGCAAGAAAGAAGATCGTAGCCGGTAACTGGAAAATGAACATGACTCCAAGCCAGGCTGTTAAATTAGTAGAGGAATTAAAACCATTAGTAGTAAGCGATGATGTAGAAGTTGTTTACTGTGTACCAGCAATCGATATCGTACCTGTTGTTGAGGCTGTAAAAGGAACCAACGTAGCAGTAGGTGCCGAGAACATGTACTATGAGGAGAAAGGTGCTTACACCGGAGAGATCGCTCCTGAGATGTTAGTAGATGCTGGTGTAAAATACGTTATCATCGGTCATTCCGAGAGACGTGATTACTTCAAAGAGTGCGACTGCATGTTAAACAAAAAAGTGAAAAAAGCTTTCGAGCATAACTTAACACCAATCCTTTGCTGTGGTGAGACATTAGAGCAGAGAGAGATGGGAATCACTTTAGACTGGATCCGTATGCAGATCAAATCTGACTTAAAAGACGTTACTGCAGAGCAGGTTGCTTCTATGGTAATCGCTTATGAGCCGATCTGGGCTATCGGAACAGGAAAAACTGCAACCACAGAGCAGGCAGAGGAAGTCTGCAAGGCAATCCGTGACTGCATCAAAGAAGTATACGGTGCTGACACTGCAGAGAAAGTTCGTATTCAGTACGGCGGATCTGTAAATGCAGGTAATGCAGCAGAGTTGTTTGCACAGCCTGATATCGATGGTGGTTTAGTTGGCGGAGCTTCCTTAAAAGCTGATTTCGGTAAGATCGTAAACTATAAATAAATCATAATCAGGTTAAGGGGATTCTCTCTGGGAGTGAAAGCAGAAGGAATCCCCTTTTCCCTTGATATATGCGGAAAATGTGAAATATATGAAAAAGAAAATAGCACGGATCCTGATATGTGTCCTGATTATAATCTGCGGTTGGAACGTGATGGTAAGAGAATGGAACCAGGCAGGAAAAACGGATTCGGAATATAAAGAAAATAATGCGAATGCAAGGGCACAGAGCTCTAACAGTCAGGACGTTTCACTGGAAGACGATTTACAGGAAACGGAGACATCCATACAACATAGTGGATCAAATAACAGATCAGAAAATGAGAATATAACAGGTAATTCCGGGAACTCATCGGGAAAAAATGAAAGAGACGATGAAAAAGCGGATGCCGATGACAGCATAAAAACAGATGTAACGAAAAATGAAACGGATATTGCGGACAATCAGGTCAACGGGGATATGGAAATAAAAAATGAACCGGCAGAAGAAGAGCCGACCGAAGATCCCTATGAATATGAAACCGGGTATATTTTTCTGGGAGATTCCAGATTTTATCTGATGAATGAGGAATGCAAAATCGAAGATGTGCCGAATTTTTTTGTGGTATCCTGTCCTGGAATGGGATATGCGTGGCTGGCAGATACTGCGTTCCCGAAGGTACAGTTGCTGCAGCGGCAGCATACGGAAATCAAAAACTGGATTGTGATTTGTGGACTGGGAGTCAATGACCTGACATCGATCCGTTCCTATCTGAACAAATATCGCAGATGGCCGGAAAGTTCAAAACTTTATCTGTTGTCTGTGAATCCGACAAAGTCAGGTGCTCCGGTAAGATGTAATAATCAGAGGATTGAAGCATTTAATAACCGGATTAAAAAGGTAGAAAACGCTGCATATATCGATTGTTACCGATATCTGACGAATCTTGGGTTTGGAACAAAAGGAGACGGACTCCATTATGATGCGCCCACGAACTGGGCGATTTATTCCTATATATTAGAAAAGCTTAATAAGGATGCCGGAGGGGATCCGGTCACGGAAACAGAATGCCAGGCAAAGGCAAAGAAGTTTGAAAAACAGCTGAGCCAGAAAAACTATTGAAAACAGATGAGGTTATCAGTATAATGGTTCTGGATTAGGAGAATCGTATACTTTTGATAAATGGAAAGAGAATAGAAAGTGAGGAAACAAAACATGAGTAAGAAACCTACCGTATTAATGATCTTAGACGGATTTGGACTGAATGAAAAAACAGAGGGCAATGCCATAGCACAGGCAAAGACACCGGTGATCGACGGACTTATGAAAGACTATCCGTTTGTAAAAGGAAATGCAAGTGGTCTTGCAGTTGGTCTTCCTGACGGACAGATGGGTAACTCTGAGGTAGGACATTTAAATATGGGTGCCGGAAGAATCGTATATCAGGAACTGACGAGAATCACAAAAGAAATCAGCGATGGCGATTTCTTCAAAAATCAGGCATTATTAGATGGTATGGAAAACGTAAAGAAAAACGGTTCCGACCTTCATTTATACGGACTGTTATCAAACGGTGGTGTACACAGCCACATCACACACCTGTTTGGTCTGCTTGAAATGGCAAAAAAAGAGGGCGTTGAGAATGTATATGTACACTGCTTCTTAGACGGACGTGATACTGCTCCGACTTCCGGTAAAGAGTTCATCGAAGAACTGGAAGCTAAGATGAAAGAAATTGGTGTTGGCAAGATCGCATCTATTTCCGGACGTTACTACGCAATGGATCGTGATAACAGATGGGATCGTGTGGAGAAAGCATACAAAGTGCTGACCACTGGCGAGGGAGAAACTGCTGAGAGCGCAGTAGCAGCTATGGAAGCATCTTATGCAAAAGATGTGACAGATGAGTTCTTCGTTCCAACTGCAATTACAGAGAACGGCAAACCGATCGCAACAATCAAAGACAACGATACTGTTATTTTCTTTAACTTCCGTCCTGACCGTGCGCGTGAGATCACAAGAACATTCTGTATGGATGATTTTGATGGATTTGACCGTGGCGCAAGAAAGAACGTAAAATACATCTGCTTCACAGAGTATGACGTGACGATTCCGAACAAAGAAGTTGCATTTAAGAAAGTAGAACTGAAAAATACATTTGGTGAGTATTTAGCAGCACATGATATGACACAGGCAAGAATCGCCGAGACAGAGAAATATGCACATGTTACCTTCTTCTTCAACGGCGGTGTGGAAGAGCCAAACAAAGGTGAGGATCGTATTCTTGTAAAATCTCCGAAAGTAGCTACCTACGATTTACAGCCGGAGATGAGCGCACCGGAAGTATGCGACAAGTTATGTGCAGCAATCCGTTCTGAGAAATATGATGTCATCATCATCAACTTTGCAAACCCGGATATGGTTGGTCACACCGGAATCTTAGACGCAGCGATCAAAGCAGTTGAGACAGTAGATACCTGTGTTGGAAAAGCAGTTGAGGCATTAAAAGAAGTAGACGGACAGATGTTCATCTGCGCAGATCACGGAAACGCTGAGCAGCTTGTAAACTACGAGACCGGCGAGCCGTTAACATCCCACACAACCAACCCGGTTCCATTTATTCTCGTAAATGCAGATCCTTCCTACACCTTAAAAGAGGACGGATGCCTTGCTGATATCATCCCGACTATGATCGAGCTGATGGGAATGGAGCAGCCGGCAGAGATGACAGGAAAATCTTTACTGATCAAAAAATAAAAGAGCGATATAATATAGCCGGATAAAAAGATGCCACAGACTGGTATATTTATTTTTGGACAGGCAGGGCAGCTGCTGTCAGAAAGAAATTTATCAGTTTTGTGGCACTTTTTTTGAAAGGAAAAGGATCATTTTCCGGTAAAATTCATGCAGGAAAGAAGCTGAGAAAGTGAGAATAAGAGAATATAAACAAAAATATAAGTACAACTTATAATATGATTAAAACTATACAAAAATACTAATAAAAAGAACTGATTTTTCTATATCACATATCGATGTCCATACGGGCAAAATCATTGACTTTCCAAAAGACTATGTATTATAATTTTTGAGTAACATCAGAAAATGATATGGTGCTTATAACACCGGAAAAGAGGACAAAGAGGATGAGTAGCAAAGTATTTCAGCCAATTAAAGAGGGAAAAGTACGTGAAGTATATGATAACGGCGACAGCCTGATCATTGTAGCGACAGACAGAATTTCTGCTTTCGATCATATTTTGAAGAACAAAGTCACTAAAAAGGGTGCGATTCTGACTCAGATGTCTAAATTCTGGTTTGATTTAACAAAAGATATCGTTCCAAATCATATGATTTCTGTTGATGTAAAAGATATGCCGGAGTTTTTCCAGGAGGAGAGATTTGACGGCAACAGCATGATGTGCAAAAAATTAGAGATGCTTCCGATCGAGTGCATCGTCCGCGGATACATCACAGGAAGCGGCTGGGAGAGCTATAAAGAAAACGGTACCGTATGCGGCATCAAACTGCCGGAGGGATTACAGGAGTCCGACAAACTGCCTGAGCCGATTTTTACACCGAGTACCAAGGCAGAGATCGGTCTGCATGATGAGAATATCTCCTTTGAGCGCTGCAGAGAGATCTTAGAGAAAGAGTATCCGGGAAAAGGTGCTTCCTACGCAGAACAGATCAAAGATTATACGATCGCTTTATATAAAAAATGTGCCGAATATGCACTGACAAAAGGTATCATCATTGCAGATACCAAGTTTGAATTTGGTTTAGATGAGAATGGCAATGTTGTATTAGGGGATGAGATGCTTACACCGGACAGCTCCAGATTCTGGCCATTAGAGGGTTACAAACCGGGACAGGGACAGCCGTCCTTTGACAAACAGTTTGTAAGAGACTGGTTAAAAGCAAATCCGGACAGTGATTACCTGTTACCGGATGATGTCATCGAAAAGACCGTGAATAAATACAAAGAGGCATATGAGCTTCTGACAGGTAAGAAATTTGCTTAATGGAGATACATTTATGGACAACAATGGATTTGTGAAAGATACACCATGGCAGACGAATGGGGACAGCGGACTGCACGAGGAATGTGGTGTATTCGGAATGTACGACTTTGATGGCGGAGACGTTGCGTCTACGATCTATTATGGTCTTTTTGCATTGCAGCACCGTGGACAGGAGAGCTGTGGTATTGCGGTCAGTGAGACGAACGGACCCAAGGGAAAGGTGACCTCATACAAAGGCATGGGACTTGTCAATGAGGTATTCACGCAGGATAATTTAGAGCCTATGCATGGCGATATCGGTGTCGGACATGTCCGTTATTCGACGGCAGGAGCTTCCACCCGTGAGAATGCACAGCCATTGGTTCTTAATTATGTAAAGGGAACGTTAGCGCTCGCACACAACGGAAACCTGATCAATGCAATGGAACTGCGCAAGGATTTAGAGTATACCGGAGCAATTTTCCAGACGACGATTGACTCTGAGGTCATCGCCTATCACATTGCCCGTGAGCGTTTAAATTCAAACAGTGTGGAAGAGGCAGTGGGACGTGCCTGCCAGAAGATCAAGGGTGCGTTTGCACTGGTAGTGATGAGCCCGAGAAAGTTAGTCGGAGCGCGTGATCCGTACGGTTTTAAACCGCTCTGTATTGGAAAACGTGACAATGCCTACATTTTGGCATCCGAGACCTGTGCACTTGATACGATCGGCGCGGAGTATGTCCGTGATGTACTGCCGGGAGAGATCGTTACGATCACACCGGAGGGCGGCATTCAGTCTGACCTTTCTTTAGCACTGCCAAAAGAAAAAGAGGCGCGCTGTATTTTTGAATATATTTACTTTGCAAGACCGGACAGCCATATCGACGGTGTCAGTGTCTATGCATCCAGGATCAAGGCAGGACGTTTCCTCGCCATGGATTCACCGGTGGATGCAGACCTTGTCGTCGGTGTTCCGGAGTCCGGAAATGCTGCAGCACTCGGTTATTCCCTGCAGTCGGGGATTCCGTATGGCACTGCATTTGTGAAAAACGGCTATGTCGGAAGAACTTTCATCAAGCCGAAACAGAGCAGCAGAGAGTCCAGCGTGCGCGTGAAATTAAATGTTTTAAAAGAGGCGGTCGATGGAAAACGTATCATTATGATCGATGATTCCATTGTCCGCGGTACGACATCAGACCGCATCGTAAAAATGCTGCGTGATGCCGGTGCAACCGAAGTGCATGTAAGGATCAGTTCCCCACCATTTTTATGGCCGTGTTACTTTGGAACAGATATCCCGGAGAGAGAACAGCTCATTGCATACAATCGTTCCATTGAGGATATCCGTAAGATCATTGGTGCGGATTCCCTTGGTTACCTTGGGATTGAGCGTTTAGAGGAGATGGTCGGCGGATTAAGTATCTGTAAGGGATGCTTTACGGGTACCTACCCGATGGAACCGCCGAAAGAAGACATCCGGGGCGATTTTGAGAGATAGATAATAACAAATGTTAAGGAGAACAGAAATGAGTACAGACAGATATACAAGTCCGTTATCTGAGCGTTATGCCAGCAAGGAGATGCAGTATATTTTTTCACAGGACAAAAAGTTCCGTACCTGGAGAAAATTATGGATTGCATTAGCTGAGACAGAGATGGAGTTAGGACTTTCCGAGAATGGAAAGCCGGTTATTACACAGGAACAGATCGACGAGTTAAAGGCACATGCTGAGGACATCAATTATGATGTAGCAAGAGAGCGTGAAAAACTGGTTCGTCATGATGTTATGAGTCATGTATATGCATATGGACAGCAGTGCCCGAAGGCAGCAGGAATCATCCATCTTGGAGCAACATCCTGTTATGTTGGTGATAACACCGATATTATTTTAATGAGGGAGGCATTGGAGCTGGTTCATAAAAAACTGGTCAATGTTATCGCAGAACTTGCAAAATTTGCAGATACTTACAAAAATCTGCCGACACTGGCATTTACCCATTTCCAGCCTGCACAGCCGACGACTGTTGGAAAGCGTGCAACACTGTGGGCACAGGAATTTATCATGGATCTTGAGGACCTAGAGTATGTCATGGGATCTTTAAAACTGCTCGGTTCCAAGGGAACGACCGGAACACAGGCAAGTTTCTTAGAACTGTTTGATGGAGATCAGGAGACGATTGACAAGATCGACCCGATGATCGCTGCAAAAATGGGATTCAAAGAGTGCTATGCAGTTTCCGGACAGACTTATTCCAGAAAAGTGGATACACGCGTTGCAAATATTCTTGCAGGTATTGCGGCAAGTGCACACAAGATGTCAAATGATATCCGTTTGTTACAGCACTTAAAAGAAGTGGAAGAGCCGTTTGAGAAGAACCAGATCGGATCTTCTGCCATGGCATACAAACGCAATCCGATGCGTTCCGAGCGTATCGCATCTTTATCGCGTTATGTCATGATAGATGCTTTAAACCCGGCGATCACTTCCGCAACACAGTGGTTTGAGCGCACCTTAGATGACTCTGCAAACAAGAGACTTTCCATTCCGGAAGGATTCCTTGCAATCGATGGTATCTTAGACCTGTGCTTAAATGTAGTGGATGGATTGGTTGTATATGATAAAGTAATCACCAAACATTTAATGGCAGAACTCCCGTTTATGGCAACGGAAAACATTATGATGGACGCTGTAAAGAATGGCGGCAACCGTCAGGAGTTACATGAAAAGATCCGTACCTTATCCATGCAGGCAGGAAAGACTGTCAAAGAGGAAGGAAAAGACAACAATCTGCTTGAACTGATCGCTGCAGATCCTGAATTTAACCTGACATTAGAGGCACTGCAGTCCACGATGGATCCGGCAAAATATGTGGGACGTGCACCGATCCAGGTGGATAAATTCATTGCAAATGTGGTAAAACCGATTCTGGATGCAAACAAGGAAGAACTTGGTGTAAAAGCGGAAATCAATGTATAATAATGGATCATAACATGACCTGTATCAGTAATTTGCTGATACAGGTTTTTTGTTACAATTTTGCTGTTTTGTCACTTACGAAAACGATAGGATCCTGTTACAATCAAAGTATCATAAGTATTGAAAAAGGAGAAGGTTATTATGGCAAACAGAATTATGTTAAACGAAACATCTTACCACGGAGCAGGGGCGATCGAAGAGATCGCAACAGAGGCAAAGGCGCGTGCTTTCAAAAAAGCATTTGTATGTTCTGATCCGGATCTGATCAAATTTGGTGTTACAAAAAAGGTAACGGATATTCTTGACAAAAACGGACTTGCTTATGAAATTTATTCAGATATCAAAGCAAACCCTACGATCCAGAATGTACAGCACGGTGTTGAGGCATTTAAGAAAGCGGAAGCTGATTACCTGATCGCAATCGGTGGAGGATCTTCTATGGATACCTCAAAAGCGATCGGAATCATTATTGCCAATCCGGAATTTGAGGATGTCAGAAGTCTTGAGGGAGTTGCACCCACGAAAAAACCATGCGTACCGATCATTGCAGTACCTACGACCGCCGGTACGGCAGCAGAGGTTACGATCAATTATGTTATCACAGATGTGGAGAGAAAGAGAAAATTCGTCTGTGTCGATCCACATGATATGCCTGTCATTGCAATCGTGGATCCGGATATGATGTCTTCCATGCCAAAGGGACTGACAGCTTCCACCGGTATGGATGCCCTGACACATGCGATCGAGGGATATACAACCAAAGCTGCATGGGAAATGACAGATATGTTCCATCTGAAAGCGATTGAAATTATTTCAAGATCCCTGCGTGATGCAGTTGACAACAAGAAAGAGGGACGTGAGGGAATGGCACTTGGACAGTACATTGCCGGAATGGGATTTTCTAACGTAGGTCTTGGAATTGCACATTCCATGGCTCATACCTTAGGTGCTGTTTATGATACACCACATGGTGTTGCATGTGCCATGATGCTTCCAATCGTTATGGAGTACAATGCGGACTGCACCGGAGAGAAATACCGTGAGATCGCCCGTGCAATGGGAGTCAAAGGTGTGGACGATATGTCTGTGGAGGAATATCGTAAAGCAGCAGTTGATGCCGTACAGAAACTCTCTGTTGATGTGGGAATCCCGACAAAACTTGAGGCATTAAAAGAAGAAGATCTTGATTTTCTTGCAGAATCTGCTCATGCAGATGCATGTGCTCCGGGTAACCCGAAAGATGCCAGTGTGGAAGATCTTAAGAATCTTTTCCGCAAACTGATGTAATTGCAGCGGTGAAATCATAGAATGTATGCTTTATGATTCGTATATTGTCATAAGTAAAAGAAAACCTTTCAGGCATAATTGTTTTGCCTGGAAGGTTTTTTTGTAACAGAAATGTTTATGAATGTAACATTTTCCTGCATCAAACCAACCCGTATTTATGAAATACAGTCTGCAGTTCTTCCGGCATGGCAGATGCAAGGGCATGTGCGAGTTCTTCGGCAGAGCATTTGCGATAGCCAAGCACCCACTGTACGGTCATATAAATGGAACCCTGGCAGTACATTTCTAACTGAAACTGCAGCTGACGGGAAAGTCTGCACGCCATGCGTGTCTCAAGCTGTTCGGTGTAAAAGGCACAGATCAGTTGAAAATCATGATCTCTCAGACAATTCTGATCGTCATTTTTAAAAGCTGCTTTAAAAAAGAGCTTTTCCTGCTGGATATAATGAAATTTATTTACCAGTCCTTCATACACAGTTTTCCCTTCACCCATATGTTCGAAAGATTCCAGTAAAATTTTATCAAAATACCAGTTGATAAGGTCATACTTATCCTTAAAATTCCGGTAAAAGGTCTGGCGTGTCACGCCGCAGGTCTCCACAATCTCCGTGACGGTGATCTTCTCTACGGAGGCGGATTTCATGCATTCTTTCATTGCGGTGGCAAGTTTGTATTTGATGGTTTCATTTGTTTTATGTTCTGATGGCATGGGAAAATCTCTTTCTTTTTACGTTGTGATTAGTTCGTGCTGGTCTGTATTTTATTCCGCAGTGTTCCTTCTTATCTGGCACTGCTCATAGCTTAATACATTATACCATACATGGTCAGGAATAAAGCGAATTTATAGAGATTTTATAAAGTGGTATTTTAAGAAAAAACAACTTGTTAACACATGCATACAAGTTGTATGCTGAAAGTATAGAAAAAGTGGTTTACATCTGAAAGGAGAAGGGATAATGAGTAACGCAAAGCAGACGATTGAAACCGGAAAAGCAGTACTTGGTATTGAATTCGGTTCAACCAGGATCAAGGCGGTTCTTGTAAATGAGACGGGGGAGCCGATTGCATCCGGTGCACATGACTGGGAAAACCGTTTGGAGGATGGAATCTGGACATACAGTCTGGATGATATCTGGACGGGACTTACCGACTGTTATGGCAGATTAGCAGAGGATGTAAAGGAAAAATACGATACGGTGATCACATCACTCGCAGCGATCGGATTTTCCGGAATGATGCATGGCTATATGGCATTTGACAAAGACGGGGAGTTACTTGTACCGTTCCGCACCTGGCGCAATACGATCACGGGGGAGGCTGCGGCAGCACTTACAAAGGAGTTTTCCTTTAATATTCCACAGCGCTGGAGCATCGCACATTTATATCAGGCGATCTTAAACGGGGAAGAACATGTAGGAAACATTTCGTATTTTACAACCTTAGCCGGATACATTCACTGGAAACTGACCGGAGAGAAAGTACTTGGTGTCGGAGAGGCATCCGGTATGTTCCCGATCGACGCAAAGACAAGAGATTACAATCAGACAATGATCGATAAATTTGACGCACTTGTCGCACCAAAAGGATATCCGTGGAAACTGCGTGAGATCCTGCCGAAAGTTTTAGTTGCAGGGGAGGCAGCAGGAACGTTGTCTGCTGAGGGAGCAAAACTGTTGGATAAGAGCGGCAATCTTTCCGCAGGCATTCCACTCTGCCCGCCGGAGGGAGATGCAGGAACCGGTATGGCTGCGACAAATTCCGTTGCAGTCCGCACAGGAAATGTATCTGCCGGAACATCCGTGTTTGCGATGGTCGTTCTCGAGGAAGATTTAAAGAATGTACATGAGGAGCTTGACATGGTAACCACACCGTCCGGTGATACCGTTGCGATGGTTCACTGCAATAACTGTACATCAGACCTGAATGCATGGGTTGGATTATTCAAAGAATTTGCAGAAGCCTTTGGCATGAAACCGGATATGAATGAGTTGTTTGGAACACTTTACCGGAAAGCATTAGAGGGAGATAAAGACTGTGGAGGCCTGCTTGCCTACAATTATTTCTCCGGTGAGCCGGTAACCGGTTTAAATGAAGGCCGTCCGCTTTTCGTGCGCAGACCGGATGCACATTTTACACTGGCAAACTTTATGAGAAGCCATCTTTATGCATCACTTGCCACGTTAAAGATCGGTCTGGATATCCTGTTAAAAGAGGAAAAAGTAAAAGTAGACCGCATTTACGGGCATGGAGGACTGTTTAAGACAAAAGGAGTCGGACAGGGAATCCTTGCTGCGGCAATGGATGCGCCGGTAGCAGTTATGGAAACTGCAGGCGAGGGCGGCCCATGGGGCATGGCACTGCTTGCATCATACATGGTACACAAAGCAGAAGGCGAAACATTAGAGCAGTATTTATCCGGTAAGATCTTTGGTGGGGAAACAGGAACTGTCATGGAGCCGGATCCGGCGGATGTGGCAGGATTTGATGCTTATATTGAAAACTATAAAAAGGCACTGGAAGCAGAAATGGCAGCGGTAGAGACGATGCCGATCTTATAAAAATAATAAAAAAATAAAGTGTATCAGGAGGGAATTTGCACATGTTAAAAACAAAAAATTATAAATTCTGGTTTTGCACCGGATCACAGGATTTATACGGGGATGAGTGCTTAGAGCATGTGGCAGAGCATGCAAAGATCATCGTTGCAAAGTTAAATGAGTCAGGGGTACTTCCTTATGAAGTCATCTGGAAACCGACACTGATCACAAACGAGCTGATCCGTAAAACGTTTAATGAGGCAAATATGGATGAAGAGTGTGCAGGTGTCATCACATGGATGCATACATTTTCACCGGCAAAATCCTGGATCTTAGGTTTACAGGAGTACAGAAAACCATTATTACATTTACATACACAGTTCAATGAAGAGATCCCATATGATTCCATCGATATGGATTTCATGAATGAAAACCAGTCTGCGCATGGTGACAGAGAGTACGGTCATATCGTGACCCGTATGAGAATCGAGCGCAAAGTGGTTGTCGGACACTGGTCTGATCCGGTGGTACAGGAGAAGATCGCTTCCTGGATGCGCACCGCAGTCGGCGTGATCGAGAGCAGCCATATCCGTGTGATGCGTGTCGCTGACAATATGAGAAACGTTGCGGTAACTGAGGGCGATAAAGTGGAAGCACAGTTAAAATTCGGCTGGGAAGTGGATGCATATCCGGTCAACGAGATCGCAGAGTCCGTAGCAGCAGTATCCGAGTCTGATACCAATGTTCTTGTGGACGAATACTACGAGAAATATGACATTTTATTAGAGGGACGTGATCCGGAAGAATTCCGCCGCCATGTTGCAGTCCAGGCACAGATCGAGCTTGGCTTTGAGCGTTTCTTAGACGAAAAGAATTATCAGGCGATCGTAACCCACTTTGGAGATCTTGGTGCATTAAAACAGCTTCCGGGACTTGCAATCCAGCGTCTGATGGGAAAAGGTTACGGATTTGGAGCAGAGGGTGACTGGAAAGTTGCTGCCATGGTCCGTCTGATGAAGATTATGACCGAGGGCAAAAAGGATGCAAAGGGAACATCCATGTTGGAGGATTACACCTACAACTTTGTCAAAGGCAAAGAAGGAATCTTAGAGGCACATATGTTGGAAATCTGTCCGTCCATCGCAGATGGCCCGATCAGCATCAAGTGCCAGCCACTCTCCATGGGTGACAGGGAAGATCCTGCAAGACTGGTATTCACATCCAAAGAAGGTAAAGGTATCGCAACTTCCCTGATCGATCTTGGCAACCGTTTCCGTCTGATCATCAATGATGTGGACTGCAAGAAAGTGGAAAAACCGATGCCGAAACTCCCGGTAGCGACAAACTTCTGGACACCACAGCCGGATCTCTATACCGGTGCAGAGGCATGGATCCTTGCAGGCGGCGCACATCATACCGCATTTACATACGATCTGACCGCAGAGCAGATGGGCGACTGGGCAAATGCAATGGGCATCGAGGCTGTTTATATTGACAAAGATACGAAGATCCGTGATTTCAAACGTGACTTACAGATTGGGGAACTGTTTTATCGTTAAACACTGGAAAAGCATGTGCATATTTTGAAGCAAAAACTTGTTTTGTGAAAAGTGTGCACATGCACGCAAAAAAGTTGTGCAAAATCATGAAAACACAAAAACACGCTTGAAGTTTTAAATAAAAGAGATTATCATAAGTAAAACAAGTTGTGTGCACGGGCACACAAAGAAAAGGAGAGGTATAGTATGAAATTTTTTATTGACACAGCAAATGTAGAGGATATCCGTAAAGCAAATGATATGGGAGTGATCTGTGGTGTTACCACGAACCCATCCCTGATCGCAAAAGAGGGAAGAGATTTTAACGAAGTAATCAAAGAGATCACATCCATCGTAGACGGACCGATCAGCGGTGAGGTAAAAGCGACAACTGTTGATGCAGAGGGCATGATCAAAGAGGGACGTGAGATCGCAGCGATCCATCCGAACATGGTTGTAAAAATTCCTATGACAGTAGAAGGCTTAAAGGCAGTAAAAGTTCTCTCTGCAGAGGGCATCAAGACCAATGTAACACTGATCTTTACTGCAAATCAGGCACTCCTCGCAGCAAGAGCAGGCGCAACCTATGTTTCTCCATTCCTTGGAAGATTAGATGATATCAGTACAGCAGGCATCGATCTGATTCAGGATATTGTTCAGATCTTTGACAACTATGGACTTGAGACAGAGATCATCGCAGCATCCATCCGTAACCCGATCCATGTCACAGACTGCGCATTAGCAGGTGCACATATCGCAACCGTGCCGTACAACGTAATCGTCCAGATGACAAAACACCCACTGACCGACGCAGGAATCGAAAAATTCCAGAAGGACTATAGAGCGGTTTTTGGTGAATAAAAGATTGTGAAAGACGGTAGAAACCGCTCTGCCGTCTTCGGAGAGTAGAAATAGCTTGGAAAACTATAAAGACGGCTTTGCGGTTTTTGGTGACTAAGGTTTTACAAAAAGACAATAGAAACCGCTCTGCCGTTTTCGGAGAGTAATAAAAATCATTGCGAAACCCGTCAGCAGCTTAAGACAGTTGGGAGTATGGACAGATTTATAAGAAGGTGCTGGGGAGCCGCCGGTACTTAGCGAGTGTATTTTACTCGCTTAGTATCCGTTGCGAGCGACACGCAGCGAAAGCGTGCCTTCGTTAAACCTGTCCATACTTCCAACGTGAGAAGATTTAAAATCGGGTTTCGCAGAGTTTATATGACACTAAAGGAGGGTATCAATGACTATCACAGAACTGAAGCAGACTGCAGTCGAGGTTCGCAAGGGCATCGTGACTGCAACGCATGCTGCGAAGTCGGGGCATCCGGGGGGATCGCTTTCGGCGACAGAAATTTTTACATATTTATATTTTGAAGAGATGAATATTGATCCAAAGAATCCGAAAATGGAGGATCGTGACCGTTTTGTCTTATCGAAAGGACATACGGCACCGGGACTTTATGCGGCACTGGCAACCCGGGGATATTTTCCGGTGAAGGATTTGGAGACACTGCGCCATATCGGTTCTTATTTGCAGGGACATCCGGATATGAAACATATTCCGGGTGTGGATATGTCATCCGGTTCTTTAGGACAGGGGATTTCCTGTGCAGTTGGAATGGCACTTGCAGGAAAAATGGATCACAAAGATTACCGTGTTTATACGCTGTTAGGTGATGGCGAGATCGAGGAAGGCCAGGTGTGGGAGGCATCCATGTTTGCCGGACACCGTAAGCTTGACAATCTGGTAGTGATCGTCGACAATAACAACATGCAGATTGACGGAACATTAGATGAAGTCTGCTCACCGGATCCGATTGATAAAAAGTTTGAGGCTTTTAATTTCCATGTGATCCATGTCGCAGATGGAAATGATTTTGCACAGCTTGCGGAGGCTTTTAAAGAGGCAAGGGAGACAAAAGGCATGCCGACAGCAATCATCGCACATACCTTAAAAGGAAAAGGTGTTTCTTATATGGAAGGTCAGGTAGGCTGGCACGGAAAAGCACCGAACGATGAGGAATATGCGATTGCAATGGAAGAACTGGGAAAGGCGGGTGAAGCATTATGTCAGAAGTAAAAATGATCGCGACCAGAGAAAGCTATGGTAATGCATTAGCCGAACTTGGAAAAGAAAAAGAAAATCTGGTTGTGCTGGATGCGGATCTCGCAGCAGCAACAAAAACAGGTATTTTTAAGAAAGCATTTCCGGAGCGCCATATTGACTGCGGGATTGCAGAGGCGAATATGACAGGAATTGCAGCAGGACTTTCCACCTGTGGAAAAGTACCGTTTGTCAGCACATTTGCCATGTTTGCAGCGGGACGTGCCTATGAGCAGGTGCGCAATTCAATCGGTTATCCACATCTGAACGTAAAGATCGGAGCAACACATGCAGGCATTTCTGTCGGCGAAGATGGAGCAACACATCAGTGCAATGAAGATATCGGACTGATGCGTGAAATTCCGGGCATGGTTATCATTAATCCGAGTGATGATGTGGAAGCGAAGGCAGCTGTGCGTGCGGCTTACGAGTATGTGGGTCCGGTTTATCTGCGTTTTGGACGTCTGGCGGTTCCGGTCATCAATGATAATCCGGAATATAAGTTTGAAATCGGTAAAGGTGTGGAACTGCGAAAAGGAAAAGATATCACGATCTTTGCGACAGGTCTTTGTGTGTCGGAGACGTTAAAAGCAGCAGAAACTCTGGCTGCAAATGGTATCGACGCACAGGTCATCAATATCCATACGATCAAACCGTTAGATGAGGAACTGGTGTTAAAAGCAGCAAAACAGACCGGCCGTGTGTATACGGTGGAGGAACATTCCATTATCGGCGGACTTGGCAGTGCGGTGGCAGAGCTGCTCGGTGAAAAATGTCCGACAAAGATCATGAGGATCGGCGTGAAGGATGTATTCGGAGAGTCAGGGCCGGCAAAAGAACTGCTTCATAAATATGAGCTGGATGCAGAGGGCATTGCAAAACGTATTATGGAGGAACAGAAATCATGTTAGAGGAATTAAAAAAACAGGTCTATGAGGCAAATATGGAACTGCCGCGGCGCGGGCTGATCACCTACACATGGGGAAATGTCAGCGGAATTGACAGAGAGAGCGGATATTTTGTGATCAAGCCAAGCGGTGTGGATTATGATGCATTATCCCCGGATGATATGGTTGTCATGGACTTAGAGGGCAATAAGATCGAGGGAAGATACAAACCGTCATCTGACACGGCAACGCATATTGAACTTTATAAAAAATACGAAGAGATCGGTGGAATCGTACATACCCATTCCCCGGAAGCTGTCGCATGGGCGCAGGCAGGAAGAGATATCCCTCTTTATGGAACCACACATGCAGACTACTTTTTCGGTCCGATCCCGTGTGCAAGAAACCTGACGCCGGAGGAGATCGAGGAAGCCTACGAGAAAAATACCGGATTAGTCATCATCGAGACATTTGAGACAAGAGGCATCAAACCGATGTATACACCGGCGGTACTCTGTAAGAATCACGGACCGTTTACCTGGGGAAAAGATGCCGCAGAGGCAGTCCACAATGCAGTTGTGTTAGAGGAAGTTGCCAAAATGGCAAAGAATACAGAACTTTTGAACCCGAAAGTACTTCCGGCACCGGACTGCATCAAAGAAAAGCATTTTTACCGTAAACACGGTGCAAATGCATACTACGGTCAAAATTAAAAACAGCGGCGGAAATAAAGCTGCGTGGAAATGAGGTTTAAGATGAGTGGTATTGAGTTTGGAAAAACAAAAGAAGGAAACACAGTTACAAAATATCTGCTGAAAAATAAAAATGGTATGGAAGTTGCTGTGATGGATCTTGGGGCAACGATCGTATCCGTGCTCGTGCCGGATAAAAACGGTTTGAAGCGCGATGTCGTGCTTGGATATGATACACCACAGGAATATCAGGAGCATACCTGTTATTTTGGGGCAGTGATCGGACGTAATGCAAACAGGATCGGCGGAGCGAAAATTGTTTTGGATGACAGGGAGTATCCGCTTGAAAAAAATGACAATGGAAACAACCTGCACAGTGGAAAAAATGGTTTTAATTCAGTCATCTGGAATGTGGAACAGCAGAAAGAAGATGAGATTACATTTTCTTATCTGAGTAAGGATTTAGAACAGGATTTCCCAGGAAATATGACTGCAAAGGTTACATATACAGTAACAGATGATAATGCGCTCTCGATTGCCTATGAGGCGGTTTCCGATCAGACCACAGTTGCGAACTTCACGAACCACGCTTATTTTAATCTGAATGGTCATGATTCCGGATGTATGGAAAATCAGGAGCTTGAAATTTTAGCATCCTATTATACGCCGGTAAAAGATGGCGAAGCGATTCCTACCGGTAATGTGGAAAAGGTTGCCGGAACACCGATGGATTTCCGCAAAATGAAAAAAATCGGTCAGGACATCGGAGTAGATTTTGAACAGCTTAAGTTTGTCGGTGGATATGACCACAATTTTGTGTTAGATAAGGCTGATGGGACAATGCAGCTTGCAGCCCGCGCAAGATCAGAGAAATCCGGTATCTGTATGGATGTCTATACGGACTGTGTCGGTATCCAGCTGTATGCCGGAAATTTCATTGGAAAACAGACCGGAAAAGGCGGTGCATCTTATGATTCCCGCCACGCATTCTGTCTGGAAACACAGTATTTTCCGAATGCAGTGAATGAACCGAATTTTAAATCCCCGGTTTTACATGTGGGAGAAACTTATCATTCTCAGACAAAGTATTGTTTTTCTGTGAAGTAACAGGCAGTATGCTCAGACGTAGATCTGTCAGCATGAATAAAAGATGATGTATAAAACAGTGCCACATCTATTTGAAGAATTCGATGACTGCCAATGCGTTTGAGGAGGATCGCAAGCGTGCACTTGAGGTAGGTATGGATGGTTATATCGCAAAGCCGATCCATATGGAGAGTGTGTTAGATGCGCTGCAGGAGGGGCTTGCAGGGAAACATTGAAAGAAAACTGATTGATACGAATTGACAATGGTTATGTATGGTTATATTATGAATATAACCATACATAACCATTTTTGATGCATAGGAGTATGAGATTGCAGATGGAGGAATAGAATACGAAATCCGAAAGATCGTATCAGAGAGATAGATAACCGGTTAGAACAACTGCCGAAGGGAACACTGACTTATAAGAATATTAACGGTAAAAAACAGCCGTATATCCAGCGGACAGTGGAGGGAAAGTCAGTCAGCTGTTATGTTAAGCTATCACAGCGGGAACAGGTACTGGCAGAGTTTGAAGAACGGGGAAAGCTTTCGGAAGAGAAAAAGCGGCTGCTTGCGTATGTGGATGGACTGCAGAATATTTTAAAACGAAATCCATATCTGAATGCGGGAGTCGGGTGCGGATATTAGGATTTTAAAGATTTTGCATGTGGCAGACAGTTTTATGTGGATAAGACACATTTTATTGCAGAATGGGTTTACAGGGATGCAAAAGTCACGCTGATCATGAGACCAAGAAGATTTGGCAAGACGACACTTCTTAGTACAGTTGAGACTTTTTTTGATCCGAGATTTGCAGACCATCCGGAATATTTTGAAAAGTTAAGGGTCTGGGGGATAAAGAGATCCGAAAACTGTTTGGAATGGTTCCTGTTATTTCCATCAGTTTTGGGAACTGTAAGGGAGCAGACTATAAACAGGCGGTAAAAGGAATTGCAGACAGTTTTTATAATATGTATGAAGCACACAGATATCTGCTGAAAAGCACCAGACTGGAAGCGGAGGATCTAAAGGAATATAAGAGTCTGAGAGAACTGTTCCGTGCGGGAGATACCGGAAGGATTGAAATTGCAATACAGAGGCTGTGCCGTCTCGTCTATCTGCACTACCAGATCCTGCCGGTCATTTTAGTGGATGAATATGATACACCTCTGCTTGAAGCATATACGGATGGGTACTGGAGTGAGATGATCGGTACCTGTCGTCAGTTATTTCACAGTACATTTAAGGAAAATCCTTACTATGCGAGGACTTTGATTATCGGAGTGACGAGGGTTTCAAAGAATTCGCTGTTTTCGGATCTGAATAACCTTGAAACGGATACGGTTACCTGCGAGGCTTACAGTGATTGCTTCGGTTTTACGGAACAGGAAGTAATGGATGCATTAAAGTGCCAGAACATGGATACGATGCATGATGTGAAAGAAATGTATGATGGATTTATTTTTGGAAAACAAAAAGATATGTATAATCCGTGGTCCATCTGTAATTATATGAGGTCCGGGGAATTGCAGTCCTACTGGATCAATACCAGCAGTAACAAACTGATCGGGGAGATCATCCGCAGACATCCTGTGCGTAGCAAACATGAGATCGAACAGCTTATGGCAGGGGAAATCATTCATAAAGAGATCAATGAAAATGTCACGTTTCAATATCTTGACGGTGACGAGAACAGTTTATGGTCACTTTTTCTGGCAGTTGGCTATATTAAAGCGGAAAATGTTGTAAAGCAGGGAGAGAGCACATGGTGCGATATGTCGGTCACAAACCGGGAAGTGATGGGAATGTTCCGCTATGAAATCCTTGCGATGTTTGAAAATGGAAATGCCGTTTATAATGATTTTACAAAAGCACTGCTCTCACACCGCATGGAAGATCTGAATGATATTTTGCTGGATATTGCATACACTTCCATGAGTTATTTTGATGTTGGAAAATGTCCCCCGGAGCGTACATCGGAAAATTTTTATCGTGGACTGGTGTTAGGACTCATCGTATCTCTGCGGGATCAATACCGGATCGTATCAAACAGGGAAAGCGGACAGGGGAGGTATGATATCGCAATGTATCCGTTAGAGAGAAATAAGGATGCATTTATCATGGAGTTCAAAGTGTTTGATGCGAAAAAAGAACGGAGTTTAGAGCAGACAGCCGCGAATGCATTAAAGCAGATCGAAGAGAAAAATTATGAGGCGGATCTGATCGCGGCAGGCATCGGACGGGGACAAATCTATAAACGTTACTGTTCAGAGGTAAACTTGTAACAAAAGAACCGATGGTAGAGACTAATCGTAGTCAAAACCATCGGTTTTCTTATGCAAATATTTCTGCAATCTC
>ERZ772897.1492-NODE-1492-length-24043-cov-3.572870_pt1 | contig 24043 bp, 27 predicted proteins | sample MGYA00512125_ERZ772897 | MGnify/ENA primary metagenome ERZ772897 (study PRJEB29015, sample SAMEA2737660) | human gut metagenome | biome: human gut; feature: human-associated habitat; material: faeces | place: China | collected 2012 ... | reverse complement strand
ATGCGGATTACACAGGAAAAGAATTTTCACACGTAAGTCGGCCTGACTGGCTTTGCGTGTAAAGTCTTCCCAGTCAGGTTCCCAGCCACCTGCTGATTTTTTTAACGCCGAGTACACCACGCGACGCTGACTGTATTCACCCGCCTTTTTAAACGGGCCATATGAAGGCGTCATAATAAGAATACTGTCATCCTTGTCGGTCAGAAGCGGGACGAGACGGTTCAGCGCGGGAATAATGCCCGGAGACAGTACAATGTCTTCCGTTTTGAAACGGTGACCATATTGTCGCTCACACCAGTTGCCAAAGATTTCATAGTATTCTTCGTCGTAGATTTTAGTGTAGCCGAGTATTTTTCTATCCAGACGGTCTCTGATGGCCTGAAGAATCGGCTCTGGTGTGGCAAAAGCCATGTCAGCAACCCAGAGGTTGATTAGCCCTTCTGCCGGATACCGCATTGCAAATTCGGACTGCCCCGCAAACAGGTATTCCCGCCAGCCGTCCACGGTAAGACTGTCTGTTTTCTCTCTGCTTACGTACTCATCAAAATCATATTTTATTTCATGAACCTGCCTTAGGTGTAGTCTGAAACGTCGACCTCAGTATTCCTGTCAGTCTGATGCCGGAGCGGGAAAACTGGCTCGTGTGATTAACATAAGAGAATCATTACAACTGCATGAATTAATTGCGTTATTGAGGTTTTCTCGCCTTTGCCATCGGCTGACGGGGGGATTTCTCGCGTGTCACCATCACAATGCCAGTCAGCACTGCCAGGGCAGAAAATATCGTTCTGACCGTCAGTGATTCACCCAGGAATACCACACCCCCTAGCATTGCCAGGCAGGGAACGCTGAGCTGAAGGATACTGGCGGTAATAGAGCCGAGGGAGGGTAAAAGGGTATACCACAATACATAGGCACCGGCTGAGGCGACGGCACCGGACAGCAATGACAAAGCAATGCCTGCAGCATCAGAGTGACCCTGCTTCATAAACAGCAACGTAAGAGCGAGAGCCATCGGCGCTGCGAGAATAAAATTAGCCGCCGTTGAAGCCCCGGCAGCCTGGCCCGCCCTCCCCCTGACGGAATAGGCGGCCCAGGCTAATCCGGAAACGATCATCATAAGTGCACTGTAAAGCGGCGGTGCCTTCGTCCCGGGTAACAGCAGGGCAGCAATTCCCGTCAGAGCCAGAACTAAACCGCAAGCCCGCATAGCGGAGAGTGATTCTCCTTTAAATAATCCGTGGATCACCATCGCAAACTGTACGGCACCAAAAAGTAACAGCGCACCAGCCCCGGTATCGAGATGGATATAGGCGACAGAAAACAGCACCGCATACGCCATGAGGTAAAACCCGCTCAGCGGACGCCACAGCGATAATGTGGTCCTGGCGTGATAAAAGAGGAAGGGGGACAGGACGAATGCACCACTGGCCAGCCTGAGGCTGCTGAATGAAAGGGGATCAATGTGGCCTCCCTGCAGGGCCAGACGACACAGAATGGAGTTTGCCGCAAATGCCAGCATTGCCAGTGATATTTTAAGAATGAGCGCGCACCTGGCCATTCGAGAAGTCCTCACAAAAGCCTTGTAAACTACCATCTAGTTGGTAGCATAGCGTAAGTGATCGCCGAACAGGAAGCAATAACCAGCTTCCAAACTGGAAGGTGAGGACAGGCATTCGGAATGAATTCTGTTTCACATCCCCAGTGGAGGACGGAAAACGCGTTATGCCAGATGCAGAGCAGAAGATTATTTTTCTCCTGCGATCAAACATATGACATCAGTTTAAGGCCCGGAATATCCTATGAAAAAACTAAAATTTACGTTCAAAAATGCGGCGGGTGAAGAACTGGCCGGATTGCTTGAACTTCCTGAAAATCCTAAAGCGTTTGCGCTGTTAGCTCATTGTTTTACGTGTGGCAAAGACCTCAAAGGCGCGGCGCGTATTGCGCGGAAACTGACAGAGAAAGCTATCGCCGTTCTCCGGTTTGATTTTACTGGTCTGGGAAACAGCGAAGGGGATTTTTCCAACACCAACTTCTCATCCAATATTTCGGACCTGCTTTGCGCGGTAGATTATCCCCGCCGACAGTACGAAGCGCCTTCTTTGCTCATCGGTCATAGCCTGGGGGGATCGGCCATCCTGTCTATCGCCGGCGAAGTTCCTGAGGCAAAGGCCATTGTCACCATAGGATCACCCGGAGAACTGACACACGTAAAACGTCTTTTTAAGGATGATGTTGAAAACATTAACCAGCATGGAGCCTATCCCGTTGAGCTGGCCGGGCGGGTATTTACGTTAAAGAAACAGATGCTGGACAATATTCAGGAACACAAAATCGCTCATAAGGTGTTCGCCATGAACAAACCTCTGCTGATTTTTCATGCGACTGAAGATGATACCGTGTTAATTGAGCAGGCCGAGAAAATATTCAAAGCAGCTAAGCATCCCAAGAGTTTCATTTCCCTGGGTAAGGCTGATCACCTTCTGACACATGCTCAGGATGCTGAATACGTTGCCGATATCATTATATCGTGGAGCGAATGTTACCTATAAACAGAGTAAATGCGTTCAAACTCGTAGCGCTGAGGGCGATTTTCTGCAGAGATCGGACGCTGTTTATGCTGGACTGATTTTGCGATAAAGGCTTAGGCCGATGCATACAGGCGGGGCTGAATAAGGGTGAGGCCCTTGGGCGAGCATCCTTCATGCACCGGCTGAATGAAATCAGGGATCTGGGGGTGGGAGGATCAGCGTTACCACGCCACCGGCGCTGACACTACATACGGCGGCGATAACACTCTGGAATACGGTTTATATAGAAAGAACCATTGAGCCGCTTAAGCAAAAAGGAGTCCCTGTTAATGAACTGCTGGTCTCTCATCCTTCTCCACTGCTGTACAAAATATAGTCTTAGCGTGGGATAATTTCCGTTTTCCAAGCGGACCCCTTTTTGTCCTCCATTCGCCCTGCAAACAGGGTAGCCAGTTGGCCGATAATCAGAAGGTGAGACGCTCATAAGCTCTTTGCTGATGGTGGCCGACAGTGCGTCTTCGGTCATTTCACCGATTCCGTCTTCCATCTCGTCGAGCGCCTTTAGCGCCTCCTCCAGAGTCATTTCATCCGGCGCAGGAACAAAGCCAGACTCACTGTCTTTGGGCACTTCCGCACCATCTTTATTTTCTTTGCCTTCGACGTCTTCTTCAGTTTCCCCACGATCAGTATCGGAGTCCTCACCGCCATCACCATCGATGCCAGAGCCATAACCATCAGAATCATCGGTATCTTCGCGAATACCATCGCCAGGTCTTGGAGCGCCAGTGCCATTGCTGCCATCATCATCGGTGTCAGAGTCACTTGATTTCATGCCGATAGCATCGGATTCTGGGGTGTCTCCTGACTCTTCGTGGCCTGCTTCTGTATATTTACTTTCTGTATCACTAATATCTTTAACGTGTGTAGGTAAGTCCTTATCTAATGAATCAGGCAAATCGGAATCCCCAGAATCTTCCTCTTCTGATGCATCATCTTCTCGTTCTTCCTTGTCATCGCCTTCGCCTTTGGCAGGCTTAGATGCAGAGTCACCATTAGACGGCTCGTCACCTGATTCTGGCGTTTCCTCGGACTCGTCTTTGCTCTCCGACGGCTTTCTGGCAGATGATTTAAGTTCTGGTAATTTGCCCTCTGGCTTGTCTTTCATATCCTGCATGATTTGGGCTATAGCAGCAGCGACCTTCACGCAATCCTCAGTGTTCGACATATTGCGAACGGCCACGTCTATACCATGCTCCTTTAGTAAGGCTACCGGCCTCTCGATAAGGCGCCAGTGTTCTTCCATAAAATCGATGAAGGGGCTTTGTCCATCCCAGGCGCGGACGACCGGGCAAAGGAAGAATTTCAAAAACAATTCACGCTGGTCTCCGTGACAGGCTAAAACCGCTTCTGGTACTTTATTCCTGAAGTATTTGTCGATAACCAGACTCTGTGTTGCAAGTAAATTACGCCGGGTTCCGTTAAAGACCTGCCCCATTCTGCGTTCAATAAAAACGTCTTCCAGCGCATTCCAAAGCCCCGTAGACGGAGCCTTTCCTCTTTCGCGCATCTGCATTGCGACTTTCGGTTCAGTAAAGAGAATATGGGCCACCTCATGGTCGAGAAAACCACGCACTGCGTTCATGAGGGTTGGCGACGCGTCGTCCGGTATAGATGGGATGTTTACCAGCACTGGTTCGCCGCGCCGGTTATAGCGGACATATGCTTCATTGCCTCGTTCTGCAACAGGTATTTGTTTACCTGAAAGCATCGCTACAACTCGTTTTACACAGTCGCGAAAATCCTGCACCTCTTTCAGTACAGCTTTGGTGGTTTTTTTGGACATTAGAATTCCCTTGTTGTTAAAACAATTTGTTTTCTGATGTGCGTAATTTATCACTGTACGAACAGGCATCTAATCTGTTCGTACAGGCGCTAGAGAGGATGGGGGGGGGGGGGGTTAAATTGTGCGGACGGCTACTGAACCGCAGCCGGTATTGATGAGAGTGAAGCACTTGCCCTTTAGCTCAAAGATGTATGCGGTTGCGTCTTTCATGTCAAGTAACAAAGACTTTGTTGGCAGTTCAGTGAGTATGGCTGCTGCCCCATCATCGTCAATTGAAATCGTATGTCCGACCTCAAGGGCGATCAAATTAGAAGTTATTTTTTTCATTTCATATCATCCAACTGAACACGTAAATACCTTGCAATACTACTACCTATTGTATCAATACGGAATACTTATGTATCAAATACAACTTAGTTTTAAGTTCTTAAATGAGTTATTTTTTAGATAGTTGTCTATTAATGAAGCCTTTTGCGGTCAGTAAACCTATTTAAAAAAATAGATAAGTCTTTACAACACTAACCTTTGATGTAATATCAGTAAGCACTTACCAAATAAAATCAAAACACGCAGGTTGATAATTATGGCTACCAACGAAACAAAAGAAGCTAAAGTAAGTCGCTACGCTGCTTACATTGACGCTTTAATCGCGATTTCTCCGAAAAGCCAGGCGACCATCGCGAAAGAAGCAGGCTATAAAAACCCTAACAATCTTTCACTTATCAAGAGCGGCAAAATCCCGCTTCCGATCGACAAGGTCAGAGCGTTGGCTAAAGCATTGGATGCCGATTCGGTCCGATTGATGCTAATGGTGCTGGAAGAGCGTCATCCAGAGCTGTTAGCGTTTTTTCGCGACGAAGGCACAGCCCCTCTGACTAAAGATGAAAAACTAGTTCTGGAAGCCTTCCGTCGACGTTTCGGTGACCAACGTGGTGCGTCGGAGCGGGTTGTTGAGGCAATCAAGTCGCTATGAGAAATTTACACGGATTAGCTCAGTAGCGAGTCGATCTCCCTTGAACTTATGATCTATCTCCTCTAAATCCTGTTTCTCTACGATTGATGCGATGTACGCCGAAAAACTGTTTAAGGCGTCTCGCATCTCGTCTATATAATCGTGTCGATCGTATACTCGATCTATCCCCTCAAGACTGTGGTTCATAATTTTGCGGGATACCTCCTGACTTATGCCTAACGCGGGGAAGTAACTACGCGCAGTACGACGCAAATCTCGGGGAGTAAATGGCTCAAGCTCCATCAACTCTGGACGTTCTAAAATCCTTCTCAACGCCTGTGATATGGCCACCTTAGACATTGGCACATCCTCACCCTGTTTCTTGTTTGAAGGAACAAGCCACTGGCTGCCTTTTCCGTATTTGATCAGCTCCTCAACACATTTGCGCATTAGCGGGCTTAATGGTAACGAGTGCTGGCGAGCCGATTTATTCCTCGTTCCTTGATTCCATAAATTATATTCGAGGTTGAATTCTGATCTTTTAGCTCGGAGCACTTCATCTGGTCGTCTGGCCGCTACAAGGCATAATCTGGCCGCCCACTTTGTACCCTCACATACGTTGAAGTAGTCCCATACATTCCAAAAGACCCAGACCTCTGCGTCGGTCAGTTTGCGCTCGCGCGGCGTGGGCTTCGCGCCACCGGCTACTCTGTTAAGCGACATATCGTTCAATGGGGATGTATCAATTAAGCCCTGAAATGCACACCAACTGAGAAACTGCTTCATCAGCGAGAACACACGTCTGCCCTGGACGATCTTGCCCTCAAGTATTAATGGGTTCACCAGCTGGTTGACTAAAACCCTACTAATATCACTTACTTTTACTTCACAGATATGCGGCATTACATGTATCAAAATACAATGAACAGCTATTTCAGGTCGACGTCTCGTTATCAGCAAAGATAAGCGAGTGAATAACATGAATGCGGAAGAAAACGACATATCACCGTCGAAATTGGTGGTCGACACTGCTGACAAACCGGAAGCGCGTTCGAGATACTCGATGGCTTCTCTAGAGGTGTTTTCTGCTGCGCGTGCTTTATCAAAAGTGTTTTTCATAGTCCACTCACTGAGTGAAGCCTGTTTTTACTGTATTTATAAACAGTATGTTAGGCCTAAGTTTTGTATGATCAACAGTAAAATAGACTGTTTTTGAAAATGATTCCATACCTTACAAGTATGGAATCATTTATATAGCTTACGTAAATTCTGAATAAATTATGTAGACAAACCATCTTAAACGCTAAATAGTAAAAAGCGCCTAATAACGCCAACTTTGGAATGCCATCTGAGCCAGATTGATGAGAATGATTTGTTAGAAGAAAAAGAATGATGAAGAAGATGACGATCGCTAAAGTTCAGCTAGAATGGAAACCTTCTGCGACTTCAGCGAAGTAGCTGAGCAACCTAGTATCTCTTGCTGGCATACGATCGTGAGCTGGAGTGACTAGCCCCATCAGCAAAAAACGCCCGCTATCCCACATGTGCTCGGTATAAACGAGATAGTGGTTTGAGGTTCGGTTGTAGTTCTCTTGCCTTGCGTTCCAGGTAAGCTGGAAATGCAAATTGACGTGAATATGCTGGACATTAGCATCAACGGCGAACGGCGGGAAGTCAAATGGCGCATCTCGTCCAAGAAGATTAGATGGTGCGCCAGTTGATTTGTAAGTAATGAACTCGGATTTGAGCTGACTTTCTAGGTCAGGGTAAACGACAAAAGTGGGCTGAAAAAAATCATCCCACGTAACTTGACTGTATTCAGCCGTTAATGCCATTTAGCCGCAGCCTTGTTGCCAGTCTCTAATAGATGGTTCATGGCTAAAAGGTTGACACCAGAGTCACGCACTACAGAAGTGCGTGTAATCTGATCAATCAGATTGAGATAGTTTTTGGTCGCAATACTGACCATTTTAATAGCCTTAAAAAACGCAAACTCAACAGTGTTTTTTTCGTAAGACATGATGACGTCTTTTTCAGGTAACATCAAAACAAAAGATTCTGCGATACCGGCTACATGAATAGTTTGATTCTTAATTTCTTCCGCTACTTTGATAGCAGCAAAGAAGTCAGTGTCAGCATAATGAGCAAGTTCAGCGCGGCTTGAACGCAGTTCTTTAGCCAATTCATTGAGAGCAGCTGTAAGATCACTGATGTCGGTTTTGTTGACTCTAGCGCCCATCTCATAAACCCGTTCTACAATCGTAGGCTGACACGCAACCGCTTTGGGTTGCGGCTGGATACTGGCAAGAACCAGTGCCACTGCTGCCTGCAAATGCTGGATTTTAAATTTCACGATAGACTCCATAATCGTCATTTCTCGACGAAGCGTAGCATTCTACTACTGAACTTAACTATAAGCTAAAAAAAGTTGGTTGCATATGCGACTTGATAGCAAAAAGGGGCCGAAGCCCCTTTGGATTTTGCGCTGAAAAAAGTGTTGCTACGATGCTTAGAAGCAATGGTTAAAAAACGTCTGCCGTGTCTATCACAGCGCTGAACGGTCTGGCGACATTTGCGGAGTCTTTCGTTCGGACGGTGGTGGCGAATCCAAACCGTTCAGCGCTATGTTGGCGATGGTGGGTGGACTCGAACCACCGACCAGTTGATTAACAGTCAACCGCTCTACCACTGAGCTACACCATCATTTTCGCGGCGGTACTAGCTTATGGACAACCAGGCAGCCAGAAACTTTCCCGTAACTTGCACTTTACGTTAGTGCCAGACGAGGTATGTGGCTCGCTCATATGAGCGAAGATCTCGAATCTTTCTCGGTGGTTGATTGCCGTTAGATTCTTCGATCTTATTGGATGTATGGAATCATACATGTTGTGAAGCCAGGGGCAATAAAGGCAACAATGTTTTCACTAGAGGGTTAATTAATCCTGCTTTCACAACGTTGAGATCACTGAACCGATTAATGTTCAACCCAACATATTGATCAGTCGCTACAGCTATGTGGAATCGCCTGTATGATTTTAAGAAAAATCAGTGATCTCAACGTTATGTGCTGACTAACCAAGTCAGCCGGGTTACGTCGCCGCTTTTAACCCAAGTATAAACGACATAAGTAATGGAAATGACGTAACAGAATGGACGGTCAGCTGAAACCGGGATGGGTGAATGGAATGATGAAACCAACCGCCCATTCTGTTACTTCATTGAATGGGGCATGGATGGTGCAATATGCCCTATTCTGCGTTCTGCAATCACACTCGCTCAGTGTGTCCCATTTTGGTGACGAGGCTGGAAACTGACCTCGCTGGTGTTTGGCTTCTTAGGCTACTGCCAGGTATGCATCTTCGTTTGCAGTTATATTTAACGTTCAAACAGTCGCATCTCAACGAAAACAAAGTGATCTTATACATATTAGATAAGTAAGTAAATACTTATCTATCTGTGATGCGTTTAGTTGCTATCTTTTTGATCAGGCTCCCCTTTTGTTCCGAAGTTCTCATGATGATGGCGGTAAAACGCTTCGCTTGAATAGTGATAGTTTCGTTTTCCTTGAGTTCGCCGTAATGCGTCTCTAACAGGGACCCCAGACGCCACAGACCGTCGTCTATGCGTTTATGGCTGGCGAATCTGATCAGCAGTAGCTTTACGATTAACTGACCAATGTAAAAGGCAAATCCGAAGCCGGCCGCCACAAGGTAGGTTGCCAGCCACCAGTCGAAGGAAGTCAAATTGCTCATTTTCGCACTCCCGTCTCGTGAACAACCCGATACACACGCTTACCGACACGAAGTGTTTTGGTTTGCAGTTCCTGCTGGACCAGGGCGCGGCAGATTGCGAGGCCGAGGCCCACGCCACCAGTAAAAGATAAAATGATGTATGGAATCATCAGTGCGCCCCCGCCTCAGTCAATTGCTGCAACAACAAATAACCTTTTTCAGTCAGTTGATAGTTCTCAATACATCCCTTTGGAGAAACGTTGGCGACAAGATTCATGCGCTCCAGTTTGGCTCTGGTCTTCGGCTTCCAGTTGGCGTAGAACTCCTTCCACTTGCTGATTTCACGCAGGGTTTCCTTCTCTCGTTTACTTAACATGCTCATCCTTAATCTCCTTCAGTGTGTCCGTGATATCTACTATGCGATAAATACGACCTCGCCTTTGCATGACACCGGCTTTTACGTAATCGTGGATACAGCTGGACATAACCAGACTTCCGATAACAATGCCGACGACTAAAAATACAAACATCCAGCCGAGCATCATTCTTTATCTCCAATACGATCTTCGGTATCTCGAAGACATTTAGGCCACTTCAGACGTGGATGACGCAAGCTACCATCTGGCGTTTTCTCATGGCAGTGAACCTCAACGATGCGTCCACGATACTTCTCCTGATTGTTCCAGATTTCATCCAGGTATTTATGCTTGATACCGCTGGCACGAACGATGACGCCGTTCTCCAGACGAATCACTATCTTGCCTAGCGTATGCGCAAATCCAGAATCCGGATCGCCAGGCTCGAAGTCGATGATTTCACCGTCTTCTGAATCCTCGTCTTTCAGCTTCCACCAGCTGCGGGTACGTTTGAACTCGTAAACTGAATCCGGATCTTTGCCCATCTCTCCCTCTTCATTCTCGTCCAGTCGCTTCATGAAACGTTCGATGAAATCTTCGTGGCTATGGATGATGTAGAACGGATGAAGGTGGATATCTTGCGCATAATCTTCCACGCAAGTGTTGCGGAACAACGCCACCAGCATAGCCAGGCGCTCTTTCAGCTTCATACCGGTCTTCAGGTACTCTTTGCTTTTTGCTTGAGCACGCCACTCCGGTAAGAAGAAATCGAAAATGTGGTAAACGGCACCAATGGCTTTCACGTTCTTCTTACGAAGCGCCGACACTGACTGGTTGAATGTACCTGCAGTGCCCTCTCCATCGAAGAAGATGTGATTGAAGCCGGAGAGTCTGCCCCGCTCCAGCATGGCTGGTTTAAGGTGATCGAGTGACGTAATCGGATTGCCGGTGCGCGTCAGGAAATTGACCTCACCCTCGTCCACGATGACTTCGCAGATAACCCGGAGACCATCGAGTTTGAGACTGCCGATCATTGGCCACTTGGCCTTTGGATTTGGTTTAAATGGGTATTTGTCGCCTTTCTCCTTGTACGGAGACGCCAGCTGTACCTCAAACTTCGGAATTGGGTTTTCGAACACCTTGTTGCACAGGCTGATGCCGACACCGGCTTTCGGATCTTTCAGCAGGAAGCGACGAAACACGTCCTGCCCGTCAGCGCACATCGAGGCAACGAGTGATTCGACAGCAGCAATAGCGATGTTCCCGGTCAGTTCGCGCGCTGCCAGCTTCTCCAGCAGATCTACTACCTTCTGGTCGCTGGGTACGGAAGTATCGAGTGGCTCGGCCACTTTGTACTTCTTCACACCGAATCGAATGAATGGATTGAGCATTAGCGAGACCATGCTCTGTTCAAATTCATCCAGATTGGCCAGCGCCTCTTTCTTGGCGTTGGTTCCCATCGTTTTAATAGCATCCAGCTTGTGCTTTAGGGCGATCAGTTTTTCCATTAGTGTTTAACCTCCATCGGTCGCTCGGGAGTTTTCATGTGTTTTCTTTGGTTGCTTCTTCAATGAGTGCCGCGTACACGTCAGTGACCGGCGCCAGTGAATCGGTGGGCTTGGTTTCGGATTTAGCAGGTTCTGTTTTCTTCGTGCGATGAATAAGACTGTCAATTGTCGCGGTGTTTCGCTTCCGGGGGAGCGTTCTGGCATGGTCGTTTTGCTCTTCCACTTCTTTGATAAGTGAAGACATATCGATGAAGTAGAGCTGTTCGTCTTTGCGGATCTCTTCGACCATCATTTTCAGTGCCTGACATTTACCAGCAGCAATAGCCGCAGCGCAGGACTGGAACGATGTAGCCGGGAGACGTTTTTCTTTATAGGCGAGGATCGTGTGTTGGCAGACTGTATAGCTGCAATGAGCCTCATGGCCGTTGAGCTTCACTTCCGGGCAGCGCAGCGAATAACCGTTGTTTCCGGAGATAGACGGGATTTTCGACAAATCTGTTCTTGTGGACATGCTTCTAACCGTAATCTTGTACTTACTTATTAATCGCAGTTTAAAGAAGCCCCACGAGGGGGCTAAATGTTTTATCGAGGCTTACCAGGTCGCCCAGCCAGTCATTTTGTCCTGAGCAGCTTCGAACCGGTATGGGTCCAGTAAATCGTTGGTACGATGAACGGCGTAGGATTTGGCTTCTTGTTTAATCATGGGTAATTCGTTGGCCAGACGAGCCACTTGCCCTGCAAAACTGGCGAGTACTCCGTCACATGCCTGACCCGCGTCGACAATGATGCGCACCAGGTCTAAGTCGCTGCGGCACATATCGCAGATAATGCCGTATTCCACCTCACGAATGCGCTCAACGGCTTTTTTGATATCGCCACTGACCACCAATTCCAGCAAACCAGGTGGAGTTGTCAGATCTGTTACGCGCTCGGTAACTTCAGACTGTTCGACAATACTCAGGAACGCCGCGATGGACGGGTCATCCGCCACACCAGCTCTGACTTTGAGCGTGCGAAGAGTTGCGTCGACAATATCCTCAAACCGTTCTGAACCGCCCCGGAAATCCTGGAGACTAAACTCCCTGAGAAAGAGGTAAACAGGATGACTAAAAATACTCGTTTTTCCCCCGAAGTCCGTCAGCGGGCGATTCGTATGGTTCTGGAAAGTCAGGATGAATATGACTCACAGTGGGCGGCAATTTGTTCCATTGCCCCAAAGATTGGCTGTACGCCGGAGACTCTGCGTGTCTGGGTTCGCCAGCATGAGCGGGATACCGGGGGCGGTGATGGTGGGCTCACCAGCGCTGAACGTCAGCGTCTGAAAGAGCTGGAACGTGAAAATCGTGAACTGCGCCGCAGTAACGATATCCTTCGCCAGGCTTCCGCTTATTTTGCGAAGGCGGAGTTCGACCGCCTCTGGAAAAAATGATGCCACTGCTGGATAAGCTGCGTGAGCAGTACGGGGTCGGACCGGTATGCAGCGAACTGCATATTGCCCCGTCAACGTATTACCATTGTCAGCAACAGCGACATCATCCGGATAAACGCAGTGCCCGTGCGCAGCACGACGACTGGCTGAAGAGAGAGATACAGCGCGTATACGATGAAAATCATCAGGTGTACGGTGTGCGTAAAGTCTGGCGTCAGTTGTTACGGGAAGGAATCAGGGTGGCCAGATGTACAGTGGCACGTCTCATGGCGGTTATGGGACTTGCCGGTGTTCTCCGGGGTAAAAAGGTCCGTACGACCATCAGCCGGAAAGCCGTTGCCGCAGGCGACCGCGTAAACCGTCAGTTCGTGGCAGAACGACCTGACCAGCTGTGGGTGGCTGATTTTACTTACGTCAGCACATGGCAGGGCTTCGTCTATGTGGCGTTTATCATTGATGTGTTTGCCGGATACATCGTGGGGTGGCGGGTCTCATCGTCTATGGAAACGACATTCGTGCTGGATGCGCTGGAGCAGGCGTTGTGGGCCCGTCGTCCGTCTGGCACCATCCATCACAGCGATAAAGGCTCTCAGTATGTGTCACTGGCCTATACGGAGCGACTAAAAGAAGCCGGATTACTGGCATCAACAGGGAGTACAGGCGACTCGTATGACAACGCGATGGCTGAGAGCATCAATGGTCTTTACAAAGCGGAGGTAATACACCGTAAGAGCTGGAAAAACCGTGCAGAAGTGGAACTGGCCACACTAACGTGGGTGGACTGGTATAACAATCGACGATTGCTGGGAAGGCTGGGCCATACTCCTCCGGCAGAAGCAGAAAAAGCTTATTATGCTTCCATCGGAAACGATGATCTGGCAGCCTGAGTTCACAGATAAAACACTCTCCAGGAAACCCGGGGCGGTTCATTCACCTTCATCGCACACAGTCTGATTGGTGTAGACAGTCTGATTAGTGTAGACAATGCGACCGTCGTACCATGCACCGATACTCACTTCGACCGTTGCGTCTTTCATCTCGCGAGAGAACGCCACAAGTGCCGCGCGTTTCTGCTTAACACCTGACAACTCCGGGGACTCTCCAAAACGAACCCAGACCTGCATGTATTTCGAGCCTTCCGAAAGAGGTACGGTGCTCACGGACGTGGCGATATGCTCCAGTGCAGTTTGGATCGCCTCGTCGATAATCTTCTGGCGCTCTTCTGTATCAATTTCTACGCCGGATTTGTCGATGATGTCGCAGACTAACTTCTGAAATTCTTCTTTCATAGCAACTCCTGACTAACAGATGAAAATATTCTTTCAGAAAAATAAGTAAGTATCTACTTATTATATCGGGCACAATAGTCTGCTATACGAAGAAGCCAGGCGTAAAAACCACTCGGATGCACATCCAGCACCCGACAAAGCAGTCGGACAGGCCAGCAATAGGTGTTGCATTGACAGATTGAATCTACAACGGCTTTTTTTAATATGTCCCGTTCGTCGGTAACCCGCTTCAGCTCTTTCTGGAGACGGCGGATCTCGGCCTGAGCATCTGACTGTTCTTTATTAGTGGAAGAATCCGGACCGTACTTCTTTATCCAGGCGTAAAGGCTGTGGGTGGTGATATCGAGACGTGTTGCAACGCTGGCAACAGAATAACCGCGATCAACAACCTGTTTGACTGCTTCAATTTTTAAACTCTTCGGGATAACGCTTACCGCTCATGGGCACCTCTCTTTAAGCCATCTTAAATGACTCTGAGGTGTCTGTTAAACCCGTGGCGATTCAAGAGAAAGAACATTCTGAATTCATCCGCCAGTTCATCCGGGAACGGCTCTGGCAGGCAGTGCCCGCAGTCATACATGACCGACCTGATAACGTCTGGCCTTCTTCGCTCAGTAACGTTTTGTGTCCAGGACGTCAGTCTTCACAGCTGTCAAATCAACGCTATTTCATAAGGCGGCTCACGTTTTTATGTCATGAGCCGCGCTTTTCCGGCTGGAACGTTCCACCCACTCGGTCACTGTGATTTAATATGCTAAACCGGTTTAATTAAGTTTAGCTTTGGAGGGTTTTAGCATGAATGCAAAAGTTTGGGTTCTGGGCGACGCGGTGGTGGACCTGCTGCCGGAGAGCGAAGGGCGCCTGCTGCAGTGCCCTGGAGGCGCGCCGGCTAACGTGGCGGTAGGGGTTGCCCGCCTTGGCGGCAACAGCGGATTTATCGGCCGCGTCGGCGGTGACCCGTTTGGCCGCTACATGCGTCATACCCTGCAACAGGAGCAGGTCGACGTCAGCCATATGTATCTCGACGATCAGCACCGCACGTCCACTGTGGTCGTCGACCTTGACGACCAGGGGGAACGCACCTTTACCTTTATGGTACGCCCCAGCGCGGACCTGTTCCTGGTTGAAGAAGACCTGCCACAGTTTGCCGCCGGACAGTGGTTGCACGTCTGCTCCATCGCGCTCAGCGCCGAGCCCAGCCGTAGCACTACCTTCGCGGCGATGGAGAGCATCAGGTCTGCCGGCGGTCGGGTCAGCTTTGACCCTAATATTCGTCCCGATCTCTGGCAGGATCAGGCTTTGCTGCTAGCCTGCCTCGATCGCGCTTTGCACATGGCCAACGTGGTAAAGCTATCGGAAGAGGAGCTGGTCTTCATCAGCAGCAGTAATGATTTAGCATACGGAATCGCCAGCGTAACGGAGCGCTATCAGCCAGAATTGCTACTGGTGACCCGGGGCAAAGCGGGGGTGCTTGCCGCGTTTCAGCAGAAGTTTACCCATTTCAACGCCCGGCCTGTGGCCAGCGTGGACACCACCGGCGCGGGGGACGCCTTTGTCGCCGGACTGCTCGCCAGCCTTGCGGCTAACGGGATGCCAACGGACATGACCGCACTGGAACCGACACTCACGCTTGCACAGACCTGCGGCGCCCTGGCCACCACAGCCAAAGGTGCGATGACCGCCTTGCCTTATCAGCGCGATCTCAACCGTCAGTTTTAATCCTTAAAGCCGCTTTGCGCGGCTCACTTTGTTGCATGCATCACATTTATTAAACCGGTTTAGCATATTTGTTTTAAGAAAAACAAAGGTCGGGCTTAACATAGCGCCTAAACCGGTTTAGCAAAAATTATAATTTTCCATTTTTACTTTTGGGATGCCAACAGCATGTACAGAAAAAGCACACTTGCGATGCTTATCGCTTTGCTAACCAGCGCTGCCTCAGCCCATGCGCAAACGGATATAAGCACCATTGAAGCCCGACTCAACGCGCTGGAAAAACGCCTGCAGGAGGCAGAAAACAGGGCGCAAACGGCGGAAAACCGCGCCGGGGCGGCGGAGAAAAAAGTTCAGCAACTCACCGCGCAGCAGCAAAAAAACCAGAACTCGACTCAGGAAGTGGCTCAGCGTACCGCCAGACTTGAGAAAAAAGCCGATGACAAAAGCGGATTTGAGTTTCACGGTTACGCCCGCTCCGGCGTGATAATGAATGATTCCGGCGCCAGCACCAAATCCGGAGCCTACATAACGCCGGCAGGTGAAACCGGCGGAGCTATCGGCCGTCTGGGAAACCAGGCCGATACCTATGTTGAAATGAATCTTGAACATAAGCAGACCCTGGATAATGGGGCCACGACCCGCTTTAAGGTGATGGTCGCCGACGGGCAAACCTCTTATAACGACTGGACTGCAAGCACCAGCGATCTGAACGTTCGTCAGGCCTTTGTCGAATTGGGTAACCTGCCGACGTTCGCTGGGCCATTTAAGGGCTCCACCCTGTGGGCCGGGAAACGTTTCGACCGCGACAATTTCGATATTCACTGGATTGACTCTGATGTCGTGTTCCTCGCCGGTACCGGTGGTGGTATCTATGACGTGAAGTGGAACGACGGCCTGCGGAGTAATTTCTCCCTGTACGGGCGTAACTTCGGCGACATTGATGATTCCAGCAACAGCGTGCAGAACTATATCCTCACCATGAATCACTTCGCAGGTCCGCTGCAGATGATGGTCAGCGGTCTGCGGGCGAAGGATAACGACGAGCGTAAAGATAGCAACGGCAATCTGGTAAAAGGCGATGCGGCAAACACCGGCGTGCATGCGCTGCTCGGCCTGCATAACGACAGTTTCTACGGCCTGCGCGACGGTAGCAGTAAAACCGCTCTGCTTTATGGTCATGGTCTGGGCGCAGAGGTTAAAGGTATCGGATCTGATGGCGCACTTCGTCCGGGAGCCGACACATGGCGCATTGCCAGTTACGGCACCACGCCGCTCAGCGAAAACTGGTCTGTTGCCCCGGCAATGCTGGCGCAACGCAGTAAAGACCGCTATGCCGATGGCGACAGCTATCAGTGGGCAACATTCAACCTGCGTCTGATTCAGGCAATCAATCAGAATTTCGCTCTCGCCTACGAAGGCAGCTACCAGTACATGGATCTTAAACCCGAAGGTTATAACGATCGTCAGGCGGTGAACGGTAGCTTCTACAAGCTCACCTTCGCCCCGACATTTAAGGTCGGCAGTATCGGTGATTTCTTCAGTCGCCCGGAGATTCGTTTCTATACCTCCTGGATGGACTGGAGCAAAAAACTGAATAATTACGCCAGCGACGACGCCCTGGGCAGTGACGGTTTTAACTCGGGCGGCGAATGGTCTTTCGGTGTGCAGATGGAAACCTGGTTCTGACGGCTTACGCCTGATGACAGGAATAGCCGGGGGTCAGAGCATCTTTGTCACCCCGGACTCAACTAAGACGCAGAAAAAGCGCTCCCGTGAACGCGGGACGACAACATAAAAATGTTTAAGCCTTAAGAGGGTACTATGGATTTTGAACAGATTTCCTGCTCGCTGCTTCCGCTTCTTGGAGGCAAAGAAAATATCGCCAGCGCCGCGCACTGCGCCACGCGCCTGCGCCTGGTGCTGGTCGATGATTCGCTGGCCGACCAGCAGGCCATCGGCAAAGTTGAAGGGGTGAAGGGCTGTTTTCGTAATGCCGGACAGATGCAGATTATTTTCGGCACCGGGGTGGTAAATAAGGTCTACGCTGCCTTTACTCAGGCGGCGGGTATTAGCGAATCCAGCAAATCGGAAGCCGCCGACATCGCGGCAAAAAAGCTCAATCCGTTCCAGCGCATCGCCCGCCTGCTATCAAACATCTTCGTGCCGATAATCCCTGCCATCGTCGCCTCTGGTCTGCTGATGGGCCTGCTGGGAATGGTCAAAACATACGGCTGGGTTGACCCGGGCAACGCCATCTACATCATGCTGGATATGTGCAGCTCGGCGGCATTTATCATTCTGCCGATTCTGATTGGCTTTACCGCCGCCCGCGAATTCGGCGGTAATCCTTATCTCGGCGCGACGCTTGGCGGCATTCTGACTCATCCAGCGCTGACTAACGCCTGGGGCGTGGCCGCGGGTTTCCACACCATGAACTTTTTCGGCTTCGAAATTGCCATGATCGGCTATCAGGGTACGGTGTTCCCGGTACTGCTGGCAGTATGGTTTATGAGCATCGTTGAGAAGCAGTTGCGTCGCGCAATCCCCGATGCCCTGGATTTGATCCTGACGCCGTTCCTGACGGTGATTATATCCGGTTTTATCGCCCTGTTGATTATCGGCCCGGCCGGTCGCGCACTGGGCGACGGTATCTCGTTTGTCCTCAGCACCCTGATTAGCCACGCCGGCTGGCTCGCCGGGTTACTGTTTGGCGGTCTCTATTCAGTTATCGTCATTACCGGTATTCATCACAGCTTCCATGCGGTTGAAGCCGGGTTGCTGGGCAATCCCTCCATCGGCGTCAACTTCCTGCTGCCGATTTGGGCGATGGCCAACGTCGCTCAGGGCGGAGCCTGTCTGGCGGTGTGGTTCAAAACCAAAGATGCAAAAATTAAAGCCATTACTCTGCCCTCGGCGTTTTCCGCCATGCTGGGCATCACCGAGGCGGCGATTTTTGGTATTAACCTGCGCTTTGTGAAGCCATTTATTGCGGCGCTGATTGGTGGTGCGGCGGGCGGCGCATGGGTGGTATCTGTACACGTCTACATGACCGCGGTCGGCTTGACAGCGATCCCCGGCATGGCCATCGTGCAGGCCAGTTCGCTGTTGAACTACATTATCGGGATGGTTATCGCCTTTGGCGTCGCCTTTACGGTCTCCCTGGTTTTGAAATACAAAACGGACGCTGAATAATGTCTCTTCCATCACGACTGCCTGCGATTTTGCAGGCCGTAATGCAGGGCCAGCCGCGCGCGCTGGCCGATAGCCACTATCCGCGCTGGCACCATGCGCCGGTCACCGGGCTGATGAACGACCCCAACGGCTTTATCGAATTTGCCGGACGCTATCATCTGTTTTATCAGTGGAACCCGCTCGCCTGCGATCATACGTTTAAGTGCTGGGCGCACTGGAGTTCCATCGATCTGCTGCACTGGCAGCATGAGCCCATTGCGCTGATGCCGGACGAAGAGTATGACCGTAACGGCTGCTACTCCGGCAGCGCGGTGGATAACAACGGTACGCTTACCCTGTGCTATACCGGCAACGTAAAATTTGACGACGGCAGCCGAACCGCGTGGCAATGCCTGGCAACGGAAAACGCTGACGGCACCTTCCGCAAAATCGGTCCGGTCCTGCCGCTGCCGGAGGGCTACACCGGCCACGTGCGCGACCCAAAAGTCTGGCGACACGAAGACCTGTGGTACATGGTGCTGGGCGCGCAGGATCGGCAAAAGCGCGGCAAGGTGCTGCTGTTCAGCTCTGCGGATCTCCATCAGTGGACGAGTATGGGTGAAATCGCCGGCCACGGCATCAATGGCCTCGACGACGTCGGCTATATGTGGGAGTGCCCGGATCTTTTTCCACTCGGCGACCAGCATATTCTAATCTGCTGTCCGCAGGGGATTGCCCGTGAGGAAGAGTGCTACCTGAACACCTACCCGGCAGTATGGATGGCGGGCGAGTTTGATTACGCTGCTGGCGCTTTCAGACACGGCGAACTGCACGAACTGGACGCCGGGTTTGAGTTCTACGCCCCGCAAACCATGCTTACCAGTGATGGCCGTCGTCTGCTGGTCGGCTGGATGGGCGTGCCGGAGGGCGAAGAGATGCTTCAGCCGACCCTGAACAACGGCTGGATCCATCAGATGACCTGCCTGCGTGAGCTGGAGTTTATCAACGGTCAGCTCTATCAGCGTCCGCTACGGGAACTGAGCGCCCTGCGCGGTGAAGCGAACGGCTGGTCGGGGAACGCCCTGCCGCTGGCACCGATGGAAATCGATTTGCAAACCCGCGGGGGCGATATGTTGAGCCTCGATTTTGGCGGCGTATTAACCCTTGAGTGCGATGCCAGCGGACTCCGCCTGGCCCGACGCAGTCTCGCCAGTGACGAGATGCATTATCGTTACTGGCGCGGAAACGTCCGCTCGCTGCGTGTTTTCATCGACCAGTCGAGCGTGGAGATTTTCATAAACGGCGGTGAAGGGGTGATGAGCAGCCGCTACTTCCCGGCCTGCTCCGGTCAGCTAACATTCTCCGGCATCACGCCGGACGCATTCTGCTACTGGCCGCTGCGAACTTGCATGGTAGAATAAGCGTTTTGCTTCAGGCTCATGGCGTCGTAATGAAAACCAAACGCGTAACCATTAAAGATATAGCCGAACAGGCTGGCGTCTCCAAAGCGACCGCCAGCTTGGTACTGAATGGTCGTGGCAAGGAGCTGCGCGTGGCGCAGGAAACGCGTGAGCGCGTACTGTCGATTGCCCGTAAGCATCACTATCAGCCAAGCATTCATGCCCGCTCGCTGCGCAACAACCGCAGCCACACCATCGGGCTGGTGGTGCCGGAGATCACCAACCACGGCTTTGCGGTCTTTGCCCATGAGCTGGAGATGCTGTGCCGCGAGGCGGGCGTCCAGCTGTTGATCTCTTGTACTGATGAAAACCCCGGTCAGGAGAGCGTGGTGGTCAATAATATGATTGCCCGCCAGGTCGACGGGATGATCGTCGCTTCCTGTATGCACAACGATGCCGACTATCTCAAACTCAGCCAACAGCTGCCAGTGGTGCTGTTTGACCGGTGCCCCAATGAAAGCGCGCTGCCGCTGGTAATGACCGATTCGATTACCCCAACGGCGGAACTGATTTCCCGCATCGCGCCTCAGCATAGCGATGAGTTCTGGTTTTTAGGCGGTCAGGCGCGTCTGTCGCCCTCCCGCGATCGTCTGACCGGGTTCACGCAGGGTTTGGCTCAGGCGGGTATTGCCCTGCGCCCGGAATGGGTGATCAACGGCAATTACCACCCCAGCTCCGGCTATGAGATGTTTGCCGCACTCTGCGCGCGCCTTGGGCGGCCGCCTAAGGCGCTATTCACCGCCGCCTGCGGGCTGCTCGAAGGGGTTCTGCGCTATATGAGCCAGCACCATTTACTCGATTCCGATATTCATCTGACGAGCTTTGACGATCACTATCTTTATGATTCGCTGTCGCTGCGTATCGACACTGTCCAGCAGGATAATCGCCAGCTGGCCTGGCACTGCTACGATCTGATAAGCCAGCTGATCGAGGGCGATACGCCCGAAACGCTACAACGCTACCTGCCCGCAACGCTGCAGTTTCGGCATCAGTAATAACTGAGTATTTTTGAATAGCGACGCTGGATGCCGATTGGTCTGAACGGCCCGGCGATCGCCGGGCATACCATTGGCGCCGGCATCGTGCTGGTAACGACCATATTAGGGCGTTTGAGCAGTTGCCTGGCCTCACGCAGGGAGACTGGATTAACTGACCGCTGACAAAATGCCTGACAATGACAGTCCGTTTTGTGCCAGATATAGTCATTCACACCCTGAGAGTTACACTTTTAAGTGATTCAGGGTATGCGCTTATTGGTTACGAATATTGTGCCAGAATCATGTGATTCGATGATTGCCGCTTTGCTTTCGAGCCAGTAAGTGCTCCACGTTCGCTAACGAATACTCAGGGCATGCAGAAAAACTGCTGACTATATTTCTTTCGAAGAGCGTGGAATGCATACCAATCCCCGATAAAAAGGAGTTGGTGATGACTGCGAAAGATCAGTTTGCTGCTCATGTTGGTTTGGACTGGGCGGATAAAAAACACGATGTCTGCGTTCAGTTTAAAAACGGTGATCGCATATTCCATGTGATTGAACATACGCCTGAGGCACTTGATATCTGGCTCAATGAGTTACACCAGAGGGCGAAAGGCAGGATTGCTATTGCCGTTGAGCTGAAGAAAGGCCCGGTGGTGTATGCACTCCAGAAGTACCCATTTGTCACTGTTTTTCCAGTACACGCGTTGTCACTGGCCCGCTACCGACAGGCTTTCTGGCCCAGCGGCGCGAAGGATGATCCGCAGGATGCTGAGCTGGCATTAGACCTGATGCTACGTTATCCCCACAAGATAAAAGCCATTGAAGCCGACAATCCGGATATCCGATTACTCCAGCAATTAGTTGAGCAGCGCCGACTGCTGGTCGAAGACAAGCGTCGCTTTGTTAATCGGCTCATCAATACGCTTAAGCAGTATTACCCTCAGCCCCTGGGGTAATGCTGCCAACTTACTGATTTAGTGTATGATGGTGATTTTAAGGTGCTTGCGTGGCTTCCATTTCCATCAGATGTCCTTCCTGCTCCGCTACTGAAGGCGTGGTGCGTAACGGCAAAAGCACTGCCGGACATCAGCGCTATCTCTGCTCTCATTGCCGTAAAACATGGCAACTACAGTTCACTTACACCGCCTCTCAGCCCGGTAAGCACCAGAAAATCATTGATATGGCCATGAATGGCGTCGGATGTCGCGCCAGTGCACGCATTATGGGCGTTGGCCTCAACACGGTTTTACGTCACTTAAAAAACTCAGGCCGCAGTCGGTAACCTCGCGCATACAACCGGGCAGTGATGTGATTGTCTGCGCTGAAATGGACGAACAGTGGGGCTACGTCGGTGCTAAATCACGTCAGCGCTGGCTGTTTTACGCGTATGACAGGATACGGAGGACGGTTGTGGCGCACGTCTTCGGTGAACGCACTCTGGCCACACTGGAGCGTCTTCTGAGCCTGCTGTCGGCCTTTGAGGTCGTGGTATAGATGACGGATGGCTGGCCGCTGTATGAATCACGCCTGAAGGGAAAGCTGCACGTTATCAGCAAGCGTTACACTCAGCGCATTGAGCGACATAATCTGAATCTGAGACAACATCTGGCAAGGCTGGGACGGAAGTCACTGTCGTTCTCAAAATCGGTGGAGCTGCATGACAAGGTCATCGGGCATTATCTGAACATAAAACACTATCAGTAAGTTGGAGTCATTACCTCCTCCCGAACTCAAAGCTATCATACAGATAATTACTGGTTAACCCTATATAGGGCATTTTAAAGTGTTGTGATCTTACCCAGCAATAGTGGACACGCGGCTAAGTGAGTAAACTCTCAGTCAGAGGTGACTCACAAGACAAAACAGTTTCAACCAGTAAAAAAACGTAAACACCATTCGCATGAATTTCGTAGTTAAGATCTGAAGCTTGCAGAATGCATCGGTGTTACTGCCGGAGTCCGTGAACTTAGTCTGCATGAATCACCACAGCTTTACATCTGTCGCAGTAAACAGCAAAATCAGCAAACTTACTTAATTATATCGAGTGCGATTACAATCGCTGGCGATGGTACAGTTGGTGTGGCGGTCTCAGTCCGGAACAATTTGAAAATCAGAATCTCACTTAAAACGGCATCCATTTTACAAAAGATGGCCGTCTGTGTATTTGTAATGAATACCTTCTACATGTTTAGAGTGCATAATCCACGACAAGGCGATATCCTAAAAATTAGCTAGCAGACAACTTTGATGGCATAGATAATGTTTTTAGTAAAAAAGAGTTGACTGAATATAATACAGCCTCTTCCTACATAAGAAGGAATGTGCTCACAAAAAAAACCATTAGTCTGCTTCCTGTTCTTACAATAATCAGTATTATGTATTTTATTTATATAGCAAAATATGCTTGTTACACCTGTCATAATTAGGCATGGTAAAATTATTGACTGAACCCTGGGGGAGAAAGATGCACAGTGATTATTATAATATGGTTTTTGGTGAAAAATTGGCCAATATTTTATATGAAGCTAACTCTCAATTTTTTTACGAGAGAAATGTCATAGAAGAGGCAGTCAACGCTTTATTCTGTGAGCGTGAAATAATAAACAACAAGAACATAATAAAGAAGCTGATGTTCTTTTTGTCAGATGTTAATCACACCAAGAAAGATGTTGTTCAGAGCGCACTTAATATTATCATTGACATTGCATCAGGTGATATTTGAGATTTTACATAAAAGATAATCTCTCAAGGAGTCTTATCTGAAAACGAAATATATAGTCCCTCTCGTTTTGTAATATCGATTGGCTTTGTTGAATCGGTTACGTACCCCGGAGCCGGTCATATTTTCAGGTAATACACACGCTTTCAGACATTTCGGCTTTCGTCATTTTGGTATCATGGGCATAGCTTCTGCTACCTGACCATCATAATCACGCAGCTTCAGTGAAGCAGTGACCACCTGTTTAACCCGGTGTATCGTTATGATCTTATCCAGCAATAATGGACACGCGGCTAAGTGAACCGCCCCGGGTTTCCTGGAGAGTGTTTTATCTGTGAACTCAGGCTGCCAGA
>ERZ772897.1488-NODE-1488-length-24064-cov-3.653838_pt1 | contig 24064 bp, 25 predicted proteins | sample MGYA00512125_ERZ772897 | MGnify/ENA primary metagenome ERZ772897 (study PRJEB29015, sample SAMEA2737660) | human gut metagenome | biome: human gut; feature: human-associated habitat; material: faeces | place: China | collected 2012 ... | reverse complement strand
CGCCCGCACTTCGGGACTTTCACCCTGTAGAGTTCGCTCATGCCGAGCGCACATAAAAAGAGCTCGGCTGAAGATACATAGCCGAGCTTTTTTGGTCTCTAGGGAGACCTAGGAGGGATTCTTTACTTCGGATCTTTCATATTCCAAGCTTTAACGTCATGGCAGGTTGCACAGTCGTTAACACTCGGACGATGTTCACGATGGCAGTCGGTGCAGTCTTCCGTCTTGCCGAAGTGATAGCTGTCATGAGGATTGATTCTGGCGAGGTGTTCCTTGACTTCGCCGGTCTTCGGATTCTTCATGCGCGAAATGTAGTTGAGACGGTCGGTTTTTTGGGCCAGCTGATCTTGATTGTGGCAAGTCTGGCACTGCTTGGTTTCAACCGGTTCAAACTTGCCGGTGGTATGACACTGTGTGCAGTTCACACCGCGCTGGGCGTGCTTACTGGACTGAGGCATACCTGCTGCCTGAACGGACATTGCAAAAACGGATGAGCAGATTAAGAGTGCGGCTTTATAAATAAGTTTCATGGCTTCCTCCTAGATACTTTTGCGTTGAGCAGCACTTTCACCGGCAATCATGCCGAAGACAGCGCATTCAGGCATTGAGCAGCCGGTCATACGTTCTTGGCCATGCAGTCCGCCGCTGGCTTCACCGACCACATACAAACCTTCGATCGGTTTACCGTCCTTCAGCGCAATTGCTCTGCCCTGTAAATCCGTGCGAATTCCGCCCGGTGTGTAGTTCAGCCTCGGGTTGATGACCATCGCAAAGAGCGGTCCCTTCAGATCGAGCGCTTCAACCTTGCGGCCGGAACGTTCGAGCGGTTTATCAAACTGAGCGTCTTTGCCTTCCAAGATCATGGCGTTGTATTTAACGAGCTCATCTTCAACAATCTTAGGATCAGCACCGAAGGCCTTGCAAAGTTCGCTCAGATTGTCGTACTTGACCATTGTGCCGTCGATGCCGTTTAAGCCGTTAAGACTGCGCTGGACGCGATTGAGGTTGTGGAATTTACCCAGAGACTTTTCGTCATAAATGATGAACGGTTTCTTGTCTCCGTTCTGCAGTCTCTTCAGAAGAACTGCCTGTGCAAGCGCATTGCGGGTTAAACCTTCATTGATAAAACGGCGTCCTGTCGCCGGATCGACCATCATGCCCCAGATCATGTCTTCGGTCGGCAGCGGATAAGCGAAACGGAAAAGAGACAAGTGCATCGGCTGGGCACCGGCGTTGACCAAAATCTTTAATGCTCCGGCGGTTGCGCCCGGGTTTGTGGTGGTGGCTACGCCCGCTAAGAAAGGAACTTCCGAAGAACGGAACGCTTTATCTCTGGCATAACCGCCGGTTGCGAAAATCACGCCTTTCTTAGCTTCGATGCGTTTTTCAACACCGGTCTTGTTTTCGTTGTCGTCCGTTTCCGGCGTGTCAAAGAAATATTTTTCTCTAACCTTTACACCGACCGCAACGCCTTTATCGTTAAAGAGAACTTCATCGGCCTTCACATGGGTGCGAACCGTCACGTTCTTCAAACCTTTCATGTAGGTCCAAAGAGCATTAAGCAGGCCGGCGCCGTCACCTTCGGAGACAAGAACACGAGGCTGAGAGTGACCGCCTAATTTCAGCAGACGGCCGTCCCACTTGACACCGCGCTGGGCCATAAAGGCTTCTGCACGGGCAGTGTTCTTCGCCATTTCGAGGGCTTTTTCATAATCGCCCATATTGCCTGAGACTTTATACATGTCGGAAGCGAGCTGTTCGGGCGTGTCTTTAACGCCTTTAGCCTTTTGGGCGGGAGAGCCGACGCAGGCGAAGTTCAGACCGCTGATGCGGGAAGTACCGCCGAGGCGGCTCATCTTTTCAATCATTAAAACATTGGCGCCTTTATCGGCGGCAGAAAGTGCGGCCATCGTACCGGCAATACCGCTGCCTACGACGATCACGTCGAAGCTTTCATCGAATTTGGGTTTAGCAGCTTCAGCGGCAGCGACAGGAGCAGAGCCGATAACAGCGGCTGCAAGCAGAGATCCTTGGAGAAACGAACGGCGTTTCAGAGCGGATGTTGTCATATTTTTCCTCTTACTATGGGTTGAGGTGGTCTATGACTGTTATTTTCTAAAAATAAACTTTCAGCGCCGCCAAAAAATTTTCGAAAAGATTACAAAAACATTACAACTCTTCTTCCGAGAGGTCTTCGATGTAATAACCAATACCTGAATAAGAGGAAATGGCCGAGCCTGGGAAGCCTGCAGCCGTTAGTTTCTTTCTTATTCTGGAGAGAGACACACGCAAATAGTTGAGTTCTCCGATAAATTCCGCGCCCCACACTCGGCGCAGCAAATCTTCATGGGTAAATATGGTTCCGGGGCGTTTAACCAAGATAAACAGAAGACGAAACTCGGTGTCTGCGAGCTTAATTTCCTGATTCTTATATCGACAGGTACGTTTATCCGGATCCATAACAAGCGGTCCGTTCACTGCCAAGGTCGGCGCTGCAGGCCCGGATTTAATCCCGCCGGAGCGTCTCAGGATGGCTCGAATCCTCGCCGTCATCTCTTCGATCGAGAAAGGCTTGACCACATAGTCGTCGGCTCCGAGTTCCAACGCCTGGGTTTTCTTGGCAATCTCCTCCCGGGCCGAAAGCATGATCACGGGGATTGACGATTTCTTTCTTAATTCTGCTAAGAAAGCCATTCCGTCGATCTCGGGCATCATGTAATCGAGGATAATAAGATCACAATGACCGTTCTTTAAGAACTCAGAAGCGCTCATTGCCGAATCGGCAACAGCAACATCAAATCCTTCTGTTTCCAGAGAGCGGGAAAGCAGTCTGCGGATCTTGCTTTCATCATCAACTATCAAAATCGTCGTTCTTTCCGTCATTCGTCTTTCCCTTTTTCGGTCTCTGTCGGAAGCGCCGGCAGTTCGAGCGTAAAGACAGTTCCCTCGCCCAAGGTACTGGCAACCGTAATCTTTCCTTTATGCAGCAGCACCAATTCTTTTGTAATGTATAAACCCAAACCTGTTCCGCCGATTTTTCTGGCCGGGTCCATTCGGACCTGATAGAACCGATCGAAGATCTTATCAATAGCAGATTCAGGGAGCCCTATTCCTTCATCTTCTACCTTGAGCTCCAAAAAATCTCCTGACTTCCTGGTTTGAATTTTCACTCGCCAGACACCGCCCTCTTTTCGATATTTATAAGCATTGGAAAGAAGATTCTGAACGATCTGCATAAAGGCCTGTTTATCGACGTTCGCCGCAGCAGCATCAGGTGAAATTTCCAAAGAACACTCAAAATCTTTAAAGCCGGAAAAATGTTTGAGCGCCTTTCGTATCATGGGCTTAATCAAACAGAATTCCGGGTGAATTTCATAAGAGCCTGTCTGGAGTTTGGCAACATCCAGCCAGCGGGAGATCATGCTTTTCATTTCGTCGGCGCTTTCCAGCAGCTCGGCCGCCGTCTCTTTGCTTTCCGGATCCTGAACCGTTTTGCTCAGGCATTCTGCCGCCATGCGCACTCCGGCGAGCGGCGTTTTAAGTTCATGAGCAGCGATTCCGATTAATTCATCTTTCAGTCGATCGATCTGCAATTCGGATGTCGCATCCCGCACAAACACACAGAAAACGTCTTTGGCTCCGCTCTCAAACATTCGAAGCTCAAGATCAAAACCCTGGGACTGAATAAAGAGATGTTTATCCCTGCTCTGATGCATTTCTTTGACCAAAGCCAAAAAGCGTTTTTTCGCTTCTTCCTCAGAAAGATTGAGAAGCCGAACGGCCGAGGGATTACAGAAACGCATTTCAAGTTTCTCATTAAAGAGAACAATGCCCTCCTTCATATCTGAAAACAAGGAAGTTAGAAGCGCCTCATGACGCTGGATTGTTTGAACTTGCTTTTTGACCTTCTCTTCAAGAGAAAAATTCAGTTCCTTCAGGCGGTTTTGCGCCGTAATCAGTCTTTCCTGCATTCGGCCGTATGTGCGCTGCAGCTGAACAAGCTCTCTCGGCGACTTAATTCTTTCGCTTTTGTCCGGAAGAATTCTTGCGGCTGTCATTTGGCGCGTCAGTTTTTCAACGGCTCGAACGACAGAGATAGAAGCCAAAAAGCCGATCACAATCGCCGTCAGGAACGTGGCGAGCCAAACGAATACGTTGCGTATAAAAAGCTGGACCAGAACGGCCTTTCTATCAACGGTTCGAGAAAACACACCTACAGACCAATCCGTGACAGCCAGAGGTCGGACATAACCGTAGTACTCCGCATTCGAGAAAGTAAAGCTGCGATGGGTTCTTTCTTCAATCGTGAGATTGTGAAGCGGAACCGACTTTCCGGAAGAAAAGATGACTTCTCCGTTCCTGCCGAAAATACCGATTTGATAAGCATCTGTCGCAAAACCCTTTAGAACCTGTGCGGCAATCTGCTCAAGATCGAGCGCGGCAACAGCCAAACCGACGAAGCGCCCGTTCGAATAAACAGGCTTAGTAATATTCACAATCTTTCTGTCAGATGCTCCGACCGCTTGAACAAGGCTGGAAACCGACAGTCCATCCAAGACATGAGGGTTCTGCCAGTGAGATCGCTCTTTATGAGAGACGCCGATATTCGATTCCCCGTGTTTATTTTTCTGAGGAGAGAACGCCATGCTTACCGCCGACGGATTGTCGAAATGCATATTCAAAATATCCGGGGAAGCCTTGCGCAGCTCTTCTAATATCTGATTCAGTTTTTCAGTGGGCACTCCTACTTCGGATTTCAAGATTTCTGCAGCGGCGGTTACCAAGGAAACAGCATTGTCGACTTTCGCCTCAAGACGCTCAGAAACCAATAATGAGATCTCAGCCCGCGTCCTATCATCTTCGGCGAACTCTCTTTCGACCGCAGTATATTGAAACCATCCCATGACCAAACAGGGAATGGTTACGGCCGCAGCCGAGATAAAAAATAATAGAGTCCGGAAACGCATGGGAAGTTCAGAGAAATAATCTTTAGAAATTATCCCCCGAGAAACTCAGGGACTTTCTGAGGATTTTTACTTAAGAACATTTTGGCTTTTGACAATTTCGGACGAGCATAATTTCTTCATTATTAAAACACTGCCTCGATCCGAATCATGGACATCACTCTTACCGTCATACTCGTCTGCTTCGTTGTTTTCTTTATTGCAGGCTTTATCGATGCTATTGCGGGCGGAGGCGGTCTCATCACAATGCCGGTCCTTTTGCTCTTAGGCGTTCCCGCTCACTACACGCTCGGAACCGGAAAGCTCGCTTCCAGCCTCGGTTCAATTACAGCGTTGATTACCTTCTGGAAAAGAGGCGCCGTCATCAAAGAAGTCGTCCTGTTGGGCGTGATTACTTCCTACTTCGGCGCAGTAATCGCCTCTGCGACGACACTTCTCATTTCCAATGAGAAGATGACAATCATCATGATTTTTCTTCTGCCAGTTGCGATTCTCCTTTCGCTTTTTTGCGGAACTCTCAAACTGACGGAAGAAGACCTTCCGAAGAAAGGGTTGTGGTGGAGAGTCTCGGTAATCGGTTTGTCCGTCGGTTTCTATGAAGGCTTTTTCGGTCCCGGCGCCGGAAGTTTCTTTTTGATCGGCATTCACCTCTTACTCAAGGCTGGTTTGGTTAAAGCTTCCGGTACGGCAAAATCATTTAATATCGCCGCCAATTTAGGTGCGGTCACAACGTTTGCTTCCGCAGGAACGCTTTATTACTCGTTGGCTCTCCCCTGCGCGGTTGCCAGCATCTTGGGCAACCGCTTAGGCGCAATCTATGCCGTCAAAATCGGTCCGACGCTCGTTCGCAGCATGCTCTACTTTGTTTTAGTCATGCTGCTGCTCTCGCTGATAACTCGCTTTGTTATTTAATCAAGACGCGGGGAACACGCTGGTTCACGTCGCAAAGAAGCTCGTATCCGATCGTGCCGAATCCCTTTGCGACTTCATTGACCGGCAGGTTCTTACCCCAAATTTCCACTTTAGAGCCTAGCCGGGCATTCGGCTGGTCGGTGACGTCAATCGTCAGCATGTCCATAGAAACGTTGCCGATAACAGGAACTTTCTTGCCCTCTACCACGACCTCTCGGTGCGGGTTGTCTTTACGGGGATAACCGTCTGCATATCCGCAGGCAACGACAGCCAGTCTTGTCGGCCGATGCGCAATAAACTTGGAGCCGTAACCGCAGGCCTCGCCCGGCTGCAGATCCTGGAAGGCAATGATTTCGCTCTCCAGCGTCATCACGGGATCGATGCCTAAAGAAGCAGAAGAAATATTGCCGTCGGGGCTTACACCGTACATCGCAATACCTGCGCGCACCGCTTCATCTCCGGCTTCATGCCACAAAATGCCGCCTGTGTTGGATAAACACATCGGCAACAGACCGCGAAGCTGAGTCAGCGCAGAAAGCTGATTTTGGACGGTAACCGGTTTGTCCTGTCCATAGGTCACTTCAGCGTTGGCAAAGTGCGCCAAAAGGTCGACGACTTCAACTTTAGGAATATGGTTCAAGCGGAATAAAACCTGCGGGATGGCATCCGGTCTGAAACCCAAACGGTTCATACCGGTATTGCACTTCAAATGAACACGAAGCGTGTTCTTGAGTTCGGCTTTTTCCAGCCATTCAATCTGTCTTTCGTTGTGAATGACGGTTTCAAATCCGTACTCATCCGCGATGTCGATATCGGAGGCTGCAAAGACGCCTTCAATTAACAATACCGCTTTCGCCCAGCCGGCCTTGCGGATATCCACACCCTCTTTCGGATCAAGAAGCGCCAGTCCGTCGACCCAGTTATCAAAGATCGGAAGCAGACCGATCAAACCGTGCCCGTAAGCGTTGGCTTTAACAACGCCCCACAAAAATCGATTACCGCTTTTTGCACGAAGCAAGGACAAATTCTTTTCAAGTGCGTATGTGTCAATGAGGGCTCTAATCGGTCTTGTCATTCTTTTTTCCATGTCGCTGAAGACTATTGCGATATTTTAGAGTGAACTACAAACCGACAGGAGTCGTGGAAAAGATTTTTCTAACTGAAAATTTTCTCCAGAATCATCATCAGCCCGAAACCGCACATCAATCCGATTGTTGCGGTGCTGTGGTGGCCTCGTCGATGCGTTTCCGGAATCACTTCATGGAAAACCACAAACATCATGGCTCCTGCCGACAAGGCCAAACCCAGCGGATAGACATATCCCAGGCCGCCCGCTAAACTCACGCCGAATAAAGCGCCGACCGGCTCCATCAAACCGGAAAATACTCCGATCGCGACGGCTTTCCCTCGAGAAATATTGGTCGTGCAAAGTGCAAGCACCACGGCCAGCCCTTCCGGAAAATCTTGCAGCGCAATAGCGATCGTCAGAGGCACACCGATCTGCATATCTTCTGCGGAAAAGGAAATACCCATCGCTAAGCCTTCGGGAATGTTATGAATGATGATGGCAAGAACAAAAAGCCAGATGCCGCTCTTAACTTCGATCTCGGGACCTTCATAGGTCTGATCCGCATGCTCATGCGGAGTCAACGCATTAATGATGAGGAGAAAAACAACTCCCAGAAAAACACCGAAGAGAACCCAAAGAGTTGCTGCCAACTCAGAAGTAAAAAGCTTTTCACTGGCATCTATACTGGGAAGTAAAAGGGAGAAGATGGCCGCAGCAAGCATCATGCCGGCCGAACTCCCGAGCATCCAGTCTTCCGCTTTATCGGAAAGTTTATGAAAATAAAAGCCCGGCAGCGATCCCAGAGCCGTCGCTCCGAAACCGACCATACCGGCGGTGAAGGCGTATAGCGGTGCCTTTGCGCCATACACCGTCATATCGTAAATCGCTTTCAGACAGAAGAAAGCGACGAGTGCAAACAGGAGCAGACATCCGTAAAACCAACCCCGATGCTCCTTTGCATAGCGTGCCACCGTCATCGGCTTACTCATGTTCACTCCTAACAAAAAGATCCGACTTCGTCATTGTTGTAAGTCTCAATTCCTAATTTTGAAATCGAGACTACTCTCGTTCGCGTAAGTGAAGCGTCTTTTCTGCCTGACACGGACACAAAAAAGCCGGAGTTTTTAGTTCCGGCATTTTCTTGATTCTTGAGTAATCAATTACGGCGCAATTCGAATTAGGTATTCGTTCTCGCGAATCATGTTCAGTTTTTCACGGGCCCTGCTCTCTAAGGCTTCACTTCCTTGGCGAAGGCTGTCTGCCTCCCCTTCAAGTCTGGAGATTTCGAGCTCCAGCGCGGCATTCTTCTCTTTCTGAGTCTTCAGCTGATCTTGTAAATCCAGAAGCGTGGCATTGCTGCCCTTTCCGACCCACAAAGGATATTGAATGCCGCAAACGGCAGCGACGAGTACCAGGACTAGAAATCGAGGTACTCCGAGCTTTACCTTTTTCGTCAGACGCGCCATAAATTACTTGCGGATGTTGTAGAAAGCATCCAGGCCCGGGTAAACCGCGATGTCGCCGAGTTCTTCTTCAATACGAAGAAGCTGGTTGTATTTAGCCATACGATCGCTGCGGCTCAAAGAACCGGTCTTGATCTGACCGGCGTTCGTACCGACGGCGATATCGGCAATAGTCGAATCTTCGGTTTCGCCGGAGCGGTGAGAAATCACGGCTGTATAGCGAGCTTTCTTGGCCATTTCAATAGCTTCGAAAGTTTCTGTCAACGTGCCGATCTGGTTGATCTTGATCAGGATGGAGTTAGCGATGCCCTTTTCAATGCCTTCCTTAAGGATGGATGTGTTGGTCACGTAGAGGTCGTCGCCGACAAGCTGCACGCGGTCACCCAAGGCTTCGGTAAGTTTGGCCCAGCCTTCCCAGTCACCTTCGGCCATACCGTCTTCGATGGAGATGATCGGATAACGGTCAACCCATTCGGTCATCTTGGCGATCCATTCGTCAGCGGTAAGTTTCAGGCCCTGACCCTTCTGGTTGTAAACGCCGTCTTCATAGAATTCGCTGGCAGCGCAGTCCAGACCGATAAAAACCTGCTCTCCCGGTGTGTAGCCGGCCGCCTTGATGGCGTCGATAATGAATTCGATAGCAGCTTCATGGCTGTCAATATTCGGAGCGAAACCTCCTTCGTCACCGACAGCAGTAGACATGCCGTGAGCATTCATAATTTTTTTCAGAGCATGAAAGATCTCGGCGCCGCAGCGAAGCGCTTCGCTGAAAGTCGGCAGACCGGCCGGGATAATCATGAATTCCTGGATGTCGAGGTTGTTGTTGGCATGAGCGCCGCCGTTCACAACGTTCATCATCGGAACGGGCAGCGTAAAGCCGTTGATGCCGCCGAAATAACGATACAGCGGAAGAGCGCATTCTTCAGCAGCTGCGCGTGCTACCGCCAAGGAAACAGCCAAAATGGCGTTGGCGCCGAGGCGGGACTTATTCGGGGTGCCGTCGAGCTCAATCATGGCGCGGTCAATTTCCGTCTGCTGGCTGGCGTCGTAACCGACAACTTCATCGCGGATTTCGTCGTTGACGTTGGCAACGGCCTGAAGAACACCTTTGCCGTTATAGCGGGAAGCATCGCCGTCACGAAGCTCAATGGCTTCGCGGCTGCCTGTGGAAGCACCGCTCGGGACTGCTGCGCGTCCGATCACGCCGGAAGCAAGAATGACCTCGGCTTCAACGGTCGGATTACCGCGGGAATCCAATACTTCACGACCAAAGACTTCAACAATTTCGCTCATGTTTATCTCTTAAAAAGTTAATGCAACTGGTTTTCTAAAAATTCACCGGACTTTACAAGTCGGTCAATGCCCTGCAAATTAGTCAGCAGCGCTTCCATCTTATCGAGCTGCACCATGTTCGGTCCGTCGCTCTTGGCGCAGCAGGGATTCGGGTGCGTTTCCATAAAGAGACCGGAAACACCGACCGCAACAGCCGCGCGGGCCAGAGGAGGAACAAATTCTCTGCGGCCGCCGGAGCTTGTGCCCTGACCGCCGGGGAGCTGAACGGAATGCGTCGCATCGAAAATCACCGGAGCGTCGCAGTCGCGCATGATCACAAGACTGCGCATATCGGATACAAGGTTGTTGTATCCGAAACAGGCACCGCGCTCGCAAACCATAAAACGGTCTTCGGAAAGACCGGCCGCGGCAGCTGCGTGACGAGCTTTGAGCACGACCTGCTTCATATCCTGAGGAGCCAAGAACTGGCCCTTCTTGATATTGACGGGCTTACCGCTCTTGGCACAGGCGGCAATGAAGTCTGTCTGACGGCAAAGGAAAGCCGGCGTCTGAAGAAGATCAACGACAGAGGCGACTTCCGGAACCTCATCGGCCGTATGAACGTCGGTGACGACCGGAACGCCGATCTGACGACGAACTTCTTCCAAAATACGCAGGCCGTTAGCCATTCCCAAGCCGCGAAAACTCGTATCCGAGGAACGATTTGCCTTGTCGTAGCTTGCTTTAAACACATAAGGGATCCCGAGTTTATCGGTGATCTCTTTCATCTTGCCGGCGATATCAAGTGTGAGCTGCTCGCTCTCGATGACGCACGGACCGGCAAGAAGAATAAAGGGTCGGTTCAGACCGACTTCAAAACCGCATAACTGCATGTCGATTACTCAGCCTTTTCGTGTTCTTTGTGATACTTGGCAGCCGCTTCAATAAATTTATTGAAAAGCGGATGGCCGAAACGCGGAGAGGAAGTAAATTCCGGATGGAACTGAACGCCGATGAAGAAGGAATGATCGGGCAGCTCCATGATTTCAGGAAGGTTTTCACCCAGCGTTCTGGCAGAAATCACCATGCCGGCCTTCTCAAACTGATCGCAGTAGGAGTTGTTCACTTCATAACGGTGACGATGACGTTCGCCGACTTCCTTGCCGTAAACTTCGGCAGCCAGTGTTCCGGGTTTGATAGGAACAACCTGTTTGCCTAAACGCATTGTGCCGCCGAGATCGCTGTCTTCGTCGCGTTTTTCGATAACGCCGGTGTGGTCCTTCCACTCGGTGATCAGGGCGACAACCGGATGCGGTGTTTCCGGATCCAGTTCAGTAGAGTTAGCGCCGCCGAGACCGCAGACGTGGCGTGCAAATTCAATCACGGCAAGCTGCATGCCGAGGCAAATGCCGAGGTAGGGAATGTCGTTCTTACGGGCGTATTCGATGGCTTTGATCTTGCCTTCGGTACCGCGTTTGCCGAAACCGCCGGGAACCAAAATAGCATCCATGCCTTTGAGGCAGTCGGTGCCTTCTTTTTCAAGGATTTCAGCTTCGATGAAGGTTACATCCACATGATGACCGGTATGGATACCGGCGTGAATGAGAGCTTCATTCAAAGACTTATAAGAATCCTTCAGGTCATACTTGCCGATCATGGCAAGTTTGACGGTGTCCTTCGGATGTTCAAGACGATCGACGACCTTTTCCCAAGCGGAAAGATCGGCGGGTTTCGGATTCAGGTCTAAGCAGCGGCAGACGATTTCATCCAAGCCCTGCTCATGCAGCATCATCGGAACTTTGTAAATTGTGTCAACGTCCCAAACGGAGATGACGGCATCCATCGGAACATTGGCAAACAGAGAAATCTTGGCTCTTTCGTCGTCCGGAATCTTACGGTCGGCTCGGCAAAGCAAAACGTTGGGGCTGATACCGATCTTACGAAGTTCGCCTACGGAATGCTGTGTCGGCTTTGTCTTTAATTCGCCGGCGCTGGCGATGTAAGGAACAAGTGTCAGATGGATAAAGCAGGTGTTGTTGCGGCCTGCTCTCAAAGACAGCTGACGAACGGCTTCAAGGAACGGCAGCGATTCAATATCACCGACCGTGCCGCCGATTTCAACCAATGCGATATCGGGATCGCCGGCAGCATGAGCACCGCGGGCGATGAAATCCTGAATTTCATTGGTGATGTGCGGAATGACCTGAACGGTCTTACCTAAATATTCACCGCGGCGTTCTTTGCGCAGAACATTACGATAGATCTGGCCGGTCGTAAAGTTATTCGCCTTGTGCATCTTCGGCGTGATGAAGCGCTCATAGTGACCTAAGTCCAAGTCGGTTTCAGCACCGTCCTCGGTCACGAAGACTTCGCCGTGCTGGAACGGGCTCATCGTACCCGGGTCGACGTTGATGTAGGGGTCCATCTTGATGATTGTGACCTTGAGCCCGCGAGACTCAAGGATGGCGGCCAGGGAAGCTGCTGCAATACCTTTCCCCAGGGAAGAAACTACACCGCCGGTAACAAATACATATTTCGTCATCTTATTCTCAACAGAAAAAAAAAAGAGACGCGCTTCAAATGAGCAGGCGTGGCTTTACAAAATTCAATCAATTATAGCGGTCGGGAGCCTATTTGTAACTTCTCCAAGGCCCCTCCTGACGGTTTGATACAAGTCCGCCTCACCGCTGAAAGTTATTCACCAATGCACATGAAACGCTTTTTCATTTCCTCAACAGGTTCAGGCTGAAGCGTGATGTGAGAAATTCCATATTTTTTCTCCAGAATCTCACGAGCTTTCTCTAAAACCTGAGGCCACTCGTCCATGCGTTCCAAAACGATGTGAGAAGACAGGGCAGCTTCGTTTGCCGTCATGTCCCAAATATGGAGATCATGCACGGCGTAAACGCCAGGAATTGCTTCCAGGGTCGAACCGACTTCCTGGTAAGGAATATTTTCCGGAACGCCATCCAAAAGAAGATGTACTGAAGTTTTGACGACGCCCCAGGAAGAATGCAGGATTAAAGCACTCACAAAAATAGACAGGATCGGGTCGACAATCACAGGACCGCCGTAGTAAATCACAATACCGGCGGTGATCGCAGCGACGGAACCCAGCAAGTCGCCCATCACATGCAGAAGCGCAGCGCGAGTATTGATGCTTTTTTGATCTCTGGAAAGAGTCCAGGCAACGGCAATATTGATCAGCAGACCCAGCGTAGCCACTAAAAATACACTCGAGCCGTTGACAGGCACAGGACTGCTGAAGCGTTCCACCGCTTCAACCACAATCCAGAGCACCACCGCAAACATAGCCAGCGCATTCAAAAGCGCCGCCAATACTTCAAGTTTTGCAAACCCAAAAGAATACTTGCCGCTTGCGGGACGGCCGGCCAGGACGTTAGCCAGCAGCGCAAAGAAGAGAGAGGCAGAGTCGGTGACCATGTGCCCCGCATCAGACAACAAAGCCAGTGAGTTCGACAAGAAACCGCCGATAACCTCAATCACTGCATAACCCAGGGTGAGACACACTGCGGCGATCAGTACTTTTTTGGATGAACCCGTGCCCTGATGGGTGTAGTCGCTGTCGCCTTCGTGATGGCGCGTCAGCTGCTCTTCTAAATTCGTCGATTCAATTACTTTTTTCATGCCGGATTTCTTGCCGGACAAACGCCGTCAATTTCCTCAATTACTTCAAATGGCAGGTCAGAAATTTTAAGGTTGTAGCCGTCCAAAAGCTGCTTAATCAGACAAATCTCTTCGTATTTTGAGATCTTTCGATTCTGCGTCTGGGCAAATTTCTCAACTACCTCCAACAAAGCTTTCTTTGGTTCGTGCGGCTGAATTTCTCGAATCAGCGCGTCTGTGGTTAAAACCGAGCGCTTCATCAATCCTTGGCCTAAGATTTCGACAATGGTGTGTCTGAAGCAGTCTTTGTCATAAGTCAGAGCGCGCTTCCTGGCTATGAACGGAACAAAAATAAAGATAAGGCCGATACCGATACTTATCGGAATCGTGATTCTTCCCCACACACTTTCAGGAATAGAAATTAAGGCCAAAAGCACACCGGCCAGTACGAAGCTTCCGCCTATGAGCCACATCATGAAAGCATCGGTCAGATGTTCAAACCGCCCGATCTTGCTCACATCTGCCTCAATCCGGTCGATTTGATTAAAAACATGAACCGCTTCTTTACGACTGATGCCGGCTTCGCGCATCAGCGTGCCGATGGGCAGCGTATTCAGGTACTCCCATTCCTTTTTAGACAGAGCTCCGGGGGATTCAATCAGCTGATTTAATAGCGCAGCGATCTTCAGCCCCTCATCGGTGTCTTCCTGATAGTAATGAGTGTGAGACATATATTGCGTGTGGTTCGTTTCTACTGTTCGTAAATACGATCATTGTATCTTTCCAAACGCACGATCTGACGCTTTGCATCCTAAGTTGTGCGGTCAGCCTCTTCTTTTCCGAACGTTTTGTTTCGGCAAAAACAAACCGCTCCGATCACGAATGAAAGGAGCGGTTGGAATGATATCTATCCTAAGTGGCTTACATTAAGAAGAGCCATGTAAGAACGAGGAAGATCGGAACCAAAACACCGTACGACCAGGCCATGAAGCCGAAGAAGGAAGGCATCTTGACGCCGCGGTTTTGAACGATACTGACCACCATGAAGTTCGGGGCATTGCCGATGTAGGTCATCGCACCCATGAAAACGGCGCCCATAGAAATCGCCATCAGGGTGTGTGCGCCTGTCGTCATGAGGTAGGCAGGATCGCCGCCGGCCAAGTTAAAGAAGGCCAGATATGTCGGAGCGTTATCCAGGAAGCTGGAGAGCATACCCGTGAGCCAGAAGTAAGCTGCGTTGACAGGCTGTCCGTCGGAACCGGTCACTAAAGCAACAACCGGAGCGAAGGCGCCGGAAGAGCCGGCTCGAAGCATTTCCAGAACGGGAACGATCGTTACGAAAATGCCGAAGAACAATTTGCCGACTTCCAGAATCGGTTCCCAGGAGAACTGGTTGGCGTCGCGGTACTCTTTCTTCGTAAGAATGAGGGAAAGAATTGCAGCTGTCGCAAAAATACCGTCGCGAATAAGGGATTCAAGCGCAATGTGCAGACCAAGGAAGTGATATTCAACGCCAGTCTTCCAGAATCCGGACATCAGCACGGCACCCACGATACAGGCAAGAAGAACGAAGTTGATAGAGCCTTCGAATCCGAACGGAACGTAGGCAACAGGCTTCTTGAGTTCTTCGTTGTCTTTAAGTTCTTTCTTGTAGAGCCAAGTATCCAGAAGGAAATAAATGATCAGAAGAAGTCCCACGGCAAGGCCGGTCACTTCCCAAAGATGAGCAGCGGTCCAGAAGAAGGTCACGCCGCGCAGGAAACCCAGGAACAAGGGAGGATCGCCGAGCGGAGTTAATGAACCCGCGATATTAGCGACAATGAAAATGAAGAAAATGTAGGTGTGCATCTGATAGTGACGTCTTCTGTTCGCACTTAACAAAGGACGAATCAAAAGCATCGCGGCGCCCGTGGTACCCATCAGATTGGCCAGAATAGCGCCGCTTAAAAGAAATGTCGTGTTCAACCAGGGTTTGCCGACGAACGAGCCTCTCAGGTGAATACCGCCGGCAACAATGTAAAGAGAACCGACGAAAATAATGAACGGAACGTAATCACCGATCAGAGCGTGTGCGAGTGCTTCGATAGAAGTCTGTGTTCCAAAGAACATAAAGAGCGGAACGGCTGCCAAAACTGCCCACATCAAGGCGACTTTGCCGTAGTTTTTGTGCCAGAAATGTGCAAAAAGCAGAGGTCCCAGGGCAATACTGAGCAAAATACCAGCGAAAGGAATCGCCCAGCACAAGCTCAGTTCGGCACCGGGAAGCGCCGCATGGGCAGAAATCGGAAGCAAGCCGGATAACCCCGCCACTGCTCCGAGGAATGTTGTTTTCTTGTTCATCATTTACCTTTTCTACGTTCGCGGCCGGCAGAACAAAAATGCCGGAATCGAATTCATTAAATGACTCGAGGACCGCTAAACAAAACTAAAGCAGAATTTAAGTCCGATTGACGTTATGACATCAGAAATAAATTCTGCTCCTTCAAACAGTCAAAAATTGATAACTGTCTAAGAGAAAAGATAAAAGTCTATCAAATCCGCTGGGTTAAGTTGTTAATTTTCAGATAATGGTAATTTTTATCAAATGTTAAAAACGCTTTTCAGATAGCGCAAATACGATTCATCTTCGCACATACTCTTTATCGGATCGTCAGAGAGTTTTGCCACAGGCTGATCATTGCAGCGAATCAATTTAATGACATTCTGAAGTGCCGGAATTCCCAAATCGTTTACCAGATTGGTGCCGATACCGAAACCGAGTCGGATTCTTCCGTGGAAAGCGTTGTACAAACTGATCACTTTCGGGAAGTCGAGCATGTCCGAGAAAATCAGTGTCTTTGTCTTAGGATCGCAGCGGTTTTTCCGATAATGCTCAATGAGATGTTCGCCCCATTCAAACGGATTTCCGGAGTCGTGGCGGGCACCGTCAAAGAGTTTGCAGAAGTACATGTCGAAATCCAGCAGGAAAGGTTTCATGCCGTAGACATCGGACAGAGCAATGCCGAGATCGCCGCGATACTCTTTTGCCCACATTTCAAACGCGTATTTTTGAGAATCTCTAAGACGCGGGCCCAGAGCCTGACATGCCTGTAGATATTCATGTGCCATTGTCCCAAGCGGCGTGAGTCCCAGCTGCATTGCGTAGTAAACGTTGCTCGTGCCGGTAAATTGTTTGCCCATCGTCGCCTGCATGGTCTTAATAACCTCTTCCTGCCATGCTTTAGAGAAACGTCTGCGGGTGCCGTATTCCGAGATGCCGATATCCTGAATATCCTTAATAGACTCCATTTTTGCTTTCAGCCGCCGGCGCCCTTCCGTCAAATCCTGGTTGGGATAGAACTTGCGGTAATAGCATTCGTTGACAATGGCAAGAACCGGAATCTCGAACATGATGGTATGGAGCCACGGCCCGCGAATACGAATTTCAATATCTGTATCGCTGCCCTCTGCCTTCTTTACTTCAATACAGGAACGCTTCAGATGAAAGAGTTCCAAAAAGTCGATGAAGTCGCTCTTCATAAAGCGCAGGCTGCGCAGATAATCCAGCTCGTCTTTGCGGAAATGCAAGGCGCATAGATGATCAATCTCTTCATTAATCGGCCCGATCACGGCCTGAAGGTCGGTTCCGGGGTTTCGACACTTAAATTTATATTCTGCCTGAGCGGCCGGAAATTGATGCAGGACACACTGCATCATCGTAAATTTATATAAGTCGGTATCTAATAAAGAATCAATAATCACTGCATGGCTCCTTGGCAACTACGATGACTATTCTATAGTCTCGAGTTGACGCGAACCGAAAGGCAGGAGGAGTTTTTCAATCGGACGTTCCTCGTTCGCAACGCTCTCAACAAAACGTTTCAGATTCTTAGCTTGTTTCGGCTCCCGCAAGTGCTCTCTATAGGTTTGAATCAACTAAAATACAGAGTTTTAGTAACGAATTAAGAAAACGGAGTTTTCCAATGGCACATGTAGTGACCGAACCCTGCATCCTCTGCAAATACACCGACTGTGTTGACGTTTGCCCGGTCGACTGCTTCCGTGAAGGTCCCAATTTCCTCGTGATCGATCCGGACGAATGCATCGACTGCGCCGTCTGCATTCCCGAATGCCCGACCAACGCCATTATGGCCGAAGAAGACGTTCCTGAAGATCAGCAGGAATTCATTGCCCTGAACGCAGAACTTGCTCGTGTTTGGCCTTCCATCACCAGAATGAAACCGCACACGGACGAAGCCGAGAAATGGCGTGACGTCCTCGATAAGCGCCAGTACCTCAAGAAGGAACTCTAAGCGTGTCGGATAATCGCACCAAGGTCCGCCTGCTGCAAAAGCAGGTATGGAGAAAAGGTTTGGTCTCTATAAGAGTGACCAAACCCGAAGGATTCACTTTTACGCCCGGACAGTTTGTTCGTTTAGGACTGGATATTGAAGCGAACGGAAAAACTGAGTACGCCGCAAGAGGCTACTCCTTGGCTTCCGTCCCTTCCGATTCATTCCTCGAGTTCTTTATTGTTGAAGTCCCAAATGGGTTAGTCTCCCCTCGCCTCTGCGCCTTAGAGGCCGGCTCGGAGCTTTGGCTGGAAACGGATCTTTGGGGTTCCTTGCTGCCGGACAGACTTCCTGCATCTCAAAATCTTTGGTGCCTCAGCACGGGAACAGGACTTGCTCCCTTCATCAGCATCCTTCGTCAGGAATCCGTCTGGAAGAAATGGCCTACGATCGTTCTTGTCCATTCTGTGCGGTTGGCTGAAGATCTTGCCTACACACAGCTGATTCAAAAAATCAAAGATGACTCTTCGTTCGGCGGAGGCAGCGGAAGAAGTCTGATCTACGTTCCCGTGGTTACACGTGAAGCGACACAGTTCTTATCTAGAAGAATTCCGGATTTGATCAGCACCGGAGATTTGGCTGAGACGGTCGGCATTAAGTTTGATAGTTCCGCTTCCAGCGTCCTTCTCTGCGGTAATCCAGCCATGATCAAAGAAGTTCGTGCGCTGCTTAAGCCCATGGGCTTCCAAGCACCGAGACGCGGCGAACCCGGCAACCTCATCGCAGAAAATCTTTGGCAGCAATGATCGAAATTTCTAAGATTGAAGAAATCCTCCCGCAGACTCAGTGCAGGCAGTGCGGATATCACGACTGCGCTGACTACGCCAAGGCCATCGCCTACAGCCCCTACATCAGCGAGCTGAACGGCGACAACCGGGAGCGCTACCGGGAGACGCTGGTACAGCTCTGCCACGAGATCGAACCGATTTACTCATCCCTAAAAAACAACAATTGATATGAATAAGATACGACAAATACTTGCCTTCGTCCGCAGCCTGCTGGATTTCTTGCTAAACCTAGGATCTCACACGCCCCAAAAACAACCGCCCCATGACACGACCGACACTCCCACGGAGCCCACGCCCCCCTTTCCCCCACTTCCGCCTGCTCGCCTTGGCCAGCCTCTTCCTGCTGGCGGCACTCTCCCTCCTGCTGGACATGCGGGAGGCGGCGCTGGCGGCTATCGGGGCGATACTCTCGCTCTCGTCCACCCCTCGCCCGGCCCCTTGAACCTGCTGGGCTGGGGGCTGATACTCTCGGCGGCGCTGAGCTCGCTGGGAAAGATATGGCCCCCTTAGGTGAGAAAAAAACGGCAGAATCAAACTCTTATTGAAAATTATAAGTACTTTTGTAAAAAAAAGCGAATGCACTTGTTGATCTACATAGATATCGCCCTATTCATTTTCATCGCCTTTTTCATAGGCTATGACCTATTTTTTACGTTGGCGTCCTTTTTTCGGAGGAGGTACCGGAAGCACCGGAGCATACGGCTCCAGAAGTTCGCCGTCATCTTCGCCGCCTATAAGGAAGACCAAGTCATACAGGAATCCGTGGAGCGCATCCTCTTGCAAGACTATCCGGCGGACAAATACCGGGTGATCGTGGTATCGGACCATATGCGGGAGGAAACGAACCAAGCGCTCGCCAAGCTCCCGATCGAGCTCCTCACGCCGGATTTCAAGCATAGCATGAAACATAAGTCCATCACCTACGCCTTGGAATACCTAAAAGAGGGAATCGATAAAGTCGTCATCCTCGATGCCGACAACCTCACGGATACGGATTTCCTGACCCGGATCAACGATATCACGCAAGACAACATCGCCCTGCAAGCGCACCGTACGCTCAAGAACGACAATACGCCGATAGCGGTATGGGACGGTATCTCCGAGGAGATCAACAACACCATCTTCCGCAAGGGGCGGGTCAATGTCGGAATCTCCTCCTCCTTGATAGGCTCCGGCATGGTATTCGACTTCGGATGGCTGAAATCCCACATGCCCCAATGCGGCACTTTCGCCGAGGACAAGGAGCTGGAGATCTATCTCGCCACGGAAAATATCTTTGTCGATTACGCCGAGGACATCCTCGTGTACGACGAGAAGACCTCACGCCAAGAGGTCATGGCACGGCAAAGATCCCGCTGGTTCCACGCCCAACTGCTGGCATTCTCTTTGATCATACGGCATCTCGACCTCCGTACCCTCAACTGGAATTATATGGACAAGGCGGTCCAATGGTTCCCGCTCCCGAGAATATTAAAACTGATCATCCCGTCCCTCCTCGCCTTGGCATGGAGCCTCACGGTTTTCCCGCTTGCCCTGAAATGGTATGGGCTAATACTGGTCAGCATCTTGACGTATACGCTGGCTATCCCCCGGAAGATGCATACCCGGAAGCTCTACAGGAACCTGTCGAGGCTCCCTTTTCTCTTTTGCGTCTTGATAAAAGGATATATAGCCTCCTTGCGCCGGGTGAAGGAGAAGGACACCAGCTTCCAGAGTACTCCTCATGACATAACGATAAAAAATAAAGAAAATAATGGCTAAAAAAGTATCCATCATCACCATCAATTACAATGGGAAGGATGATACCGTAGACCTAATCGAGTCGTTCGGTCGGTACGAAACCTATCCTTATGAGATTATCATCATCGATAATGGCTCGAAAAATTACGGCGAACACCATGTACTCAGTAAATATAGCCCCAAGCCAATAGTGATTCGCAGCGACAAGAACCTCGGGTTCGCCGGCGGGAACAACCTAGGGATTTCATACGCCGACGGTGATTATATCCTGTTTCTCAACAACGACACGATCATCAACCAACCGATACTGGAGAACCTAGCAAGGGCTCTCGACAACAATCCGCAAATAGGATGTGTCTCCCCCAAGATAGCGTGCTGGCCTGAGAAGAAGCAGCTACAGTACGCAGGCTCCACCCCGATGAGCCCGGTTACCCTCCGCAACGAGAATATCGGATTCGGTCAAACCGACACGAGACAATTCAATAAATCCCGCTATACGGCATTCGCCCACGGCGCGGCCATGATGATCCGGACCACGGATATCAAGAAGTTCGGGATGATGCCTGAATTTTATTTTCTCTATTACGAGGAGCTGGACTGGTGCGTGCAAATAAGGCGGGCCGGGCTGAAAATCTGGTACGAGGCTACCTCCACCGTCTATCATAAGGAGAGCATGAGCGTAGGGAAACAAAGTCCGCTTCAGGTCTATTATCATACCCGCAACCGCCTTTTATTCGCCAAACGATCGATCGATAAAAGGGATGAAAGGATTTACTCATACATCTACCAAACCCTAGTGGCTTTCCCGAAACGCCTCTCGATCTATCTCGTAAAAGGGAAATTCCGGCTGATCGGGGCGCTAGGCAAGGGATTAATAAACGGATTAATCGCAATCAACAAGGATATGAATTATGGAAAAGAGCTGTCAAGTCATTGAGATCCTCTTCTGGATCGGCATCGGGATCGTTTTCTATACCTATCTGGGGTATGGGATCGTATTATACCTTATGGTAAAGATCAAGGAGCTGTTCGTTAAACCCCGGCTCCCCCGCCTTCCCGAGACACTACCGGAGGCCACGTTGCTGATAGCCGCCTACAACGAGGAGGCGATCGTGGCGAGCAAGATGGTGAATTGCAGACAACTGGATTATCCGGCGGATAAGCTGAGACTGGTCTGGATCACCGATGGAAGCAATGACAACACGAATGAAAGACTGAAAGAGTACCCGGAGGTCACCGTACTGTACCAACCGCGGCGACAAGGAAAGACCGCCGCCTTGAACCGGGCCCTCCCCTACGTCAATACCCCCTACGTCATCTTCACCGACGCCAACACGATGCTGAACAAGGGCGCCATCAAGGAGATCATACGCCAGTTCAGCGACCCACGGGTAGGCTGCGTGGCCGGAGAGAAACGGGTAGAGATACAAGCCGAGCAAGGAGCCACCGCCGGAGAAGGCATATACTGGAAATACGAGTCCGCCCTCAAGCGACTGGACTACCGCCTATACTCCGCCGTCGGGGCGGCAGGCGAGCTCTTCGCCATCCGTACCTCCCTCTTCGAGCAGATGCCCCCGGATACCCTGCTGGACGATTTCATCCTCTCCCTGCGCATAGCGATGAGAGGCTACAAGATCGCCTACAGCAAAGAGGCGTACGCCCTCGAGAGCGCCTCCCTGAACATGCGGGAGGAGGAGAAACGTAAAGTACGCATATCGGCCGGAGGATTGCAATCGGTATGGCGGCTACGGGGATTATTGAATATGTTCCGGTATGGGATACTGAGCTTCCAATACATCAGCCACCGGGTACTGCGCTGGACGCTGACGCCGGTCGTGCTCTTCGCCCTCCTGCCCCTCAACCTGCTCCTTGCCTGTACTGGGCATACCCTTTACACGGTCATCCTTGCCCTGCAATTAGCGTTTTACCTGCTGGGATACTTGGGGTATAAAATGGAAAAACGGAACATCCGGAACAAGCTATTATTCATTCCTTATTACTTTTTATTCATGAATATCAATCTCATACGAGGGTATAGCTATCTCGCTAAGCATAAAGGCACAGGCGCTTGGGAAAAAGCCAAACGAGGCGCGGGATAAAAAAATAAAAAAATAGATGGATAAATAGTCGTTATATGTCGACTTTAATTAATACTTTTGCGCTATTGATACTATTTGAATATCAAGAAAACTAGAACACAATTTAGATACAATGGATAAATTGGCCTCAGAGTATAAAGTTCTTATCGTAGATGATGTCCCTACAAACGTCATGCTAGTACAAGCCATACTGAAGAAAGAGGGATATACGCTTTTGACTTGCGACAGCGGGACAAAAGCACTACGCATAGCTAACGAGAAACACCCAAATCTGATATTACTCGATATCATGATGCCTGAGATGGACGGATATGAGGTCCTCCAGCATCTGAAAAGCAATCCCGAGACTACGGATATACCCGTGATTATCATGTCCGCCCTAAGCGATATGCAAAGTATCGTGAAAGGTTACCAATTGGGCGCCACCGAATACGTCACAAAGCCTTTCCAACGTGAGGAGCTGGTGAAGAGGGTGGCCCACCGCTACGAGCTTTACAGCATCAAACGCATCAAGGCCGAGCTGGAGAACACGATCGAGTCTAGGGATACGCTATACTCCGTTATCGCCCATGACCTGCGTTCCCCGCTAGGCTCGTTGAAAATGATGAATAACGCCATCTTGATGATGGTGGACAAGGAGCGGGTAGGCGACGAGGTGTACGAGATGATCCAGATGATGAACAAGACCTCCGAGGAGATCTTCCTCTTGCTGGACAACCTGCTGAAATGGGCCAAGAACCGCTTGAACAAGCAGCACGTATATAAGCAACAGACCGACATAAACAGCATCATCGATAGTACCGCCGAGATGTATGTCCCGATGGCGGCGCAAAAAGGCGTGAAGATTATCCTAGAAAATCTGGATAAAGAGCTGGTAGGCTTGGTTGATATCGATATGCTCAAGACGATTATCCGTAACTTGATCTCTAACGCCATGAAGTTTAGTTTCGAGGGAGGCACGATCACCTTATCCTCACGCTCCGAGGGGGATTTCGTAACCGTTAGCGTGAAAGATACCGGTAAGGGCATCAAGAAAGAGGATCAAGACAAGCTCTTGAAACAAGACTCGCATTTCACGACCTACGGGACGAAGAACGAGAAAGGTTCCGGTCTGGGATTGATGCTTTGCAAGGACTTCGTGGAGCTTCATGGAGGAAAGCTTTGGTTCGAGTCCGAGGGCGAGGGCAAAGGAACGACCTTCCTGTTCTCGATGAAGGCGCTGAACCAAGAGGCATAGCCGATCGACATACCGCCTGTCCCTACCGATCGTAGACAAGTGTCGTACAAACAAACTAAATATTTTCGTATATTTGCATCCCGGATTAATATCCGGGATTTTTTTGTGTGCCGAGGTGACATTAGGTACATTATTATTTATCGTATAAACATTATTATCGTATGTATACCGTAATTAAACGTATGGAGATCTCCGCTTCCCATAGCTTGAGATTGTCCTACCCCAGCAAATGTGAGAATCTACATGGTCACAATTGGATGATCACGGTTTATTGCCGCTCCAAGGAATTAAACGCCGATGGCATGGTGGTCGATTTCAGCCATATCAAGAGATCGGTGAAATCCCTGTTGGACCACCAGAACTTGAACGATATCTTGCCTTTCAACCCGACGGCGGAGAACATAGCCTTTTGGGTATACGAGCAGATCCCGTCTTGTTTCAAGGTAGAGGTAAAAGAGTCTGAGGGTAACACGGCGATCTATGAGGAAGATTAACGAGATATTCTACAGAAGTGAACTCGTAGATGCAGCCGTGACGGGCCTCGTCATCCATGCCGATACGG